>Ga0209192_10001069_pt1 | contig 23233 bp, 14 predicted proteins | sample ArcticOcean_MG_C_11_FD_187433 | JGI IMG/M metagenome (GOLD analysis project Ga0209192, IMG submission 187433) | Marine microbial communities from western Arctic Ocean - ArcticOcean_MG_CB2_154 (SPAdes) (version 2) | ecosystem: Environmental > Aquatic > Marine > Oceanic | place: Arctic Ocean... | reverse complement strand
GTGGGGATCGCCCTCATCGGAACGATGGTTGCAGCTACTCTCTGAATTAAGGCTCAAAAATTTATTATTTTTTAAAAAACCACGACATGTAATTGTCAATATACTGACGTATTGAGTCCTCTTTCAGGGCTAATGCCCAGCAAAACCCTTGCAGCGGCAGCCCTATCACCACTGGCACAAAAAGTGCTTAAATGTTGGGGAACAAATTATTTAGGGTATTGACCTTGTTGAACAACAAATCAGTTCTAATTACAGGCGGCACTGGATCATTCGGGCAGAAATTTGCAGAACGCATCTTACTCGATTATCCCGGACTGAAACGACTCGTTATCTTTTCAAGAGATGAGCTTAAGCAGTATGAAATGTCCTGCAAGAAATCGTTTTCAAACAACCCCAAAATTAGATTCTTCATTGGCGATATTAGAGACAGTGACCGCTTGCGTCGCGCCTTAGAAAATATTGATGTTGTCGTTCATGCAGCGGCTCTAAAACAAGTTCCAGCCGCTGAGTACAATCCATTTGAGTGCATTAAGACGAACGTAATCGGTGCTCAAAATTTGATAGAAGCATGTCTAGACACAAAGGTAAGTCGGGTAGTCGCCCTATCAACAGATAAAGCGGCGGCACCAATCAATTTATACGGCGCAACGAAACTTTGTTCGGACAAATTATTTACAGCCGCCAACTCAATCGTTGGTGAGCGCAATTTAAAATTTTCGGTTGTCCGATATGGAAATGTTATGGGTTCGAGAGGCTCGGTTATTCCATTTTTTCTGAAAATGAAGACAACAGGCGTTTTACCGATTACAGATCCAAAGATGACCCGTTTCAATATCTCTCTAGATGATGGGGTTTCGATGGTCTTGTGGAGTCTTGAAAACATGGAAGGCGGTGAAATTTTTGTGCCGAAAATTCCAAGCTATAAAATCATGGACGTCGCTGAGGCAATTTGTTCAGACTGCCAAAAACCTGTCGTCGGAATCCGTCCTGGTGAAAAACTACACGAAGAAATGATCACCGAGAGTGATAGCCACCATACTGTTGATCTCGGCAAATATTTTGCCATATTGCCCTCAACTTATGAGGAGAGAATTGAAGAATATGCAGCGCGAAATGAAGGAATGAGAATAAAGTCGGGACACGCCTATCAGTCCGATAGTAATCCAGACTTCCTATCCGTGACGGATTTAAAACAATTAATAGAAGATATAGCGTTGTCTGGCGAATGAGCCACCTAAGTTCTTATAGCTGTCAGTCAATTGATCAGGACGACATTGATGCAGTCGTTGCCGTTCTTAATTCAGAATTTCTAACACAAGGCCCTGCGACTGCTGAGTTCGAGCGAGCTGTTGCTAATGCGACAAATTCGCCTTTCGCGTGTGCTGTCAGCAGTGCCACTGCCGGACTTCATCTGGCACTTGTCGGTTTAGGATTGCTCGAGGGCGATTCTGTATGGACAACACCAAATACATTCGTGGCAACTGTAAATGCGGCCCTGTACTGCGGAGCATCAGTGCGCTTAATTGATATCGATTCAGAAACACTAAACATCAACTTAGACTGTCTTGAACGAGCGCTTCAGGAGGCAGATCGTGATGGACAGCTCCCCAAGATTGTTATCCCAGTCCATTTTGGGGGCAATCCTGTCAATATGGAGAAGTTGTCGAGGCTTAGTGATAAGTACGGATTCAAGGTACTTGAAGATGCCTCCCATGCCTTAGGATCGAGATCACAGCACGAGACGATTGGGCAATGTGAGTTCTCAGATGCCGCAGTGTTTAGCTTTCACCCAGTCAAACCACTAACGTCGGGCGAAGGCGGGGTTATAACCTGCAAATCACAAAACCTTCATGCCCTTATTTCCAGACTCAGATCCCACGGTGTTTCACGAGAAAATTTAAACGCTCAACACGGACTTCCAGAAGAATTGAGTTACGAACAAACTGACCTGGGTTGGAACTATCGATTAAGTGACATCAATGCCGCTTTAGGAACATCCCAACTTGGCAAACTCAAAACTCGCGTGGAAGAAAGAGTCCGTCTGCGAGAAATTTATAAGAATGAGCTCCAACCATATGCCGTCAAACTTCAGCGCATTGATACAGACTGTTGCTCGTCAAACCACCTGCTCGTTGCTCAGTTCGAAAACCAAAGCATGAGAAATGAGGTGCATAATTCTCTCCGGGCTTCGAATATCGCAACAAACTTCCATTACATACCAATTTACAGACACCCCTATCATAAGAATATTGGCAAGATTACAGATTTCCCAATCATGGAAAGTTATTTTTCAACTGGATTAACGCTGCCATTGCACATCAAACTTACAATTGATGAGGTAAAGCAAGTGTGCACTAAAATTAAAGAGGTGATTTCCCAATGACAAATTATTCACAACTTCTTAAAGCACTGTCTGCGCAACAGTCTGAGCAAATTAAAGAGTTTCAAACAACAAAATTTTGGGAATACGCGGCAAATGAACTGTCAGCAGTATTGGAGCGCAATGAAATTCATAACTTTAGGGACGATCCAGCCTGCCTGACTTATTTTGTTCCCACATATGGGTACCCAGCAATGGGACTCGACAAATCGCAGCTAACTGAAATTAAGAAAATTGCTGACAAAGCCCGTCCCAAGCAAAAGAATACGATCGATCAATTCATCTCTGGACACAATCACGCAAATGCCGATCACCGTGCTATTCAAGGATGCGTCACGGCACTTGGCTACGATCCTTTTTTGACTTTTGATGAATCGAAAGTTGGCAATCCGTCAGAGCTATTTACATTTAATGGGAAGAACGTTTCCAGACCAGCGCACAACTATATGCTAGGTCTTCTGTTCTTAATTAGCCATGAAAGGGATGCCGCACTCAACTCAGTTGTTGAAGTCGGTGGCGGTCACGGGGTTTTGGGTGAGATTTTGTTCAAAAGCTCCCTCGGCACTGACCGTTATATAAATTTCGATATTCCTCCGACCTGTATTTTTGCTGAGTATTATTTGTCGAAAGTCCTGCCAGAATTGTTTGCAAGTGACTTATCCAGCCGATGGAATACGCCTATGAACTCAGCAGATTTATCCGGGTTACATGTCAGACCCAACTGGGATATTTCGAGCCTCAATGGGCCCGTCGATCTCTTCGTCAATTACCACAGTTTTCAAGAAATGGAGCCCGCCGTCGTCCAAAAGTACATTGAAGAAATCAGCAGGCTCCGCCCGTCATTCCTTCTACTAAGAAATATTCGCGAAGGTAAGCAAGTGACGACTGCAAATAAACTTGGGGTGGAAACACCAACAAAAGCTGAAAACTACATCGACTGGCTGCGAGATGAATTCCACTTAGTAGAGCAAAACTCGAGAACGTTTGGCTTTGTCACGGCAGACAACTTTCACTCCGAACTCAGTCTTTGGAAACGAAAGTAGTTAATTATAAAGGCCGAGGTGCTGCATGAGTAAAATCCCACCAGTAAAAATACAAGGACGGCTCGTTGGTCATGGTCATCGACCGCTCGTTGTTGCCGAAATGTCCGGTAACCATAACGGGGACATCGATCGGGCTCTCAAATTAATGATCGAGGCAAAGAAAGCGGGTGTGGACGCGGTCAAACTTCAAACATATACCCCGGATACGATTACCATTAATCATGATGGGCCTGAATTTATTTTAGACAAGGGACTTTGGGAAGGGCGAATCCTTTACGAACTCTATGAAGAAGCGCATACCCCATGGGCATGGCATAAAAAACTTTTTGAGATGGGAAAAGAGCTCGATTTGATCGTTTTCTCAGCCCCGTTTGACCATACCGCTGTTGATTTTCTCGAAGAGCTAAACTGTCCTGCCTACAAAATTGCATCCCCCGAAATCATCGATATTCCACTGATAAAGAAAGTCGCCTCAACGAAAAAGCCGATCATTATATCCACTGGCATGGCAACATTTGAGGAGATTTCTGAGGCCGTCAGCGCGGCTAGTGAAGGGAACCCATCAAACGTGATTGTTCTGCATTGTACGTCGAGTTACCCCTCTGAAATTCATGATGCAAATTTAACAACGATCCGTGAAATTCAGGAAAAGTTAAAAGTCCACACAGGTTTATCCGACCACACGAAAGGAATTTTAACGTCAGTACTGTCTGTTGGAATGGGTGCTTGCCTAATCGAAAAACACTTCACATTAAAACGCTCAGATGGTGGCGTGGACAGCGCCTTTTCACTCGAGGCTTCGGAATTAAAAGAACTGGTTCGAGAAGTACACGCAGCAGCATCAGCCCTTGGTTCGCCCTCCTTTGCACCACTCGACGCTGAAAGCACCGTATTCAAGAATCGCCGGTCTTTGTATGTGACTGCGGACATTGAAACCGGAGATCCTTTCACAACCAAAAATGTCAGATCTATTCGACCTGGTTATGGACTAAGGCCCAAATTTCTGCCATTTGTTCTGGGGCGCTTATCTACAAGATCAATTAAATTCGGCGAGCCGTTAGAGGAATCAATGATTGTGGGTGGACTCTCTGATGACGTCTAACCCGAAAAGAAAATACTTAGCCATCATTCCAGCGCGTGGAGGCAGCAAAAGAATTAAGAAAAAAAATATAAAAAAATTCCGCGAACACCCGATCATCGCATGGTCAATTAATGCCGCAAAAAAAAGCAACTTATTCGACACTGTCATGGTGAGCACGGACTGCGACGAGACCGCATTAATAGCCAAGACGTACGGTGCATCGGTGCCCTTTCAGCGATCTGCCGTCAATTCAGATGATAACGCAACGATTGCCGATGCGTTGATCGAAGTGATCTCTCAATATGAATCCCAAAATATCTTCTTTGATGCGGTTTGTTGCTTATATGCGACAGCTCCATTTATAACTACACCTCAGTTGGCGCAGGGCCTCGATCTGATGACGTCAAAGCATTTTGATTCAGTCTTTCCGATCACCCCCTTCGATTATCCAATCAATCGAGCCCTTCGCAGAAAACCAAATGGCCTGATTTCATTTGTAGATTCCTCATTCGTCAACACAAGGTCTCAAGACATTCCAGAAAGTTATCACGACGCCGGAATGTGGATCTGGTTTCAACCGGGCACACTAAAGGATCAGGCCCAGTTTTTTTCAGAAAATACGGGTTCAGTCGTTATCGAGTCTAGTGCTTGTCATGACATCGACACAGAGACCGATTGGCGAGTTGCTCTTATCAAGCATGAAGCACTCTTTCCAGATACCGAAATCGGCATTAATAGAAATTAGGTCCGACGACAAAGTGCTCAGCACAAAATTCAGGGCAAAAGAAACGATCGCTGAATCTCAATCCCTCCCCGCGCCAAAAGAGTATCCCGTAATTCGATATCTGACGATGGAATATTGATAAAAAATCTCCCATTGCGTTTCGATGGAATCGCGTGAAGAGGCTCACAAAAGTCTTTGATATTGTGCAGAACGCCTGGCGCCAAAAAAGTATGCTCGGCAACTAAGTTCAGTCCAATGGAGTTATCGTCTTGGACATAAACCGTTCCCACATACTCATCGAAATTTTTGATTAAGAACCAATGCCTGTAGGGGTTTGAAGAAACGAATCTAGAGTGTTCTTCGAATGACGGGATTGAGGCATGACTAATTGCGTGCTGTCTCAGCCGAAGGAGTCGATACGACTCGGCAAGATGTTCTTTACAGTCAATAATTTCTTCAAGGATTTGGGTCATGGTTCAACTTCACGAAATCATCTGACGCGTTAACGTGATTATATCATTGGTAGAGTGAAGGAATTTAAAGCCAGCGCCTTGGAACGCTTTCTGACTGGCCAAATTTTCTGGCCTAATTTCAGCCCGCACAGGCTTTACAGACTGATGATGACAGGAAAAAAAATGAATCGCAGCATTCAGGCAGTGCTTTCCCAATCCCCGTCCCCTAAAACTTGGGGCCAAGTTGATTGAGATGAGCGTATCGTCATTGCCCATATCAAATCGAACCACGCCAACACTTGCAGCTGAAGTTTTGTCGCAACACATCAGAAGACAATGCCGCGAACTTATCATGACGGATTGAATCCACTCCTGATGATCGACCCAGGCAACGGGCTCGGTATTCAAGGACTGGCTCCGCGAGCCTTCATCATTTCGCCACAAGAAAATATCATTAACATCAGATCGCACAACTAATCTGGTAATTATCGAATCAGAATTCATGTCATCACTTCCGGGAATGCGCCCCATATCAATCTAACGCTCTAAGTTGAATTCCATACGTCCCGAAACGAATATTCACACACATATGATTTCATCAATTTTAGTGAACCTGTTTCTCAGAATTGTTCGGCAGCGACGACTTCAAGATATTTACGATTGACTGCACCATCTGCCCTTTAGACATATTCGGCTTGTGCTTTATTTGGTGAACCGTTCCAAACCATGGTGGCTGATCACAGCCTAGATTGACCCAACTCTTTTCTGCCCCCCAAGACATACAGGGGATTCCAAAAAGCCCACAAAGCTGCACCACCACAGTCGCTGGGGAGACCACTAGGTCGCAAGTTGCACAGTATTTTCCGTTTAATAAAACGTCGTCGAAAAGATCTTCCGTTGGAATGAAGACGTTCGGATATTTTTCGAGGACCGCACGCTCTTCATCACTGAACTTGTACTGAACAATGACAAATCCGATATCAGACGGCAAAGATTGAATAATCATTTCACATAAATTGACATTCATGTACTGGCTAGCACGTTCACCATCGATCGCGCTACTTCTCCAAGAAAGTCCAATTTTAATGTCATACTTTTCAGAGAAATTACCAAGAAGTCGGCCCTTTTCTTGGTCTGAGATCTTTATCTTACGTCTTGGCAACTGACTAATCGCACGCTCACTCGTCATCAAAAGTCCACACACGGTTGCCATTGGACAGTGAAAGTCAAACGCACTCTCCAATTCCTCATCAACCTCACGGTCATTTTTCCAAGAACCAACTTCACACTCCGGATACCAGAGCTTAAAGATAGGAATTGCCTTGTCTTGAACCTCAAGACGGATCCGTGAAGGGTTCATATTAAGGACAGAAAGAAGAATCGAAGAAAACATGATTTGATCCCCCAATCCTTGCTCGGCTGATATTACAATGGATCGATCCCGTAAATCTTGTCCCTGCCACAAGGGTAGATCCAAAATACGTTTTGGGCTTGGAAAGTCATCCCAGCCCCACCGAACTTCGTAATCTTTCCAGCCGTCGACAAGATCGCCATGTGCTAATCGGAGCAAACCCCGATTCCATTGCCAAACAGGATTGTCTGGATCTTTGGAGACTGAGTCTGTCAGCGACTCGATTGCTCTGTCGAAATCTCCTAATCCCGCATAAATATGAGGCTCGCTTAACGCGTGCCAAGCCGTCCAGGATTTAACGGACGCCTTAAATTCAATTAAATATTCTGCCGCTTCTTCGGCCCGACCATCAGTCACTAACGCATTAAGCACAGTATGTTGAACAGATGGATTATTAGCGGCCTCACTGTCGATTTCTCGAATCACGTGCCACTCTTTTAATACTTCATCCGACTGGTTCATGTTACTGAGCACAGTCAATCGATTTGTTCTGTAGTGGAGTGATCGCGGACTTGCCTGAAGCAGTCGATCGGCAATGTGCAAGGCCTTAGTGTAAAGTTTTTGCTTTAAATAAAGTTCAAGCAAAAATTCAGGGGCTTGGATCCTCATTTCATCTACCGAAATTGCCATCATTGCCGCTGTCTCGGCATCCGAATTTTTATTTCTGGCCAACTTTAGCCGCGCATAACTTATTAGGTTGTCGTAGCCAATCTGGCCCGCGCTTCGCTCGGCGATAAATGCATCAAAAAGTGGTTCAGCCTCTTCAAAATGCCCTTTCTCTAGAAGTTTGGGCAATTTTTTGTACTTAGCTTTCGCCGATTCTTTACGTGGCGGTTTTGTCTTCATAAAAAGTTTCCAAAAAAATGGGGGCCTAAGCCCCCACTTCTTCAGTTACCACAAGATTTATCCAAGCAAGCTTAGAACATTCTGTGGCGCTGCGTTAGCCTGTGCGAGCATTGCCGTACCAGCTTGTTGCAAGATCTGTGCCCGAGCCAACTGCGCTGACTCTAAAGCAAAGTCCGCATCTTGAATCCGAGACTTTGCTGCCTCCGTATTCTCGACAACATTAGACAGGTTCGAGATCGTATGATCAAGGCGATTCTCGATTGCACCCAAAGATGCTCGATTAATACCCACCTGAATAATTGCTTGGTCCAGTACAGTCAACGCAGACTCAGCACCTGACGACGATGATACGGATAATCCTGACACAAGAACCGTATTGCCTAAAGATGGCTCAATGGTGTCATAGTCAGCGGCACCAACGTTCATCTCTAAAAGCCCGTGCTCCGCAACCGCCGCATTACTGCCTAGATCGATCGAAATCGGTGAATCATTCAACGAACTTAGGCGAATCGCACCGTAGTTAGTCGTAGATGCACTGAACGCTTTGGTAGCATCAGTAGGCAAAGTAACGGAAAAGCGAATCACCGCAGATCCTGCTGACAAGCCCGTATTGAACTGCAACGCAGCTGTTCCACCAACACTTATTGAAATTGCACTGAAAAACATTCCCACCGACTCGCCAGCATAAGCATTATTCGACTCGCCGCTCTGAATGAAATTGAACATAAGGTCACGGAATCCCTCCGCAATTTCCATTTGGGCATCACCTGACTGTACCGTGTAAGTAAACGATGTAACCCCCACGCTGAAGGAATGTAAGAGAGCACCACCGCCAGTATTTGCGATATACCCGCCAGACTCAAAGTGCAAAGTAATCTGCATGCCCGCGGTATAGTTTAGGTTACCAAACGCTACTGTACGAATTTGTCCTTTAGTCAAGCTACTATGATTTTTACCACCCACCTCTGCTTCGAATGTGTCGTCCAAATCGTAGTCGAAGTTATCGATTGTTACTTGTTGTACGTTATTACCAACCAACTTCACGTTGTTACCGTTAATTGTGGCTACCACACCGGTTACAGACGTCGCACCATTAATATTTGAAACGGTACTTGCTAGGGTCGAGGACATCGCGATTGCAGTACCATTTATGTCAAAGGTCATGTCAGCAACGAAATCCACATTTGAGAAATCAAATGTCTTCTCAAAATATGCCGACGCAACTACCGAGGTCTCAGTCTGAAATGCGTTGATCAAGTCAAGCTTTCCCTGGAACGAATCAGAATTGGTAGAAAGGGTTGCCTCATAAATATCAACGCCATTAAGTGTGATGTCGCCTTGTCCAATTGTGCCAGCAATACCACCCGAAGTTAGGGCAATACCCGTCACTGTGTATGGCTGTCCCTGTGGGCTTTCATCCACCTCTCGGAATCCAACCGCCTGAAGATCAGAAAGGGCACCCGGAGCAACGAGTCCATCATTACCACGAGTAATTGTAATGTCGTCGCCATTTGTAGATGCTAAACGCATAAAACCGTTGAATTGGTTAGCGGAGTAAGTGACTCCAGTCAGACCGCCAGCAACACCCGAACCAGTCTCAACTGTAAAACCTGTACCACCATCTCGAGCGCCGTTGGTTCCTGACATATCGGCCACGGAAATCGAAGCACCGGTTGCGTTGGATAAGACGAGACGCCCAGCTTCATCAAGCGCCGCTTGAACAGATCCACCCGTCGCAAGATTGATGTTACTTACCATCTCTGCCATAGAATTGGACGAGCCAATAATCGCCTCTGTCGCTGGCGTAGTGCCGACTGCACCTATTTGAATTGCCAATTGATCTGCGGCAATGATTCCAGTACCCAGGTTACCAGCAACGACTCGGTTAAACGCAGTCGCCGAAACACCAGCATCTGCATCATTAACAAGATCAACGAAGTCCGCGATGTTGTTGTTAGATGTTCCAGTACCATTCACGTCAGCAGCGTTTGCCGTTCCATCGAACGCTCCAAGAGCGACATCATTAATCTTGATGTCTCCGGCATTAATAATTGTCGTGGTAGATAACGTATTCCGGCCACTGACCAAAACGCCACCAGTACTACTCCCAGTGCTCCCGGTGCCGATACCAAGCGCAGACGTCGAAACAGACCCGATTCCGATAGACAGGGTATCGCCAAGCTCGTAACCGACCTGGATATTTGCTGAAAATGATCCGTCTAGTAAGTTTTTACTATTAAAGGTAGTTGAGGACGCAATTCGATCAATCTCTTCCTTCAACTGCTGAACTTCTTGATCCAAGGACGCTCTGTCGACCGCATTGTTTGCACCGGACGTTGACTGAACAGCAAGCTCGCGCATCCGCTGAAGCATTTCCGTCACTTGTTGCATCGCGCCCTCGGCGCTTTGCACAACTGAAATTCCGTCGTTCGCGTTTCGAATAGCCATATTGAGGCCACGAACCTGCGAGTCCATTCGGGTCGCAATTGCCAAACCGGCTGCGTCATCAGCTGATGAGTTAATCCGCTTTCCTGAAGAGAGACGCTCCATCGCAGTCTCCATCTCTTTACGTGACTCCATCAAATGACGTTGTGACGCAATTGACGATACGTTGGTGTTTACTACAAGTGCCATGATAAGCCCCTCTATACAGTTGTTTAATTTCTGCGCCGGCACATTCTTGCCAGACCTGAGGAATAAATCGGCCGCTTTCCGAAAAGCTTTAGCCCTATCGGCAAATACTTTCCTACTAATCGGCAAAATACGGCATCGAGTGGCCGCTGTGGCGGCAACCATTAGAATGTGAGGTATAGATATGTGAGGTATAGATATGTGAGGTATAGATATGTGGATAAAGCAGAGATCACTAGACCAGGTATTTCTTTCCCTGGCAGATATTCGTTCGAGATAGTGAAGAAATCACCAAATGACGATACGGAATAACGTATTCGTATAATGAAGAAAAGAATTGCAGGCATACGGCTTGGCGGGGAGTCCCCGTCATATTAATCGATTCAGAACAAGATAGGACTTTCTATAAGTAGCACTGGAGAGACTAATGCTTTGAGATGAAGCGTGTTTAACAGTTGGCCTGGAAATGACCGGACCAACGATATCCATATCGTGACCCGGAACAAGCGGCAGTGGAAATGCTTAACTATCTAATAATCAGAGCCCTAGATTTAAAAATTAGCCCTGATTATCAAAACTATCAAAAATGAGGCCCCTCATTCTATCAATATTATGTGCAGAACGAATTACTTCATCAGTCGGCAGCTGACGAATCAACTTACCCGATTTATCGTCGATGACAGAAACAACAGGACGATCAAGCACCTCATCAATCTGAAATCTCAACGAATTCGCACTCGCAGGCATTGCCTGCTGCAGACTTTTAACCAACTCGGCAAGCTTAACTGGACTCATGGAGTCTGTTGCCAGTTCCATCGCAGAAGATGCCTTATCTTTTAGCTCTTGATTCCGCTCGATCGGGTTTGGGACAGTGGGGCCTGCAATCTCAACAGGCTCTTGTGGCCGTGAAAAAACTTCAGATTTTTTTACAGCTGCTTGAACGCCGCCATCGGCGCCAATTGGTGGTATTTCGGCCATTTTAGCCCCCTTTGCCTAAGCATAAATATATGTGTCATCAGACGTTGTATCGACAGTAGTACACAAAGCTTTAGCAAAAGGTAAGAGAAAAATTAATCTCTATTGTTGAATGGCAAATTTGCGAGCGCAGATTCCAGGAATGATTTGGTGCTATTCATTGCGTCAATCGCCATCTCCATGGCCGAGAACTGCTTGATGTATCGACTCTGAATTGACTGCATGCGGCGATCCAATTCTTCGAGATCTTCCTGATAATCAGAAACCCGAGTTTCTGTATTACTGATTCTTGACTTAACTACCCCGTCGTTCGCCAAAAGCTCAGAAAGACGTTGAATGGCATCCCCGGCAATTCCGCGATTCGCGGTACCCACATTCGATTGATTGTTTGTGTCGGCAGAAAAAATCGAAATGACGTCGGTAATATTATTGAGCAGCGCGCTATCCAGTCGATCCCCATCCACTTGGAGCTTGCCGTAACGGTCAAATGCGACGCCAATTTCCGATAAATATGAAATATTACTAGTCGCTGCTGAGGATGCTGAGGAAAACATTTCCTTTAAGTGCCGAGAAATATTTGCAAACCCGCCGTCACCCGACATCGTACCACCTAAGTCGTCAGTAGAATCTGGGTCAGTCAGCATATCGAGTTGTGCGTGCACTGCGTTGTAAACAACAACCAAGTCGTTAATTCGAGTCTTAATGGGATCGGTTGTTTGGGCAACGGTTAAAATACCAGTACTCGCAGTCACCCCTAAGAGATTGAGGGTCACACCCTCAATCACGTCAGTAATCGTATTCGTCGATCGCGTAATCGTCACGCCATTCACATCAACGCTCGCATTCGCTGCCGATGACAGCCGGTCACCAAAAGCAAGTTGAGTACCCGAATTGGCTGAGGTAGTCAATGTGAATCCATTCGCAGTGCCCAGCAAATCAGAGGTAAGCACAATTTTGTATGGACCAGGCCCACCAGCGGTGTCCATCACCGATGCCGTGAGCCCAAGATTTGCTTCATTAATTTTGTCAACAACGCCCTGAGGCGTGGTCGTTGTTACCGCAACTGCCGTAGCCACTCCGGCCGCGTCAGTCACCGTAATATTAAAAGTAGCACCACCATTCAATGATGTCGTGAGCGCAGGGTATGTGGCGGTTGAACCCCAGCGATCCCCTTGAGCCAATGCAGTTACAGCAATCGACGTCCTCCCAAGTTCCGCATCTGCCGTTGCCGACACGCTGAAAGAGGCTGATCCTGAAGATGTATTTTCGCCCGAGACCCCGACCGAATACTCGGCGAAATCTTTGGCGTCGTTGAGGGACTGAAAAGCAGTATTAAGACTTTCAAGTGAGGCCGTTAAGATTCCATACGCAGAAATTTCGGCCTGACTTTGCTCAATTTTTCGATTAATTAAGATTTCTTTTGGTGCTCGCTCCGCTGCAATAAGAGACTCAACAAGACTGTTCGAGTCAATGTCCGCACCGGCTCCAAGAGCACCCAAAAAGTCAACCGCCATTTCTATTCCTTCGCCTTACAATTAAGATCATCGACCATTACTGCAAAAGCTTTAACACGCTCTGTGCTGCTGAGTTTGCCTGGGCCAACATGGCTACCGACGCTTCTTGGAGAATCTGAGCCCTCGCCAACCGAGTCGACTCTGCCGCAAAATCAGCATCCATCACCCGGGACATTGATTCGGACGTATTTTCTGAGATATGCATCAGATTCGAAATTGTCGACTCCAATCGGTTCGCCACGGCACCCAGGCCTGCTCTGTTTGCGGCCAATGTTTCCAATGCAGCATCCACAACGGTCATGGCCAAGACTGCTGAGTCTCGTGTCGAAATATCAATCTGAGACACATAACGTACGGTCTGGGTCGGCTCCGTTCCGCCACCCACCGCGGTCAGATCCCCACGGAATCCGATATCGGCCAGGGCATCACCAGAAAATGCCAGTGTATTCGATGCGTCTGCGCGTCCTTCAGTTACCGCGAACGTGAACGTATCCCCGCCACGGCTGTAAGAGACCACAAGACCAAGTCCGGCAGCTGCAAACTCCGCATTCATTTCACTGACGACATCATCCATCGAGTCAAATACATAACCATCCATATTGGACGGTGTTCCGGTCCCGGTCACGGGTGCCCCAAACGCTTCAGTAACAGACGTTCCCGTTAATGACACCGTATAATCGCCAGCAGGTACCATCGACAGTGTCAGTGATGAATCCGTGCCCCCGGTCTCAAAAGTAAATCCTTCGTTTAGAAACGCGGTGTTTGCAGAACTTCCAATTAAATCCGCGTAATCAGAAAATGATACCGACGCACTCGAACTATCGAGTGTCAGTAACTGCTGACTGATTGCTCCGGTCACATTGTCGATTACCTCAAGCGTAACCGTATTGTCCGCACTCAAATCAACACCATTGGAAAAAATGCCAGCATCAACTGCCGAACGATTTGCTGCAACGCCAAATGGGTCTTCACCTGTTTGAGACGCGGCGACCGTGCCGGCAGTTCCGTTCAGCGCGTTAGCATCCGTAACGAGTGTGCCGCTGTACCCAATCGCTCTTCCGCTGTTCTCCGTAAATTTCAGACCCCATCCATAAGGAGAGGCTGAATCTTGCATGGCGTCTACTGTGACGTGGGGCGATAGCTGTGCGCTTCCGTCAACAGCATCCTGCACGGCGGCCGCTAGTTGAGCCATCGTCGTGTAGGAACCCGCTGCAACACTCAGGCTTGTTGTCGTGCCTGAGGCATTAAGTTCGATCACCAAAGTATTGTTTGATGTATCAAGCGTGATTGGTGCCACACCGAACGTTTTGACATAACTCGCAACAGCTGACGTATTGCCATCCGCTATAATCGCTTCGTTCGCTTCTAAGCCCAGTGTCAGTGAGCCTGTCGTTGATGCTTGCGATGCACCACCATTGGACACAACTGATAAGTTAGTCGTTCCATCATTTGCATTACGCCCGGTCAGTGTCTCAACCAGACCATCGGCACCCGCTGCAATTGTGTCACTGTGCTCACGCAGGATGATCGTTCCTGAACCACCCGCTACATCGAGCTTGACCAAACCTTGGTCGGTCAGAGAAACGGTCACAGCGTTGTCACTACTAAACGCACCACTTGCGTCAAGCGTCGCCTGCAGCGCAGCCACAAACTCTGTACTCGTGACGGTCGCATCAGCGCCGGATAGTGTCGTTTGATTGGCCATGTCTAGGTCAATAAAACTACTTCCGTTAACGCTGATAGCAAACTTAGTTTCTTTGTCTGACGTAATATTTGTAAACGTCTGATTATTATTACCAGTACCTGTTAAGGTAATTTCCGTGCCCGCTGTTGCGTTAGCCTCTGACGTCGCAAGCTTATAATTACTATTATCAACCCGAATGACATAATAGTACTCGCCATCCGTCAGCCCTCCGATCGCGGTTCCGGCTTCCCCACTGTATTGAACCACGTCACCCGTGACCAGACCATGAGTGGCCTCTGTAATCGTACCCGTGAGAGTGGCGACGTCAGCCGTGGCGATAGTGTCAGTGTTCAAAGTTGCAGCATACGTCCGATCAGTCAGTGCACCAATATCAGGCGCGGTGGCCGCTGGATTGATATTGAGAGCGCCCGGGTCGGATAGAAATTCTGTGCCACCGAGTTCTATGCTGTGTCCATCCGCACTTGCAAACGTAATTCCCTGATCACCATTAGAGTCCGTTGTAACACTCACAATTACCGGAAAATTACCAAGCTGTGTAAACGGACTGTCATCGATGGCTGCCTGGACCGCGATCGCTAACTGGTCCATTGAGTAATACGTGTCGTCGGCAACATCAACAGTGGTTGGCGCTCCGCCGTTCATCGCAATTGTAAACGTATCGTTGGAATTGGTTAGACTTTGCGCATTACTTCCAGTGCCCGTCAACGTGATTTCGTTACCCGCCATCGCATCGGCATAAGATTCCGCCAACCGGATCGTGTCAGCATCAATCTTAATCACATAATAATCGGTTTCATCCGCAAGTCCTGCCAATACAGCTCCTGCGTTAGCCTCGTAGGTCAGTTTCTGGCCCGAGGCATAGCCGTGATCTGTGATTGTAATCGCATCTTCCGTGGCACCAGTTGCAGCGCCATTAATGACGACATCAGTCGTCGCAATCGCATTCGCCTGCGTTCCAGCAACAATTTTTGTATCAACTCCAAATGGTTTGACCGGTCCTAGAGTTGTTGAGTCTCCATTGGCCAAGTTATCGGTCGCCCCAAGAATAACCGTGCCTCCAGTACCACTTTCAATTGCGGCACCATCATCTGCCTTGGTATTCTTAATCAAGAATGCTGCCATACCATCGGCCGCTGCCTTGGTAAAGGTCTGAGCATCATTACCCTGACCTGTTAAGGTAATTTCCGTTCCCGCAAATGCATCCTGTTTCGTAGCTGCAAGCTCAATGGTGTCATCGCTTTGGCGTATGACGTAATACTTTGTTGAATCAGTCAAGCCCGCCAGAGCGGCACCGGCCCCATCGCCGTAAGTCACTTCGTCACCAGTAACAAATCCGTGATTCGTAATGGTCACTGTATCGTCAGCAACAGTGACATCAGCCGCCGCCACAGTTTTAACGGTGCCCGCAAGCTGATTTGAGTGTTCTGCAAAATCAATCGTTCCTGCACCACCAGCCACGGTCATTTCAATCTGACCAGAGTCATTAACGGAGACAGTCACCGCGTGATCACCAGTCAACAAACCATTTTCATCAATCGTAGCCTGCATCGCAGATACGAAATCAGCTGATGAGACATATGCGTTCTTTGTGAAGGTTTGCGCACCATTACCTTGCCCTGTCAGAACAACAGGAATTTCGTCGCGCGCCTCAGCAAACGTTTGTGCAAGTCTGATGTTATTGGCATCTACCTTGATGGCGTAGTAATCCTGACCATCAGTCAGCCCTGTGATCGCAGTTCCACCTTCCGAGTCATAAGTTATTTTGTCGCCCGTTATGTAATCGTGCCCAGTGATTTGGATTATATTTGTAGCAGTGGGGTTCGTTGTAGTTATTACAGTGACAGCGGCGGTTCCGACGGTAACGGGTGTCGAATCCGACCCAATACTTAGGTCCGTGAGCGCTTGCGCAATATCAAAGTCCTGACGGCCAAGGCTGTTTACATTCAGTGAAAACTGCGTCGTCTTATCACCAGCATCATTGCCGGTTTTTGTTGTAAGAGGACCCACAGCATAAGTTGTTGGACGGAAGGCGCCAACCTGCTGTCCAGACGCGGCCTGTGTCTGCTCAGTGCCTACAAACGTCATTGGCACCAATGCACTCGTGGCTGGAAGTTCCGTGTCTGGTGGTGGCGCAGCGAGATTAATCGTTTGCGTAACACCATTAACGGCCACATCAAACGTCAGATCCTGGTAATCGGTCGGAACAGAACTCACTGCCTGAACCTCCATCGAGGCCCGGGTCCCAACTAAAATCGTATTCTCGGTATCGTCTGACGAAATTAAAAATGACTCAGGCGCATCAATGATCAGTTGCCCGCCGGCAATTGCCGCCGTTGCATTGTATGCACCAGTCAGCTCAGTTGTGCCGTTCCCTGACAAGTCTAATCCCGTGGTTCCGGCCGTCACAAAATCATCGATCTGAATATTGTAGCCCTGGTCCTGATACAACCGAACGAACTCATCGCCATTATCATCGATTTCGACGGTCGCGGAAATATTATGATCTGCGAACTTCGCGTTAATCCCTGACGCCATTGAATGGGCCTTGGACGCGGCGGTACCGCCCACCGTGACGGTATCAATTAAGTTGCCTGCTGAGTCAGACGACAAAGAAAAGGAAAAACTACCCTCACCCGTGACATACGCATCAAGCGTCGTGGTCGCACGCGAATTCACTTGCGCACCGGACTGATTCAGTTTATCCGAGATGTCTCGAGCACTGTCACCCATATTTATCTGAACGATGCGCGGCACTTCTCTGCCAACGGCCACGGTCAGTGTTTGGTTATTCACGCCGTTGGTCATGTCCTCAACTGCATCACCAATATTGATGTAGCCGGCATTACTCAGCGTATTCTGAGTGTACGCACCAATATTGGAAGGCCTCAGGTCACCAATATTGACCGTAATCTCTTCGTTATTAGTTTGTCCAATCTGAAATGTTTTGTCATGGAACGTCCCGTTCAGGAGGAGCTCACTATTGAACCGGGTCGTGGTCGTGATTCGCAAAAGCTCCTCTTGGAGCTGTATTACTTCCTTGTTCAAGTTGACCCGATCAGAGTTGGATGGCGCACCACCCGCCGACTGAATCGACAATTCGCGAATCCGCTGAAGAATCGCAGTTGTTTCTTGCAACGAGCCTTCAGCCGTATTGACCAAAGAAATGGCATCACCCGCGTTTCGTACTGCCTGGGCAAGACCAGAAATCTGAGCCTCCATCCGTGCGCTAATCGCGAGACCTGCCGCATCATCAACCGCACTGTTGATCCGTTTACCGGACGCAAGGCGCTCCATGGCCGAAGCCATTTCTGTTTGCGTCGCTGCTGAGTGACGCTGTGCGTTTAATGCAAGTACGTTGGTGTTTACCGTTAATGCCATGATCTGAACTCCAAATCTGCCGGGCGTAACCAATACGCACCGGTAAAAAAATTTCCTCGTAAACTTATATGCGAGATCTATGCCACTTTTATTGCCGCCGCCAGGTAAATACCTTAAAGGGCACGCTTTACGGGCGTTTCAGCATTTCTTGAGGATCAAAAATTCGTTTTTTATTCGTATAAAAATGATGGAATCTTCGGATTGCCGGCAGAGTGTCGGAAGACCGACAAAGTTTGCCGCCTATCTATCGAATGTAGTCAAACAAAGACAATTGAGAGATCTTCGCAAACGACGCCTGCGCAGCCTCTAGTGACATCATTTTTGACTGCATCTTCGTGATTGCAGTCGCGAGATCGAGATCTTCTTCACCAGACAACGTTGTTTGTAATTGCAGCTTCAAGTCTTCGTTGATCGTGATTTCATCATCAAGCGAGCCCATCTCAGAACCAATATCTGCCAGCGACAACGTCACAATATCGAGCATCTGATCAAAATGGTCCAACTTCGACTGGATTTGGTCTTGAGTCCCATTCCGCAGAAAACGCGCGACCTCTTGCAACGACTCAAAAAACTCGACCCGCTCCGGGATGGGTGGTGTCGGTTGCTGAATTAAACTAACCTGAATCGACTGGTCATTGATTGCGGTCCTCTCCTCGGACTCAAACCGCACTAATCCAATATTTTCACGCAGTGCACTGACCTGAACCTGCTCTGGATTTAATGGGTCAAACTCTATCGTCGCCGACTGAGAAAAGAGACCAGACGTATTGACAGCATTGGTGAATGCTTGCAACACATCCGCCCGCGAGGGTTCGTCATTGCTCAATCCCTCATCACCCGTAATCACATAAGAAAATGAGCGAGAGCCGATCGACAAATGAATTTTGTCACCAACTTCCATCGTTCCATCAAGTGTTAATTGACTGGCCCCAGTCTCTTCGTCCGTCTCAATAGACGCGACCATGTCATCGATTGGCTTCGCTTCAGCATTGGATGAATCAACCAATACCGAATGATTAAAACCGTCGACCCCATGAATCTGAAGTCGCTGATCAACCACACGAGCCTCGATGCCGACCAAGTCACCTGCCAAGACCGATTCATTGATTCGGACAGCAAAGTCATCGAGCAGGCTTTGTTTGGTCTGGCCTGGCTGAATAGTCGCCGCAAATTGTTGGCCATCGATCTCCAGCGCAAATGAATCACCTACTTCAAGGGTTCCCGTCGTATCGACTTCATAAATGGATGACGTCGCCTCCATGATCTGGCCGGACAAGACTGGCTTGAAAATATCGAGCCCATTACGACCCAATGACGAACGCCGGGTCGCATTAAAGTCGATACTTTGATTGAAGCTATCGCCTTGGTACCGAATCGTGCCATCAATATCTTCGTTGTACGGCATCGTCTTTACCCGAGAACCTGCAAACAAATAATTGCCGTTCGCATCGGTGCCATTCGCTAAATTCTTCATTGCAGAGATCAATTCATCCGTCTCAAGCGCAAGCACCTCACGGTCTCTGCCAGATGTGGTTGCACTCGCGCCCTGAATCGCCAATTGCTTCATACTGATCAGGGCGTCTTTTGCGCCACTCAAGTACGTTTCTTCGATCCGAAGTCGGTCATTGACCGTGTTTAATGATTCCTTATAAGAATCAATTTCATCGATCGATGACTTGATCCGAGCAATATTTACTGCGAGCTCAGGTGAATCAGAAGGTCGAACTAATTCTTTCCCGGTCGAGATCTTTTCCTGAATACTAGCCAGTTCGCTTTGCTGCTTGGACATCAAATCAACAGCCCGACTGAATAAGAGTGTGGTTGAAATTGTCATGATTTATCCCTAACGAATTTGGAGGATCGCGTCAAAAATTTTGGTGGCCGCCTGCATTACCTGGGCAGAGGCTTGATAAGCCTGTTGAAACCGAATCAAATCAGCGGCCTCTTTATCCAGATTGACACCAGCGACACGATCACGGGCCTCAATGGCCTGCTTTCGAACAATCTCAAGCGCATCTCTGGCGATTTCTGACTGTGTGGCGACGTTACCCACATCCCCTACAAAGCTCAGATAACCCTCGGTCAGGGTTAAATCACCTGCCAGCAATGACGTTGACTCGATATCAATCATGCGGAGCACATTCGAATTGTTACCTTGGGCATCAAACGATCCGCCAGGACCAAGATTGTTCCCATCCACAATAAACGAATCACCGATTCGCGCCTGTTGATCTAACACGATCTCAATGCCCTGATAATCAAGACTTACCTCTCCTTGATAAGTCCGCTCACCAAGTATTGTATTTGTGGTCAAGTCACGAATGACGTAACGATCAGAGGCAGTAAACTCAAACTCGATACGACGCGATCTCAACCCGTCTGCAACAGAAAGATCACTCCGCTCCGAGTGAGCAGAAATCATTGCTGTTCCGCTCCCACCAACGAACACCAATAGATCCTCATCAATTTGTCCGGACAAGCGAATCTGGGTATCGAGGCCAAGTATGTTCAAGTCGGATGGCTCCCCGCTCTGACCAAGATCAAATCGGATAGGATCCCCATCCCCTGATTCCAAACGCATTGAGATACTGCCAATATAAGCTTTACTCGAAATTCCCAAGGCATTCGTTCCTAAGCCGGCTGAAGAGCCGCTCAGGACAATATTGTCGCCACCGAGATCATTGTTCTGAAGCGCTACATTGCCGTTACGAAGAATACTCGCAAACACACCTGTCGAATCGGTTTCGGCATTGATTGATGCCACCAAGTCATCGGCACTATCAAACCGCGTCAACGAACCGGTCTCATGTGAGGTCACACTGTGTCCATTAATCTGCAGTCCCACCCCTGAAGTCAGCCTGAGTAAATCTTTCGGTATCTCGAGCAGGTTTGTCGCAAATGTCTCAACATCAGTGTTCGCAGAATCCACCCACGCCTTGACGTCACTGGCTGACAAAATTCCCGAATCACTGATTACTAGCGAGCCTAACTCAGTTCCATTTAAAGCAATGTCACCCTCATCAATCAAGATGCGTCCAGCACCCGTTGAATACTCAATACCGCGGCCCGTTAAAGAGGCCACAAACTTTGAATTTGTTGTTGATACGCGACCAGCACTTATGAGATCTGAGGAGATAAAATCTCGACCCTGACTCAATCTAACTTGGCGATCAGCCGTGAAGATTTCTGCGGTCACCCGCTTTTTAATGACGCTATCACTCGATTCTAGATTCTTTCCATTATTAAACGTTAACAGCGTGGCGATCCGGGCCGCGAGATCATCATTAATCAGGTCAGATGTAACTTCTTCAGAAACTTCAGAAAATGCCACCCTTAATGTTTGCGCGGTCCCTTCATAGGTCTCGTCAATCGTTCCGATCTCGATGACCGATTCACCCCGGCCTAAATACAAAATGTTATCGACCACAGTCACGGTTCCAAGCGACGTTTTTGGGTACAGAGAATTCTCAAGTCCCAAGCGATCGAGCGGTGACGCCGGCTCTAATGTAAGATCAAGCCCGCCACCTGCGAAGTCTGTCCCAACCGGCGCCTCAAAATACAAACTATCGATTGGCATCAAATCAGTCACATGCTCTGCATCCACTTTCAGGCCATACAAGAGCTCAAAATCTTTATATGCAGACATTCCTGTCTGGTTCAAATAAGCGCTGTCGTAAGAGGCATTCGGTGAAAATTGCTCCAAACTATCCACCATTTGCTGTCGCTTTGCGGAATCAGCTCCTGAACCAACTAAATGACGCCCATCAGTCGTCAGTATTTGCAACGAAGCATTGGACCCAGAAGACAGGTCAATGGTGAACTCAACATTTTTTTGGCCTGCGGTGATGACAGTAAGCGGAGTAATTTGAGAAGGCTCAACCTCAACCGCTCGACTGCCTTCCAGATCAATCAAATCAAGCCGTGCACTAGAAATCTGCTCTTTACCGACAAATGAAGCCTGCGGATCAGATATGCCTGAATTCGTGGTCGACGGCGTGACTCTAAATAATGATGCCGTTGCAATTTCAGAACCCATATCAAGCGCAAGACGCATCCCTCGAGCAGCACTGGCATCAGGATTTAAAATAAATTGATCACCCACCGTTGGAGCACCCTTGACCTCAATGACAATCCCGTCAAATTCCAGAATGCCAGCGGCATTAGATACAACCACATCGCCATCAATATCCTCTGCGTACCAGCGGCTATTGGGCTCATCGTAAGCAACCATCAATTGACGTGGCTGATAAACCTCTGAATCAGACACCGAAATCTCGACATCAAAATTTCCAGACGACGCCCCTTGATCCACATAAAACGAAGGAACGACTTCGAAAAAATTAGTCCCAAGATCTCCGTTCGCGTTGAGACCAGTCGTTTGAACTTGGTTAACTGCACCTACGAATACTGAGGCCAGCTCATTTAAACTGCTGTTCACATGGACCAACGTTTCTTCATAGAATCGAGAGTATCCGGCAATACTGCCGCTAGGAATTCCGGTCAGCGATTCATTGCCTAGTTCGCCCTGGAGTCGATAATCCAAGCGACTAGAGCCATCATTGGTTTTTGACACAGCAAGCTCCTGAGACTTGATCCCAGAAACGATTAGTCCCTGTCGCGAAGACTCAGACAAAGAAACAGTCACCGCGCCACGCTTATCAAAAGTCGTTTTGATCTGAACATATTCAGACAAATCTCTTAATAATTGATCTCGACGATCCAATAACTCAGGCGCCTGATCGATGACTAACGTTTTCTTCAGGGTTTGCCGGTTCACTTCCGCAATCTGGCCGGTCAGTGCATTCACTGCACGAACCTCAGCTTCCAGAGCAGATAGTGACTGCTCTCCCAAATCATCAATTTGCACAGCCAATCCCTGAAACCGAGACGCAAGTGCCTCGGACTCGCTCAGCATTATTCCTCTCAGTGCAGGTGAGACTGGATCAGTCGACAACGACTTGGCTGACGAGAAAAATTGGTTCATCGCGGAGGTCAGTCCGATCTTTTCATCACCCAGAACATCCAACAAACGGTTTGCATATTCGACGGTTGCTCCCTGCGACTCAAGATCCGAAGTGGCCTGCTGAAGAGAC
>Ga0209192_10001066_pt1 | contig 23260 bp, 12 predicted proteins | sample ArcticOcean_MG_C_11_FD_187433 | JGI IMG/M metagenome (GOLD analysis project Ga0209192, IMG submission 187433) | Marine microbial communities from western Arctic Ocean - ArcticOcean_MG_CB2_154 (SPAdes) (version 2) | ecosystem: Environmental > Aquatic > Marine > Oceanic | place: Arctic Ocean... | reverse complement strand
TTTTAATCAAAAATGGGCAAAAATTAGTAAAAAATGACAAAAATTGAGTAAAAATGACCAAAAAGATGAAATTTTAAAATTCAGTATAAAGCATTTTTAGCAAACGTATTATCGTATAAAGTATTTCATTTGGCTTTAATTTTATTATTTTAATAAAATGCCAAAATATCAATTATCTAAATCAACTTTTATAAGAGGTCTTCAGTGTGAAAAGTCTCTCTATTTATATAAAAAGCACTACAAATTAAAAGACCCAACAACTCCTTTTTTACAAGCAATATTTGACCAGGGAAATAGTGTTGGAATATTAGCACAATCATTATTTCCCGGTGGTGTAGATGCTTCTCCTGAGAGTCATTTTAAAGTTTATGATTCTGTAGAAAAAACAAAATCATTTTTAGATCAAGGTGAAAAGATAATCTATGAGGCTACTTTTTTTCATGATGGAGTGATTGTAGCGTTAGATGTTTTGGTAAAAGATGCTCAAGGTTGGAAAGCATATGAAGTTAAGAGTTCTACAAGTGTCTCTGACACCTACGTTAAAGATGCCGCTATTCAATATTATACAATACTCAACTCAGGAATTGATCTGAAAGATATATCTATTGTCTATATCAATAATCAATACGTTAGGGAAGGAAAATTAAAAATAGATGAACTCTTTGCTATTGAATCTGTAAAAGATAGAGTCTTAGAATACCTCCCAGCAATTCCAAATAAAGTGTCAAGACTCAAAAGCGTAATTGAAAAAACCTCTGCGCCTGATGTTGAAATTGGCACTCATTGCTCAAAGCCATATGTCTGCGATTTTAAAGCAACTTGTTGGAAAAATATTCCAGAGTACTCTGTCTTTAATATTGCCAATCTTAACGCTGACAAAAAGTTTGATTTCTATAATAAAGGAATAGTAACACTAGATCAAATAGAGCTCAGTGAATCAACATTAAGTCCAAATCAGATTCTCCAAGTACAATCAGAAATTGACGGAACCTCATACATTGACCAAGATCAGATAATGAAATTTACTAGTAGTTTAAGATATCCTGTTTACTATCTAGACTTTGAAACAATTGGTCCATCAATTCCCGTCTTTGAAGGAAGTAAACCCTACCAGCAATTGGTTTTTCAATATTCTCTACATATTCAAGAAATTTCAGGTTCGGAATCAATTCACAAAGAATATTTAGCAGACCCTAAAGAGGATCCAAGAATTAAATTCATAGAACAATTAATTTTAGATTGTGGAGTCTCTGGAGATATTCTTGTGTATAATATTGGTTTTGAAAAAGGAAAAATTGAAGATCTTATTGAAACTTTCCCAGAGCATTCCATTGAGCTTCAAAAAATTATTTCAAGGCTTAAAGATTTGATGGTACCATTCCAAAAAAAATGGTATTATACTCCAAAGATGAGAGGGAGTTATTCAATTAAACAGGTTCTCCCGGCATTAGTTCCTGAACTGTCCTACAATGATCTTGAAATTAATGAAGGAGGAAATGCATCTAACACATTTTTGTCAATGGTAAATGGGACCTTCAAGGGAAATGAATCACAAACGCGTAAAAACCTGTTGGAGTATTGCAAAATGGATACGTATGCGATGGTTAAAATTGTAGAAAAACTGAACGAGATTAAATGAAAAGGTAATAACAATTTAAATAATTAATAAATGTCCATGAAGAATAATATTCTACCGGTAAAGTCAATTCAGGAAGTAAAGTATCTATGGTAAATATATTTTGATGCAGCCCTAATGTCAATAAAATGAAGCAGCTTTTTTTGGAGGGTCTTTTCATTGATTATCTTTATTTTTCATTCCTCTTACAGCAGCATATAGCATCCAAATAACCAGGGCAATTGCACCATACACCAAAAGGTTTCGAATAAAATATCCCATAGGGTTAGCTTCGTTCTTTAATTTCGATTACAAGCCCAAATAATAAGCATACTGCCAAACTTCCTAAAACAATTCCACCAACACCCATTTTTTATTTAAAGGTATAATTTTTTCGGAACGTGCAACTTATTTTTTTAAAGTCTCTAGGTATTTCTTAAGTTTTTTTACTTTTAAGAATCTAATCACATTTACAAAAACCCTAAACCTTTAAATATCATACATCATTTCTAATTTATTTTAAGATGAAAAAACTATTATTACTCATATGTTTTTTGCAATGCACACATTCTTTTTCACAGGATTTAGCAACACTCAAATGGTGGAGTCCTACTCAGTATAAATCTCACGTAATAGAGGGACAAGCATGGCCAGATGAAGTGAAATCAACTTATGACCGACTCCCTGCAAGAGCCGAGGGAAATGTAGCCGATGATGTATGGAGTTTGTCTTCACATTCAGCAGGATTAATGATTCGTTTCCGCTCAAATACGAAGAAAATAATAGTTAGGTATGAAACTAAAAATAAAGACAATTATGCAATGGACCATATGCCTGCTACAGGAGTCAGTGGAATAGATCTTTATGCTATTGATAGCGACGGGAAAGAGTTATGGTGTGCAGGCACCCGAAGTTTTTCTGATACCATTACTTATCGTTTTCAGGGCTTAAGGGCAAATGACACCTATCACGAAAAAGGGCGAGAGTATCGTTTATATTTACCATTATATAATCAAGTTAATTCGCTGGAAATTGGAGTTGATGTAGGGGACTATTTTGAACCATTACCCACAAGAAAAGAAAAAGCTATTGTTATTTATGGTACCTCTATTGCCCAAGGTGCATGTGCTTCAAGACCTGGGATGAGTTGGGCAGCTATTTTGGGGAGAAAAATGGACCGTCCAGTTATAAACCTTGGGTTTAACGGTTCAGGAAGATTGGAGCCTCCTGTCATTGATCTGTTAAGCGAACTTGATGCTAAAATTTATATTCTTGATTGCATGCCTAATTTAACGACGGATTCATGGAAATTTCTAGGAATTAAAAATGGTGAACAATTAAAAAAACGAGTGCTCGATGCGGTAAGAAAACTGAGGATTAAACAGCCAAATACACCTGTTTTGTTGGCTGAACATGCAGGTTTTACTGAAGAATTCATTAGCGATAGCAGAAAAGAAGCATACTATGTAGCTAATCGACTTCAAAGGGAGGCTTTTTACCAATTAAAAAACGAAGGTATTCGAGAGCTCTATTATTTAACAAAAGAGGAAATTGGATTACAACTGGATGATATGGTAGATGGAACGCATCCGAGTGATTTGGGGATGATGCACTATGCACAAAGTTATGAAGTTAAACTTCGTGGAATTCTTAAAGAACCCGTTAATAATTTATCAACTACCCAACCTTGTACTCAGTATCGTGAACCTCTCAATTATGATTGGGAGCATCGGCACAGAGAAATCCTTGAAATGAATGTAACCAACCCACCGACAACCGTTTTTTTTGGTAATTCTATTATTCATTTTTGGGGTGGGGAGCCTCGCAGTAAACTAGTCAGGGAAGAAGGCTCCTGGACCGACTGGATGACTCCAACAGGAATAAGGAACTATGCTTTTGGGTGGGATCGAATTGAGAACGTACTATGGAGGGTTTATCATGGAGAATTGGACGGGTTTAATGCGGAACAGGTGCTACTAATGATTGGAACCAACAATTTACAAATCAATACGGACTATGAAATTATTGAAGGCTTGCGATTGTTAGTTCAAGGAATACGATCGAGACAACCCAAAGCCCAAATAATCCTCATTGGCTTATTACCTAGAAGGGGGTTTGAAGGAAGAATCGAAGAACTTAACTTAAAGGTGGAACGATTGGCAGGGGACTTGTCATTGAAATTTGCAGATTTGGGAGGATCTTTTCTGAATAAGGAAAAAAAGATCAGGGAAAACATGTTTTCAGATGGCCTTCATCCCAATAAAAATGGATATTTGGAATTAAGTACCGCTTTAAAACAATTGAATCACAATTAGTTGGTCCCTGATTCGAGCCAATTTGTGAATATTAGGGAAGATAGGTGTTAACTTAATATTAGTTTAGGTTATAATTATTTAAAGGGTGAAAAATTAATTGACAAAATATCTTTTTCAATCAATGACACCCATTGTGCATACATTTTACCACTAGGGTGTAAATTATCATTTGCGATGAGTGAAAGATCATTAAGTGCATTTCTGGAAATATCAGTAATATTATAAAATTTTACATTTCGCTGTTCAGCTTCATATTTAATAATACTATTAAACTCGTTAATTTGTTTCGTGATTTCACTTCTTTGTAAAGAATTAGCAAAGGGCGTAGCCCCCCAATCTGGAATTGATAAAACAAAAACCCTCTCTTTTATATTTCCACTTAATATAACAGCCCGATCAATAAGCTCAATAAAACTTGGTCTGAAATTCTCCGCCAATTGTCCTTGAAACTGATTATTTACTCCAATCAGAAGTGATACAAGTCCGTAAGGAGGTTCCAGAGTTAATTCTGCAGTAGCAGTAATTAACTGTTGCGCAGTCCATCCTGTTTGAGCAATAATTTCTAGCTCATTAATTTCTGAATTGACTTTGGATAATTTGTCTAAAAGCTGAACTGGCCATTTTTGTTTGACATCAACTGATTCTCCAATTGTATAGCTGTCACCTAAAGCCAAATATTTATTTTTATTGCCAAACACTTCACCTTGAACAAATACGGCATTAATAACTAGGTCATTATTGATTTCAATTATTAAGGTATCACTATTGGTATTTAACGGAGCCCCTTCCCATCTATTAAAACTCCATCCCTTTTCTGGTATAGCAATTAATTCTATTATATCACCCAAGTTTTGTCCCTCTACTGGACCAGATTTAATTAGTTGCTCATTGATTAGACCCTGCCCTTGAACACTTAATAAAACATTAAAATTTGTTTTACTGAAGTTTGCAACAATGTTTTTATTCCCGTCAACTAGTATATCAATGGAACTAGATGATCCTGAAGCGTCTCCAGACCAACTATCAAAAAAGTACTCACCTACAGGATAGGCATTTAAAGTAACGATACTACCTTCCTTATAAGTCCCTTCAGATGGGATTACAGTTCCTGATTCGACAGGACTAATACTTGCATCTAAAACAAACTCTTTAGTACAGCTTGTTGGCAATGAAACGGAAATTAAAAAAAGAAGTATTTTTTTAATAGTATTAGCTTATAAGTGCTTAAATATAATTTTTCTATTGATATTCACCATCATTTTTCCTTTTAATAGTTTAAGGAGATGGTAATTAAATAATTCATAACATATTAAAAAAATCATTTATTGAATACATTATAAAATTCGTATACGATAAAACACGGTAGATATATATAGATCACCATAGTGTATATTAAAATGCTATTTAAGTTTAATTCATTAATTAAGTTTGAATTTAATTACAATTTCTATATATAATTACTAATGGATATCAGATCAACTTTATTTTTATGCTGCTTGTTTTTTTTAAATATTTCACTCTCACAGGATTTAATAATTATAGAGAGTTCAGAATACGCAATTGTTCTTAAAAAAGATTCTCTTAAACGATTACAACATGTTTATTTTGGGTCAAAAGCATCAAATCTTAATGAATATAGATCTATTGATAAACAGCTTCGTTATGAAGTAAAAGATGCTGCCGATTTACCTAACCATGTATACACTCCAAGTGGCACATGGAATACTTCAGAACCAGCATTACAGATATTACATTCTGACGGAAATCCCTCAACAGAATTAGAATACAAACAGCATATTAAAAAAAATCTAGGAGATGGAGTGTCTCTATTGACTGTAACTTTAGTTGACCCGATATACAAAACAGAGGTGTTGTTGTTTTATAAAGTTTACCATGAAGAAAATGTATTTGAACAGTGGTCAACCATCAAAAATAACGAAGTGCAAGCAATCGAATTAAAAAAGTATGCCTCCGCTAATTTATATTTTAGAAATAACGATTTTTTTCTTACCCAATATCATGGAGCGTGGGGTTCTGAAATGCAACCCGAAACCCACCTTTTAACTTCAGGAATAAAAGTTTTAGATTCAAAGCTGGGGACTCGATCTAATTTATATGCTCCACCAAACTTTATTTTATCTCTTGATGGTATTGCAAAAGAAGACACAGGGAAAGTGTTACTTGCTAGTCTTGCTTGGTCAGGTAATTATCGCTTTGATTTTGAAAAAGATAGATTTAATAATCTTCGCTTAATAGCTGGTGCTAACAACTTCGCAGCCGAATATAAATTAGGAGCGAATCAGATCTTTGAAACTCCTCATTTTATTTATACTTATTCAGAAAAAGGAAAAAATCAGGCTAGTATAAACATGCAACGTTGGAGTAGGAAATATAGAATTCATGAAGGAGAAGGGGATAGATTAACATTATTAAATAATTGGGAAGCCACCCATTTTAATTTTAATGAAAAAAAAATAGTAGCGCTAATAGATCAAGCCAAAGAAATTGGAATAGATGTATTTTTATTAGACGATGGTTGGTTTGGAAATAAATACCCAAGAAACAATGATAGGGCCGGTCTTGGTGACTGGGAGGTCAACCAAAATAAGCTACCAAATGGCTTATCTAATCTTACAAAAAAAGCCAATAAAAGAGGAGTAAAGTTTGGGATTTGGATTGAACCAGAAATGGTTAACCCAAAAAGTGAACTATATGAAAATCATCTAGATTGGGTAATTCGACAGCCTAATAGAAAAGAATATTATTATCGAAATCAATTAGTTTTAGATCTTTCAAATCCAGAGGTTCAAAACCATGTCTTCGGTGTTTTTGATAATCTCTTTATTGAAAACTCTAATATTAGTTTTGTTAAATGGGATGCAAATTCAATTATATATAATGCCTATTCCGAATATTTAGCAAGAAATAAACTTCCTCAATCACATCTTTATTATGAATATGTAAAAGGTCTTTATAAAGTACTTGAAAGAGTACGAGAAAAATACCCTAAGGTTCCCATAATGCTTTGTTCTGGTGGAGGGGGAAGAGTAGATTATGGCGCTTTGCAGTATTTTACTGAATTCTGGCCAAGTGACAATACTAATGCTTTAGATCGAATTTTTATGCACTGGGAATATTCACATTTCTACCCTGCGATAGCAATGAGTTCTCATGTTACCAATTGGAATAAAGAATCAAGTATTAAGTTCCGTGTGGATGTAGCTTCTATTGGAAAATTAGGCTTTGATATTGAAATAGATAAACTCAGTGAAGAGGAAAAAGAATTTTGTAAGCAAGCATTACTTAATTATAAATCTTTACAAAAAAGCATATGGCACGGAGACATGTATCGCCTTCAGGATCCATATGAAAACCCAATTGCTAGTATTCAGTATGTAAATCAAGAGAAAACCAGTTCGGTAGTTTTTTCATTTCTTATAAGTCAAAGATTTCAAACTTTTTATTCGAATGAACCAATACTTTTTAAAGGCTTAGATCCAAAAAAAATATATGAAATAGAAGAAATAAATCTTTTTCATCGAGAAATCACTGAAATAAATCAAGAAGCAACTTATTCAGGTGAATATTTAATGAAGTTTGGATTTAATCCCATAGTGACGGACAAAAGAAAAAGTGTAGTTCTTAAAATAAATGAGATAACTTTATAATTAAAGGAACATCAACATGAAAAAATTAGGCATCTTATTTATAATTAACACTTTAATATTTATATCATGTAAAAGTAGTGAACAAAAAAAATTATCACTTCCCTCTGTTTTTTCAAATCACATGGTACTTCAGCAAAAAGCTAATGTTTCAATATGGGGAAATTCTATTGCGGATCATCCGGTCGAAATTAAAGGGAGTTGGGGTAGCAACGTAATAACAATTGCAAATTCAAAGGGAGAATGGGAAGCATCACTAGAGACCCCTTCTTTTGGTGGACCATTTGAATTAAGTATAAGATCAAACGAACAAAATATTGTATTTTCAGACGTAATGATTGGAGAAGTCTGGTTAGCCTCAGGACAGTCAAATATGGAATGGAATATTAATCAATCTGAAGGAGGTAGAGGCATTGACAATAAAAATGAATATCTGTCAGCAAACTACTCAGAGATAAGAATGTTCAATATTCCCCAGGATCTATCAGGTAAATATCTTAATGATGTAAAATGGTTAATTATAAATCCTGAAAATATTGAAAAAAGTGTAAAAGGTGGAGTTAATAATGGGATTAGTGCTACAGCATTTTTTTTCGCTGTAAAACTATATACAAAACTAAATATTCCTATTGGGATTATAAATAGTAGCTGGGGAGGAACAAGGGTAGAGGCATGGACAAGTCACAAAAAGCTAAAAGAACTAATGCCAAATCTATTAAATATTGGAAAAAGACACCAATTCTTTAATAATAAATCAAAACTAATATCTTATAATGATTCCATAGCTAAATTAAACAATGAAATGTTTGGAATTAAAACAGTTCTTATTCCTGACTATGATAACATGGGAATTAGAGATTGGGCAGAGTTAGACTTAAATGATCGAGAATTTTCAAAAAAGAGTTTTGATGACTCTTCATGGGATTTTTGGTTACCTAAAAGCATATCAAAAGAGCAAAAAAATAGCGGTAGTTTTGAATCTAAATTAGATGAAAATAATCAGATTATATCTGATGGCGTAATATGGTTTAGAGCCAAAATTAACATCGAAAATATTGAAAGTGAATACAGTTTAATTATTAATAACGGAATCGATGATCTTGATCTAACCTATTTTAATGGACAACTTATTGGGAATACCATTGGATGGGATAAAGCAAGAAACTATAAAATACCAAAAGAAATATTGGAAAAGGGAGAGAATTCAATTGCAATAAGAGTTTATGATGGAGGAGGACCTGGTGGAATAAATGGTATTGTAGAAGTCAAAAATTCTTTAACCAGTCAGACTATTCCTTTCAATTCATTTAAATTTAAACACCAAGCCTTTATTACCAATAAAAAATTATGGATTCACAATTATTCATTAGAAGATTTAATTAAAAACTCTTCCATTCTTCAAAAAAACATTCAACGTGAAATAATTTTTAATGATTCAAATGAGTATGGAATTCTATTTGAAAGGATGATTTTTCCAATTTTATCTTATAACATTAAAGGAGCTATATGGTATCAGGGAGAAGCTAATGTTTCTAATTATGATGAATACCAAGAATCTTTCTCTGGAATGATAGATGACTGGAGAGAAAACTGGGGATATGATTTTCCATTTTATTATGCTCAAATAGCTCCATTCAGATACTCTAAAAATGAATTTTCTCATCAACTAAGAGACGCTCAAAGAAAAGTTTTAGAGTCAACTTCTAAAACTGGAATGGCAATTCTTTCTGATGTAGGTGAAGAAAATGATATTCATCCTCGAAATAAAAAAGACGTTGGTGAAAGACTTGCACTCTTAGCGCTAAAGAATGACTATGGTTTTGATATAGTTTCTTCAGGCCCCTTATATCAGAGTCATCAAAATTTTGATAAATATATTGAAGTTGATTTTAAGAGCAAAGGAAGTGGACTTTCTGCCAAAGAAAATTTAAGTGGGTTTGAAATAGCAAGTGAAAATGGAATTTTTCATCAAGCTTCTGCTAAAATCACTAACGATAAAGTTAGAGTTTTTTCAAAAAACGTGAATAATCCAATTCAGGTTAGATATGGATGGAAAAATTGGTTCAAGGGAACCCTTTTCAATAAAGAAGGTTTACCCGCTTCATCGTTTAACAGCTCTAATTAATTTTTATTTCATGAAAACTTCTCTGATACTTATTTTTTTTAGTTGTAATATTTTTTTTTCTCAAAATAATAACCGGTGGTCATTGCTTAGCGATGGACACATAGAATGGAATGTTAAATCTAATGACACGCACATGGATAATATAGAAATGAGTGGTCTACAGATTTCATCTATTGTCCATTATGGCATTAAAAATGGTGTGCTTAATCAAAGAGTTAATTTAATTTTTCCGATGTTACGGACTATCCCTAACGATACCCATGCAAGTCTTTCTCATGAAATTGATTCTGAAATTTTAGATAAAATCAAGGTTAATGGGGAGTCAATTATCGAATACCCATATCAATTCAGGCATAAAGGTTTCCTTGGATTTAGTTCAAATACAAAACAAGGGCTAGACATAAAGCATCAACTCTTCCCATCTAAAGATCAACCAGTATTTATTGATAAAATTCAAATAGTAAATACAACGGATAAAAACGTTTCTATTAATCTCCCAAAAATTGACTATGTTTTTGAGACTGATGAAAAAAAAGGTGTTTCGGGAGGTTATAAAATCCAAGTAACTTCTAGTAAGGAAGGAGCCCATCAATTAGCCCCTAAAGAAGTTTTCGAATATTCTTTGATATATACCGGGAGACATAGTGATGCTTTTGAATCATCAATTTCTAGTGATTTTGAATTTAAAAAAAGAGAAAAACTACTTAGTGAAACCTTCACTAATTTAGTATTTGAATCTCCTGATAAAATTTTAAATGCTTTTTTTTCATTTTCTAAATTGAGAGCTGTTGAGAGTATTTTTAATACTAAAGGAGGCTTAATGCATGCTCCAGGCGGTGGTAGATATTACGCTGCTATATGGGCAAATGATCAAGCCGAATATGCAAACCCATTTTTCCCTTTTTTAGGAAACTTAGAAGGTAATGAGTCTGCTATTAATTCTTTTCGTCATTTTACCAGATTTATAAACGATGAGTATAAGCCTATTCCTTCTTCAATTATTGCAGAAGGAATTGATTTTTGGAATGGCGCAGGGGATCGTGGAGACATGGCCATGATTGCATATGGTGCCGGCAGATTTGCGATGGCTTATGGAGACAAAAAGACAGCTAAAGAACTTTGGCCTTTAATTGAATGGTGTTTAGAGTATTGTAGAAGAAAGATTAATAATGATGGAGTAGTTGCTTCTGATTCTGATGAATTGGAAGGACGGTTTCCAGCAGGAGATGCTAACTTAAATACATCTTCTTTGTATTATGACGCACTAGTTTCTGCATACTTATTGGGAAGCGAATTAAAAAAGGACAAACAACTATTAAACCAATATAAATCTCAAGCCAGCGGAATAAAATATGATATTGAGAAGTATTTTGGAGCTGAAATGTCTGGCTATAAAACATATAAATATTTTAAAGAAAATTTATTGCTTCGCGCATGGATTGCGACTCCTTTGACTGTTGATATTTTTGACAGAAGTGAAGCAACTATTGATGCCCTTTTTTCTGACGAACTTTGGACTGAGGATGGGCTAGCTTCACAAGCTAATACTGATCAATTATTGAAATCTATATTACCGTTTATAGAGTTTAAGGATTTACAAGGATTCGATGGAAATGATTTAGAATACATCACCAACCTTTTTACATATCCTGACTTAAAAAAGGACTCCTACAGTAAAATAAATTTTGATGATTCTAATTGGGGAAAAATAAAATTACCAGGAAGATTAGAAAAGTTATTTGAAGGAAAAGAACCATCTGATGGAATATATTGGTTTAGAAAAAAAGTGAATATTTCTAATACAGATAATGACTACGAATTAACTTTTGAGGATTCTATTGATGATGCAGCAAGAATATACTTTAACGGACAATCTATTGGAACTTCAATATGGATTACTGGAGCAAATAAATTTGTAATACCTAAATCTTTATTAATTAAAGGTCAGAATACTATTTCAATTAATTTATTAGATGGAGGAGGCCCTGGTGGTTTTTACGGAAAAATATTTTTGGACAACTTTTCTAACGAAAGAATTTCTCTTAACGACTATTGGAGTTATAAATTTTTAGGATTTCTGGGAGATTACCGTTATTTCATTAAAGGAACTAAAAAAAGTAAAAGCCTTCTAAATACAAGAGAAAAATTAAATTCTATTTTTTCACAAAAAAAAGTAACCACTTTTTGGGACAGGGCTACTCTTTATGCATTTAGGGGTGCATTTGCGGCTGGAGAAACAAAACGTACTTTAAAATATATTAAAGAATATTCTGAAAGGAGATTGTTAGGGGAGCATGTTCCTTATCCTGTAGAGGCATTCCCGGAAGGAAATCAAAGACATTTGTCTGCAGAAAGTGCACTCTATTGTAGAATAATTACTGAAGGTCTTTTTGGAATTAGACCAATTGGATTAAATTCATTTTCTTTTTCACCTAAAATGCCAGAAGGATGGAATGAGATGGCTTTAAGAAAGATAAGATCTTTTGGTAAAACCTATGACATAAAGGTCAATAGGATTGAGGATAGTTTATTGATAAAAGTGTTCAGTGATGATCAAATATTTATGGAATCCTTAATTAAAAATGGTAAAACAGTTAATGTGACGATGATTAATTAGAATAATATAATGACTTTTTATATTTTCAAATCAAAATTTATATACAACTTAAGCCTTTTAGTATACAATATTAGTCTAACAGTATTTTTAAAGAATTAATATTTTCTTGCTTATAATAAATTTAATCATTCAACAAATAATAATTAAACTCATGAAAAAAATAAAACACTGCGCATTTTTAAGTATCTTAATGTTCTCACTGGGTATTTATGCTCAAAATTCTGTCAGCGGCGCAGTTCTTGATGAGAATAATCAGCCAATTCCTGGAGCAAATATTCTTGAAAAGGGCACTTCAAATGGAGTAACAAGTGATTTTGATGGAAACTTTACAATTAAAGTTGAATTTGGATCATCTCTTATCTTTAGTTATGTTGGGTATATTTCCCAAGAAGTTTTAGTTGGTCAAGAGGAAGAGATAATTATGAATTTAACTTCAGACATAGTTGGACTTGAAGAAGTTATTGTCACAACGGGATACGGTAGTCAGAAAAAATCTTCGATTTCCGGTTCAGTCGTTACGCTCTCTAGTGAAAATCTTGTATCAAGGGGTGTTCAAAATTTAACTCATGCTCTTGCCGGTTCAATAGCTGGAGTTTCAACTGAACAACCAATTGGTGTTATTGGGCAAGATGATGCGAAGATTTATATAAGAGGTAAGGGTACCCTCGGAAATACGGACTCTCTTATTGTTATAGACGGAATACCTGACCGAGGAAATTTTTCAAGATTAAATGCTGATGATATAGAATCAATAAGTATTTTAAAAGATGCTTCCGCTGCTATTTATGGAGCTAGAGCTGCTAACGGTGTAGTATTAATAACTACAAAAAGAGGAAAATTCAACCGTAAAACAAAGTTTAATTTAAACACCTCATACACTATTAATAGCCCTACTGTTAGAACAAGAGCATTGGATTCTTGGAAAAGGGCACAGTATGAAAAAGATCAAATTGACAACTTAAGTTTAGGATGGGCTACTACTTTTAATGACGCACAGATTGCACTTTTAAAAGATGGTTCCAGACCAGATGAGTATGCAAATACAGATTGGTTTGAGGAAACTATAGCAAAATCAAAACCTGCATCAAATTTATCCCTTAATGTAGAGGGAGGGAGTGAAACCATTTCTTACTTTGTTTCTGGCCAATACTCTAAACAGGAACAACTGTTTAAAGGAGATTTTCCATTTGAACAATATCAATTTAGATCAAATATTGACATTAAACTGTCAGATAAATTGTCTATGGGGTTTGATGTTTTAAACCGAAGGGATGATGGATTATATACTAAGACTGATCAATTTGACGGTGTTGGTTATGGCAGAGATGAGGTTTGGGATAAACTTCAGGGTGGAGCTGCTGGATTCACTCAGGGCTGGCCTTGGTTAGTTGGACGCCTTTCAAATGGTGAATTAGGTAAAGGTGCGCAACCAGCGGGAGGTTCAAATCCAATAGGTATTCTTGCAAATGGATCAAATAGATTAATGAATGATGTGTTAAACACAAAAATTTCTTTTACATATGACATTTCAGAAGATTTAAAGTTTACCGTTTACGGGGCCTTTGATAAATCAAATAGGTCTCAAAAGAAATTTACTGCAACTTTTGATGAATACTTATATGATAATTCAACTGCAGAATTTATAAAATCCCCAGATGGAAATAAACCGGTATTATCGCAGAAAAAGCAAAATAATTCTAATAATCTAATAAATACTAAATTAGACTACAAAAAATCTTTTGGAAATCACAATGTTGACGCTTTTGTTGCATACGAACAAAGTAAAGTCAGGATGGATTTTATATATGCTCAAAGAGGAGGTTTTGGAGGAAATGCAATTCCTGAAATTTTTGCTGGAACTCCAAGCACTGCCCAAACGGATGGTCGTTCTTTTTCTTCGGGTAGACAAAATATGTTCGGTAGAGTAAATTATGATTTCAATGGCACCTATCTTGCTACTGTTTCCGTGAGGAGAGACGGATCTCAAAATTTTCCTACCGATAAAAGGTTTGGAATATTCCCAGCAATTTCAGCTGGTTGGGTTATTTCAAATGAATCATTTATTGATAATACAGGGGCTTTAAATTTTCTTAAGCTTAGAGGTTCTTGGGGTAAAATGGGTAACGATAACATCTTACCTTTCCAATATTTAAGTACTTACGAATTTACAGATTATGATGACTTTGCATATGGAGTTCAAGTAGGGTACGATTTTGGTGATGGTGAAAGACCTGGTTTTTTTGAATCAACTGTTGCAAATCAAAATGTTACATGGGAAACAGCTACTACCCAAAACATTGCTATAGAGGGTCTTCTTTTTAATAACACTATTAGTTTTGAATTAGATTATTTTACAAGTAAAAGAGAAGGAATATTAATTAAGCGTTCCGCATCTTTCCCTGAATATACAGGGATTAAGTTGCCAGATGAAAACCTTGGAATTGTTGACAACTCAGGTTATGAGTTACAATTAGGCTATAAGAATAACCTGACAAATGAGTTCTCCTTTTCTATAAATGGTAATATTTCACAATCTACTAATAAGGTTGTATACCTTGACGAACCAGAATCAATAACGGACTATCAAAAGTATGAAGGCAAACCAATTGATTCCTTCTATGGTTACGAGAGTAACGATTTGTACAGAACAGAAGCTGAAATAACAGCGGATGGATGGACATTGACCGAGAATGTAGCTCCTTTTAGAGTTGTTTGGGACAAATGGTTTAACGTGGGGGCTGTAAGGCTGGTTGATAAAGATGGCGATGGAGACATAAATGGAAATGACAGAATAAGATCTGATAAAAGTTTAGTGCCTACCACTTTCTTTGGAATTAATCTAGGAGTTTCTTATAAAAACTTTGAATTATCTACTTTAATTCAGGGTCAATCTGGAGGTTATTATGTTGACAGTAATTATGCAATTAACACTGCAATTTTTGACGATGCTTGGTCACCAACAAATACTGACGGAGCATATCCAATAGCCACTCCACCTTATAATATAGGATCATTAACATATCAATCTGATTACTGGCTAACTAAATCTGATTATGTAAGAATTAAAAATATCAGTCTTAACTATAAAGTAGATAGAAACATTCTTGATATGTTCAATATTGATAATGCGAACCTATTTGTTAGAGGAAATAATGTTGCAATTTTAAATTCACCAAATAGTAATATTGACCCTGAAGGTGTCTATGGAGCCTATTTAATGAAATCATGGCAATTTGGAGTTAACCTAAATTTTTAATAAATGAAATATCTAAATAATATTAAAATGAAAAAAATACACATCTTATTAATACTAATGATCTTTATTGTATCATGTTCTGTTGACGAAATTTTCGAAGCTGCACCTTTAGATAAGTATGCTGAGACATCCGTTTGGACAACAGACTCACTATCAGATACTTTTATTAACGAAGTATACAATGGTCTTCCAAACTCTTTTGCAGGAATGTTTAGTCCAGATGCTAATACCGTTGATTGGTATGATCATCATAACAACGCTAATGGACAAGCAATAACAAAAGGGAATTTAAATCCAGCTAATTCGGCGGGTTGGGGTGTAACTTATAATAAAGGTGGAGATTTTGTCACTGGAAATCAATCTGGTCTTTGGGGTTACATGTATAAAAAAATACGGGCAGTCAATACGGTCCTCGAAAAACTTAATAGTGACGATCAAGCATTTATGGATTCACGAACAGGAGAAGTTCTCACCTTAAGAGCAATATTTTATTCCAGACTAGCGTTGGCTTTTGGAAAGGTAATTATCGTTGGTGATGATCTTTTAGATCTTGATTCTGATTACTTAAGCATGAAACAATCTCCTTTTTTGGAAACGATGGATTATATCAATAGTGAATTGGATAAAGCCATACTGCTACTGCCAGAATCTCAGCCTGAGAAAGGGCGTATTACCAAATATGCTGCTATGGCTCAAAAAGCCGAAATGTTATTGATCGCCGCAAGTCCAAGGTTTAATGGAGGGTCCTATAATACTTCACTACTTCAAGAAGCAAAAGCAGTAAATGAAGCAATAGTAAGCTCAGGAAAATTCAGCTTACTGCCAAATTTCGCAGATGCCACCAAATTGTTGAATGGAAATACAGAACTTATTTTAGGTAGATATATAACGGCAAAAAGAAAAATAGATAGAGATAATTTCATTGACCACAACCTCGCTCCAGGAGGAGCAGGTGGATTCACAACTTATACTCCCACACAGAGCTTAGTGGATCAATTTGAGGTAATTGATGGAACCACTAGTTTTATTCCTGCTACTTGGAGTAATAATGTGAGAACGGTGACCTCTAATATTGCCTATTCTGATGATGACATGTATAGTAATCGTGATCCGCGTTTTTATGAAACTATTTTCTATCAAGGCTCAAAGCGCAATGAAACATATACAATTGATGTTTCTGAAGGAGGCCAAGACTCGAGAAGTTGTACAGGATGTCAGTGGTGGAATAATGGTTTCTTTGGATATTATGTGAAAAAATTTATTGGAACATACCTCAATGGTAATTGGCCATCTCCAGAGATCAATGATGGCGTAACTACTCTTCACAGATTAGCAGCGGTGTATCTGAATCATGCTGAAATATTATTTCAACTGGGAGATCAGGGGGGAGCCCTTAACATGGTTAATTTGGTTAGGGAAAGAGCAGGTATGGTATTATATACTTCTATTGATATGGATAAAATAAAACATGAAACTGTGGTGGAATTGATTGGAGAAGGCAAGAGGTTTAATAACCTCAGAAGATGGGACGACATTGATGAGTACCATCAAACTGGTGAATGGGGAATCAAATACACCAGTAATGGCGATGGAACATATGCTACTGAACTTATTCAAATTAGCACACCAGCATGGAATGACAAATTTTATTGGATTCCAATTCCACAGAAAGAGATGGATAAAAATCCAGGCCTAGAACAAGCCCCAGGGTATTAAATAATAATAATTGATGTATTTTATTTAGAGATAGTTTAATGTTTTAACAGATATCATTTTGATTTAAGTTTTTTAGTAGTTAGTTAAATAAAAATCAAAATATAAGTTATAAAAATCGGTATTAAACTATTATTGTTAGAGGGGTGTTTCATTTCACCTCTCTTTCTTATTTTAAATTCATTAATAGTAAATTTATAAATAGATATAAAGTTTAAAGCTTATGGGTTAGTATACAAACTAAATCTGTAGATTAATATTTTACATGCGCTTCAACAATCTTTGTATTTATTTAGTTTTAGTATATTTATTAATATCAATTTCTCTAAAAAAATGGAACAATTTTACTTGAAATTAGTTATTAAACATAAAATATATCTATTAATCACTTTGGTATTTTTATTATTCACGTCTTGTGTTGATGATGTTATTGGTGATATTTCTTCTGAAAATAAGCCATCTCCCATATTCGATTATTATTTTAAAAATGAAAATATTGATTCTGTTTTTTATAAAATAAATCTACCAGGTTCAATTGATTTTATTTCTGATAATCATGAAGATTTTAATGGCTCTATATTTTTTAGAAAAACAATTGACATCAGAGATTTAGATAGCAATTATAGTTTTATTGTTGAAGGTGGAATCGACGATTATGACGCCACCTATTTAAATGGGCATCTTATTGGCACATCTCTTTCATATAATTCACCTAGAAAATATACCATACCCAAAGACATTTTAAAATATGGAGAAAATCTTTTTGAAATAAAATTTCATGATGCTAGTGGTTTTGGTGGTTTTAAAGGCAGAATGTATTTAAAGTCTGAAAATGGAAATATCATCTCAATTTCAGGCACATGGGAATATAAAATAATAGGATATAAAGAATTCGATGATAATCTTTTTTCAAATAATGCAAATATTTCTATAAATCCACTCACATGGAATTTAGAACTCAAAAGGGATCTCTATTCTTCTTATGAATTTGATGATTTCTTTTGGGATTCGACTAATGTGCCAGTTTTCATTAAAGATATTTATAATACCGAGACTGATTTGAATGGTATTTTTTGGTTTCGGAAAGATATAATTATTAACGATACAGAGAGGGATTACATGATCTCCATCCCAAAAGGTATTGATGATAGTGACGAAGTTTACTTTAATGGAAACCTAGTTGGGGGAGCGAATTGTTACAATTGCCCTAGAAATTATATCATAAAAAAAGGATTTTTAAAAAAAGGAAAAAATATAATTGCTATTTTGATTTCTGACACATATGCTGATGGTGGAATATTGAGTCCTATTTTATTACATTCACTAAACAGCGGAAAAAGGCCTTTATCAAATAAATATATACCTACTCCTTATTTCAATCTCGTTAGTTTTGAAGATAAATCTACTTCTATATCTGAGGGGTGGAAATATAAACAAATTTACCATTTTCAAAATATTTCAATTCTTACTGCTTCTAACCAAAATGTATTTGACACAGAAGAATTTTTATACTTCCTTCCTAATGGGTCTAAAATTGATGTAAATAATATTATTTCTAAATCATTAATTGGCAATAATCTTTTAATTCTAAGTTTTATCTTAATTTTTTTCCTTTTAATTATTACAGCTCTTGGAGCAATTAATTATAAATTATTAAGGAAAAGAAAAGTAAGCCAGTTAAAAGAAAGTAAAGCTGAAAAAGAGAATTATATTTTTGTAAGGGCAGACAGACTCAATATCAAGGTATTAAAAGCGGATATTTTATTCATAAAAGCTGAAAAAGATTATGTTAAATTAGTTACTACTAAAAAAAACTATTTGATTAGAAAGAATTTAAAAAGTTTTAATAAAGACGTTTTAGATAATAGTTTTATGAGAATTAGTAGATCAATAATAATAAATATTGATAAAATCACACTGATAGACAGGAATATGGTTTATCTATCTGATTTAAGGTTTAAAATTGGATCATACTACTCAAAAAATTTAAATAAACTTATGAAAGGATAGTTTTATTATCCTACTGAAAGGGAAGACTTCATAACATAAAATACAAATTATTAAACATGTTTTTATAAATTCAAAAATATTTAAATGAAAAAATTAGGCCGAAGGGGTTTTATCAAAAAATCAACACTAACAGCTGCAGCAATTAGCTCAACTTCCTTTTTAAGTAGCTGTGTAGACAATAACCCCAGTAAAAGAAATGGTATTTACATGGGGGCTTTTGCGGCTTCAAAACTCTCCACAGTCCGAGCAGCTTTTATTGGAGTGGGACATCGAGGTAAAGATCATTTAAAGTTTTTCTCTAGCCTTCCCAATACTGAAGTTGTTGGGATTAGTGATCTCTATGAGGAGAACGTAATACAAATGCGAAAATTGGTGAAAGAGGCAGCTGGTGAAAATCGACACCCTACCATTGCTGAATATTGGGGCGATGAAAACAAATGGCGCGTCATGCTTGAAGAAACTAAACCCGACGTTGTATTTATTGCTACCAATTGGAAAAATCATGCCCCTATGGCAATTGGCACTATGGAAAGTGGTGCGCATGCTTTTGTTGAAGTACCATTGGCAGTTACAATCGAAAACCTATGGAAAATTATAGATACTTCCGAGAGCACTCAGAAACATTGTATGATGATGGAGAATGTTAACTACGGCCGAGATGAATTGCTATTTTTAAATATGTGTCGAAAAGGTGTCTTAGGAGAATTGTTACATGCAGAAGCGGCCTATATACATGAGTTACGATCTCAAATGAAGGAAGAAGAAAAGGGAACTGGGTCTTGGCGAACGTTTCATTACGCTCACGGAAGGGGAAATTTATATCCAACGCATGGTTTGGGACCCGTGGCACAGTACATGAATTTAGCGAGACAAGAAGACAACTTTAAAAGTCTTATTTCTTATTCTACCCCGGCGATAGGCAGAAAGTTGTACGCAGAAAAAAATTATCCAAAAAATCACAAATGGAATCAGTTGGATTTTAGAAATGGAGATTTGAATACTTCTATAATTAAGACTAATTTGGGTAGAACCATTATGTTACAATGGGATGAAACCAGTCCTAGACCATACACAAGACACAACCTAATTCAAGGATCAAAAGGAATTCTTGCTGGTTTTCCTACACGAGTTGCCTTAGAGGGAGGTATAGAAGGAATAACCGAAAATCATCATGCATGGGCTCAAGGAGATCAACTGGAAATGATTTATGAAAAATACGACCACCCACTATATAAAAGACTCAATGAAAAGTCAAAGAGGAGTGGTCATGGCGGAATGGATGGGATTATGATGTATCGCATCGTTGAGTGTCTTCAAAATGGACTTCCTTTAGATCAAAATCTTTATGAAGGTTGTTTTTGGAGTTCCGTTACTGAACTTAGTGGGAAATCGATCGATCAAGAAGGTGCCCCTCAAAAGTTTCCTGATTTTACTAGAGGAAATTGGAAAAATACTAAACCCCTTACTTTTAAGAATCTAATCACATTTATAAAATCATCTATTGATTACATCAGAAGCCTCAGCACGAATTTGTTTTTTTGGAGATCACCAAGATTACCTAAATTTACCTGTAATTGCAGGCACAATTGACCGCAAAATTAAGATAAAAGCAACTCCAAATTTAACTGCCACATATTTTTTACAATTACTTGATTTAGAGAAAACTATAACAATTGATTTAAATAAAAAAAACAGATTAATTTCTTCAGGAGATTACTACCGCTCTTCTATGGAAGTACTGCAAAAGGAAGGTGCTCAATTTATTCAAGGTTATGATATTGAAATTTCTGGAACGATACCTATAAATGCTGGGATTTCAAGTTCTTCTGCTCTAGTGGTTGCTTGGCTTAGATTTTTAGTACAAGCACAAGAGGTATCATCTCCATTAAACAACAAGACCCTTGGAGTATTAGCTTATGCGGCAGAATCCCTTTATTTCAAACAACCCGGAGGGCTTATGGATCAATATACCATCGCTCAAGGTGGACTTTTGTTCATCAATACCAAATCAGGGAGTACTACAAAATTACCTGCTACTCTTGGAAAATTGGTTGTGGCCGAATCTGGAATTTATAAAGAAACCCTTACTGTATTACAAAATGCAAGAACTTTTGGTCAAAATGCCCTAGAATTTGTTCTTAAAAAAGAGCCGAATTTTGATATTCATACAGCAACTGTTGGCTCTTACAATAACTATCTTCAATTTGTTCCTGATGAATACAAGAACCATTGGTATGCAGCAATTCATAATCACCTCTTAACTCAAGAGGCGAAAAAGGCATTACAAACAGACAAGCCTAACCTAAAAGGCATAGGCACTCTTATGAATGCGCACCAAACAATATTAGAAGAGCGAATTCAAAACACCCCTATTAGTATGAAGATTCAAATGGATGCTGCTCGCTCTGCAGGTGCTCTGGGTGCAAAAATAATTGGTTCTGGAGGCGGAGGCTGTATGGTTGCAATGGTTACTGAAGATACTCTACAGCCTGTTATTAATGCTTTCCTTGCCACGGGTACAAAAGCAGCTTATGAAGTGAACTTAACTAAATCATAAAATGGATACAACAAAATTAATTATTATGGCTGGCGGTTCTTCTTCAAGAATGAAACGTTCTTTAGAAACATCCAAACTAACACCCGAGACTAAAAAAATAGCCAGTAGTTCTCATAAAAGCATAATTCCTTTAGGCTCTAAACAAAAACCTTTATTATTTCACCTCATTCAAAATGCTGTGAATGCTGGTTTTAAAGAGGTATATCTTATTACAAGTCCTGAAAATGAGGCTTTTAAAGAATATGTAGGATCAGCACCGAAAAATAATCTTTTTGCAGGAGCACTTGTGCATTATGCAATTCAGCATCTTCCTCAAGGAAGGAATAAGCCCTTAGGGACAGCCGACGCTGTTCAGCAAACCATGGAACAGCACCCAGAGCTTAAAAATGAGTCTTTTACCATTTGCAATGGGGATAATTTATATTCCGTTCATGCTTTTGCATTATTATTAGCTCCTAGAGATACTCCCCACGCTTTAATTAGCTATAACCGTTCAAGTTTAAATTTTAGTACCGCTCGTATTTCTTCATTTGCAATTATTGATATAAGTGAGGAAGGATATCTACAAAATATTATTGAAAAACCAGATCCTGAAACCGTAGAAAATTATGGGGATACTTCAGATTATATTGGAGTAAGTATGAATATTTTTAGTTTTGAGGGAGCCTTACTGTTTCCGTATTTAAAAAATTGCCCTATACATGCTGAGCGTAATGAAAAAGAGTTACCAGAAGCTGTGAGAATGATGATTACAGATCCCAAAAACAGGATTCGTTGTTTTAAAGTTTCAGAGCATCTTCCGGACTTAACTTCTGCAGAGGATCTTAAAAATTTTTCAAATTTATAAGTAAAGAAGCAACTGTTTTAGTTATTAAGAATAGAATATTCAATAATGATGTTTATAAATTTGAATCCAAAAGAATTTCTTTTTTGGCATTATTGGGGGGCATTTTAAAAGAAATGCAGAAAAAAAGAAAGGATTACAATAAACCTAAAGCTACTAAACGCTGGCGTAGAAATTCTCCAGCTTCAATGTCATCATATAATTGTGGATTTTTTTCATCAACCATTTGCGGGAGGCAGTTTAGCGGCATTTTTGGAATAGGATGCATAAAAAATGGTAGGGAATACCGGGCCTTACCCCACTCATCTTTAGGAGGATTTACTACACGATGAATGGTGGATGGCAAATAATTGTTGGTCAACCTAGAAAGCATGTCCCCAATGTTAATCATTAATTCATCAGGAGCTGCGACAGCATCAACCCATTCTTTCTGACGATTTAATACTTGCAGTCCACCTCCTTGTGAACCCATAAGTAGGGTTATTAAATTAATATCTCCATGGGCAGCAGCACGTTCTGATTCATTGGGAACACTGGTAATTG
>Ga0209192_10001064_pt1 | contig 23324 bp, 26 predicted proteins | sample ArcticOcean_MG_C_11_FD_187433 | JGI IMG/M metagenome (GOLD analysis project Ga0209192, IMG submission 187433) | Marine microbial communities from western Arctic Ocean - ArcticOcean_MG_CB2_154 (SPAdes) (version 2) | ecosystem: Environmental > Aquatic > Marine > Oceanic | place: Arctic Ocean... | reverse complement strand
TGTCCACTTCTGTGAGATCTTCCTTGTAATACTTCTGTAAGTCTATCGCACTTGCGGACGTGAATGTCAGCAAGAATACTAATATAAGTTTTTTCATAATTTATGCTATCCTCAACACCTTCTTGGCTTTGTCTCGGAACTTCTCCCATTCGGTTAATTCTACTTCATATTCGAAGTTCTGCGTGGTCAGATTCACTTGCACTTCCTTGGCGCCATTCTTCAAGTGAAACTTTCTCGCCATGTCTGTCAATGGTGACAGTGTTATCAATCTATCTATGTGGTGTGATCCCTTGATCATCTTGTACACCTCATTGACCATGTGCTTTCCGCCACCCTTCTTCTTGGCCCACACCGTGTATGCTATCGCTATCGAACCCTGCACTCCTGCCCTGTGTACTGCCTGCATGGCGGCGTCCTTGCTCATGGCATCCATCTCTTCAACGCTCTTGGGGATACCGTGTGTGAATGCGAAACACATCACCGCGGCGATGTCGCCTTCCTCGTCCTTGATCCCGTATATCTTCCTGCCGTATGCTTGTCTGAACTCCAGACTCAGTTCCGGCCTTACAGGATCTTCCGAGACGTCAATGTACGGTAACTCCACCAGTTCAAACTTAAGGTTTTTTTTCAACATCCTATTTGTATATGAATGGATCTTTCTTTTTAAGTTCCTTCAGTCTTTTCCGATATGCAAGTTCTTGTTTGATCTTGCTGATCAGATTTTTTATCCAGGTTAACATAATTTTCCTCCAATTAGTTTTTCAAAAGTTGGTTGTATTAATTTTACAGCATCTACATGGGCTTTGTCTAGTGGATGTGTTGTACCACGCTCATATTCTTCCATTATTGACCATTGGTTGAACCCCATATTACGCTCTCCAAAGCTATACCAATTGGTAAAATCGATCTCATTGTACATTCCTAGTAACAAATTGTCCTGCGTGTGATGAGGTTCTAACTCGTCGTAGAATAGGCTGTTGTCTGCCAGGGTAAACATAAATGGTATTTTTCTCTTCTCTAAAATATTTTGTAACCAAACTATGCTTTTCCAACTTAGGTAAATCTCATGATACTGGCTGGCCGCGTGCCTGTACAGGGCATCCGCAAATGGTCCAACTCCGGTCTTTGCTACTAATTCCTTACGCCTCTTCCACCATTCCTGCTGTGGTTCTGAATTGGATATGGCATTGTGCATTTCCTCAGCATTTATTTTTACGTCCCATGGACTGATATTGGTCCACCTTTTGTCCTCTAGATCTGCATGTCTAGGCATAGCCCAGTCGTATCTGGAAGGGAAACTCCACATGACGACAACACAATCTATGTCGTCAAGAGAATACTTGTTGATTTCCTGGAATACCCTACGTGCGATACCTGAGTTACCTGAACCTGGATTGGCAACGCATTTGTAATGATTGACCATATTACCACTCCAGTCTACAAGACCTTTGTCAGAGCAGATAATCTCATACAATCTATAGGCCCAAGTCTGCTTTGAATAAACCTTGCCGTCGTCGTCTGAGAGCTCATTGCCGTATGTGAAACTGCAACCTCCCGCTATAAATTTTTTATATTTTTTTTCAGGCATATATTTGTAATACTTTATTTAAAAGTGGGAACACCTCACCAAAATTTTCTTTCCTGTATTCATCTGTTTGTAATATCCTTGCCTTACGTTGTTCACGCATGGCGGGAGTGTCTCGGTCCACTGCGTTCATGAACCTTAACGTTGGCTGGAAGTCTGTGAGCATACTGTATCGCATGTTCACTATGTCCTTGACATTCTTTGGCAGTGTCTGTACGTTGAAGTAGTCCGGATCAAACAGTGTGTTTACGTAAAAGAACTTGGGTTGGAACTGTGCCACCCATAGTGCAATCTTGGCCCAGTTAAAGACATTGAACATGGAAACTGTTGTGCATATCTGGAAGTCCATGTTGGGTGTCCTACGTTCCTTGAACTTGATGAGGTTGGCGTTTACTTCTCTCCAGTTGGCAGGATGCCTCTGGTACTCGAAAGGCTCGCCCACGTCGTCTATGCTGAATGCTACCTCAACGTGTTTGAAACAACTCCATAGGTCGAATATCTCTTGTGGTGGTAGCTGTGTGCCGTTGGTGTTGTAGTGGATGTCTATGTTTTTGGCATAGCCCTTCTCCACACAGTGCATCAGTATCTTGAAGTGGTCCTTGATCATGAATGGCTCGCCACCCGTGAATTCGAAATACTCCACGTGTTTTAGATCTTCTTTGAGATCCTCAAAAAATTGTGGATTACGTTTTGGCCATCCTCCCTCACGTAAATTTTTCCTTGCCACAGGATTCTCTCCGTAGTCAAGTTCTTCCTGTGCCCACTTGCTGGAACTCCACGATCCACATATCCTGCATTTAAGATTACACACGTTTCCTAACTTAAAATCAATAAATTTTAGCGTTGGCTCGCTATTAGGTGTCCAATCCGTTAGGCTTTTCTTCATTTTGTATATTGAGTTCTGTCTTTTAGATGTCTTGCCTGCGTCTTCCTCCTGCCAACAGCTTTGGCAACCCACAGGACGTTCACCGTTCTTGAATTGTTTTCTCAGCTTGTCCATGTATTCTGTGTGTTGTATGGATTTCAAACTCTGTTCATACACCTTTACATCAGGCACACTGCCTTTGTATAGACAACACGGAGACGCACCACCGTTCACATCAACTTCTAGATGAGTCCAAGGTAACGGACAAACATTAGATTTTAGATACTTTTCCACCATTCCAACACCCTTCCATCTCTGCTTAATATATTTGTTATGTCTTGCCTTCTGATCTTGTCAATACGCTCTTGCCTTTCTTTTCCCTTTTTACTAGCTGTAAAAGTTTCCCTGTTCTTTAAATTTTTTAAAACATCCAGCAAAGCCTTCTGTTTTCTTGTGGCACGAGGCTCCATGTATGCAAGTGCTTCATCTATTATCATGTGTAATAGTTCCTTAGGCAAAGACAGTGGACTTAGTACCTCGTCATTGCTGAAGGTAAACATGACCTTTGTCAGTATCTCTGTGTCTAACTCTTGGCTCAAATCAAACATGTTCTTAAGTTCTAGTAGTCCCGGCATTGTTATTGTGTAATCTAATCTCATTTCCCTAGATGTTTTTGCCACTGCAAGACCTTCCTTGAAATTACGTAACCACTGCTCGTAGTTCAGTCCGTCCCTTATATACTCTCCAACTTCGCCCGTACCGTCAAGTGATGAACATATCTGCCAGTCTTGGAACTCCGGCAACAGGTCGAACAATTTTGTTCCCTTCAAAGATGTCCTGCTTAAATTTGTGTTGTATCTCACATACACTTCTTTGGCAAATCCCAACTCTATTATTCTCTGCATGGCCTTCCAGTGCATATCCCACATCAAGGGTTCACCACCACACCAGTATATTTCTTTAATTGTCTTTGTTTCAATTGCATCAACAAACTCTTGCACAACCTGTGTGTCTTGGAATTTGATAATTTGTTCTCGTAAAGGTGATGCCATCCACGGCTGTGATTCTTTGCTCCACGTCTTATTCTTCCTTGTCTCTGCCTCCCAGCTCGAGCTCAACATATCTCCACACATCCTGCATTTGAAATTACAAAGGTTATTAAATCTATAATCAAAACTTATTGTCTGCATTGTGGTTGCACCCGTGTCGTCTGTGGTGTCAAAAGCTTCATCTACTCTGTCTTTGAACAGCTGGTTCCAGTATGACCTATAAACATCTGTGTTCAACAACTTGTGATCGCATACCTCACATTCTGATAGTTCCTCGCCTGCCATCATACGCAGTCTTACAGATTTCATGTGATCGGAATTCCAGTGTTGTTTAAGTGTAAGTGGCTTGTACTCTTTAGCTGTGTTACCCGTGTCTATGTACTGCTTAAAACTCTGTGCAGGTTCTCTAGATGCACAGCACATACGTCTCTCAGTCTGTGGAGAAAGATAGGTGTGTGTCCATGGAGCCATACAGAATGTCTGATTGCCGTCACTGGGTTTAATTCTTTTCATACTTGTCAAAAAGTTCTTTCCACTCCGGAAACACTGTAGGAGTATCTTCGTTTCTTATCTTGTCATATTTCCTGGTCTGCTCAAAGAAACGTTCCAAATGGTTTGTGTTGTCTCTTTCAAACATCCAATTCAAAGCAGATTCAAAGCCCTTCGTTGCCCTGGTCAGAGTATCTTGTGTTTTTAACCATGCGATGTGTTTGTCATATTTTTCTTTGACTTGCTGTTTATACTCTGGCGGTAGTATGTCCATCCTTTGCCACGTTGGGTTTTGTAGTAAGTTAAAATTAAAACCTTCTGGTTTGATAAGACCTTGTTCTACCCAACTACGGTGGAAATCTGTGACGTGTAGACTGTTGATTAGTCCAACTGTTGACGATAGGTGAAAATCTACCTGGGGACAAACTTCCATCATCCGTTTCCTGTTGGCTATTATATCTTTCCATACCGTCCCTTTACGCATTAACTCTCCTCGAGCTCCTTCGGCGTCTAGGCTTGCTCCCACAGATACCGAATCAAACTTATTCCAAAGTTCGAACACATCAATATCTTTGAAAGTTGTTTTGCTAAAGTTGGTGTTGTAAATTAGTCTTACGTGATACATTTTCCTTTTATCAAGTTCTTTTAGAATCCTGTAGTGTTCTTCCATTATTATCGGTTCACCGCCTGCAAAGTAGAATTGCTCTGTGTGTTCGAATGATTCTAACATCTGCTCCCACATGTCGTTGGTGTGTCTTCCTACCTTCATAATTTTGGCATGTGGCGGTGGCGATCCTGTAAGTTTTTTGTGATCCTCATACCAGTTTGAACTGAACCATGTGCCACAGCTCCTACAAGCCATGTTACATAAGTTTGAGAAACGTATATCCCAGTACTTCATTACAAAGTCAGCGGTACCATCCGGAAGTGTGTTGTGTACTAGAGGTACATTATGACCAAAGTGTTTGTTAGAGCTCAATCGTAGTGAGAAGAATCCTGACTTCTCCTGATCATAACACTTCATACACCCACGGGATTTCTGGTTGTTCAACATCCTCACACGCATCTCTTTCATCTTGTCTCCGTTGAACACTTCCTTCAAACTTTGCTTGTTCAGATTGCCGACTGGATATGGATCAAAAGAGAAACAGCATGGATATGCCCTTCCATCCGGATAGGCATGTAAGTGCATCCATGGCAACATACAGAAAGATTCGCTATCGATCAATAATTCCTTTTCCCTAGGAGTCATATCTTTAATTTTTAACTTCACGGGCTCTTTAGCCCCATATTCATATGGCATTGTACCATTCTCCTATTATTGGGAAAGTTTTTTCAAAACTTTTACCCCTGCGTTTATCGTATTGTGTATAATAATTCTTGAAGTACTGTTGTAATTTATCTAGGTTTGTGGTCTGGTTAGATTCATTTCTTACGTACTCAATCAACCTATCAACATGTTCTATCTCCATCTTGTGCAAAAGTTCGGAATCTTTATTTTTTTCCAGCCAAGCATCTAAATTATCCGCAAATCTATTCCTTAGCTCTTGTGGTAGGACCAAAGGACTCTGGAAATTTGGAAACCTTTGTATGTTTAAGGTAAATGTCACAGCATCTCTTTTGTTCTTTTGTTTTTTCAAATCAAGACACCAATCCAAGTACTTTGGAAGGCCTTCCAACGACAATGCACCTATTGTACACATCGAGTGCATAGATTCAAATGCGTTTGAATCATATAACTTATGAAAATTGTCCTCCCACGTTTTGTAATTTAATCCGTCTCTCAAATACTCAGCTTGAGATCCTATACTTTCATTGCTGGTGTATAGATTCAGTCCTTTAATTTTTTTGGCCTTAACTAGTAATTCGTCTATCAAACTAGGTTTTGCATTTAAATTTGTGTTGATGGCAAAATAAGTCACATTGGAATCACCCAAGGCCATAAGATCTAGCAACTTCCAGGTGTGTTTGCTCATCAAAGGTTCGCCTCCGGTCAGTCGTAGATGTGTCAATGTCCTTTTGAGATCAGACTCCCACCACTTGAAGAATGCCTCTACATACGGATTGTCATCCTCGTTGTATCTACTGGCTTCGTCATGACTATGCCCGTAGTGGTTCGCCCCATCATCACCTATGTCTTTATAAGCACCGTTGACTTTGATGTCCTTTGCCCACGTTGTACTGAACGCAGGGTTACAGTAGTTACAGGCAAAATTACAGGTCCTATCAAAACTTAATTCCAAATATTTCAGATCAAAGTCTTCTTCGCTATCACTCTCATATGCTTTTTGTAGAAGTTCATCTGAGTACAATACACTCTTGTACACCCTATCACTGATCTTGGTCTTATCCAAATTTTCCACTTTCCAGCAATAATCACATCCTTTGCATTGGATTCCTTTTTGCATCTCTGCACGTTCTTTTTTCTTACGCGGAGTGTTGCTTAACAATTTGGGATTGGACCGTACGGCTATGGGATCAACTTGGTGTGGTAAAGGATGGTGACAAGACGTTGTCTGTCCAGTGTTCAACCATACAGTTGCATAGTACCATTTTGCACCACAAAAGGAACTGCTCTTTGGATCAAGAACCCTTTCTTTATACCCTGCAAAACTTTCATTTGCTAATAGATGTTGATCACTCATTAGTTAAAATTACCATTGCCTTCCTGTTAGAATCAGACGGGAACCATGCACTTGCATGTAGATTAATCCTGGGCCAATATAGAGCCGTGCCAACTTCCCATGTCAAAACTTCTGCTATCCTGAACGGTAGTTTTTCTTCGTTCAAATGTGGGAACCATTTATTTTGTGTGTCTGCATCAATGAAGTGATCTGCGTCAGGTAATGCTGTCTGCTGATAACTGGCCACTCCCTTCTGTCCTAAACCTGTTGCTTGATTGTATGTTACTGCCTCTTCGCTTGTTTCTTCAAACACAATAGTAGCGTTTTTTTCATATTCAGACTGCAATGGAATCAAGAATGTGTAGGCCAGCTTGTTCTGTTCTGGCTTGTCCACCCACCCATCGGAATGTATGCCACCAGGATGGTAATCACTATAGATTGTGGCATGGTTGACGTGTCCTTTAAAATGGGGCATTAAGATTTCTGTAATTTTTTCATTAAATTTTTTATTAAAGTCTTGGTCCACTAAAGTATCTGCATTTATTCTTAGGCCGTTGTCTTTTTTTGGCAATGCCTCAAACTTGGTTAAAAGATATCCAACAGTATCTTTATCGATTATATTTTCTATTTTGCCTATTTTATTTTCTATCACTGTCTTTATATTTAAATACTACTAATTTTATGGTTAAACAAACTGACATGGCACTATTGAACATTCCTTTCATGAGTGTTGCATATGCGCCTGCAGGCACTAGCCTGTTAAAGGCCTGTATACAACAAGCTGGATTCACATGCATAGTAAAAGATTATAACATTAAATTATGGCATAGTCTATCTGATCCACAGGTAATTGCAGATTTAGAAAATTATTTTACTGTAAATGCTTCGTTAGATACCGATACACAGATACTGGTAGACCAGTACTACGACCTGGTGGTAAAAGAATTAGTAGAATTAAATCCTAAATGGATAGGATTTAGTGTTTTTACATTCCAATGCCAGAGGGCTACAAGAGAAATTATACAGAGGTTACGTAAAACATACCAAGGAAAGATAATGGTAGGAGGTGCTGGTATCAGCACCAGAGGTATAGCAAGTTCAAATGCCGACTACGCCGAGGGTCTTTTGAAAGAAAAACTAATTGATGCTTATATCAAGGGAGATGGCGATCTTGCATTAGTTGAGCTCTTAAAAGAGAATTATGACTACGCCGGTGTAAATGGCAATCCATACAGGGGAGTTCCGGATCTCAATGCTATCCCTAAACCAGACTGGAGCGACGTCATAAACTTGCCTTATAGATACCATGACAAAAAAGTATTACCAATAACTGGCAGTAGAGGTTGCGTGAGACATTGTAGCTTTTGTGATATCCATGAATTTTGGGCAAAATTTAAATTTAGATCTGGACAGAATATTGCAGATGAAATGATTGAAAATTACAACAACCATGGCATTAAAGATTTCTATTTTATGGACAGTTTAATTAATGGTAGCATGAAGGCATTCAGAGAGCTATGTCAAACTCTCATAAAATACTACAAGGATAACAATCTGCCTGAAAAATTTTTCAGATGGGGAGGACAATTCATTGTTCGTTCACTCAAACAAATGATACCGGAGGACTTTGATATTGCGGCAAGGAGTGGATGTGATAATCTTTGTTGGGGTGTAGAATCTGGCAGTGAAAAAGTTAGGACACACATGCAAAAACAATTTACTAATGCCGACCTAGATTACTGTATGCAACAAATGAGTAGAGTGGGTATGCACTGCTACTTCTTTATGATCATCGGTTATCCAACAGAAACAGAAAGTGATTTCCAAGACAGCTTAGATATGTTTACAAGATATCAAAAATACGCAATCGAGGGCACTTTGTATGGTGTGAACTTGGGTGCCTTGGCCAGTCTGGACGATGGAACGCCTTTGTACAAAAACTCCGAAGAGTTAGGACTATCTCCAATAGTGCCGGCAGAACATGCCCATGGATTGAACTGGCAAAGCATTTCAAACCCTGTAAGTATAGAAAAAAGAATCTTACGTAGAATAATGATCCAGGAACACTGTATAAAATTAAAATACACGGTGTGGAACGCAGACATGCACCTCAAAAGGATCAAAGCTAGTTACGAAAAAATCATGAACGGAACTTACTAGCTACCACTCGGTTGCGTGAGGCAAACTCCATTTTGCAGAAGAACATTTTTCAAAACATTCTTTTGGACCATAATTTTTTTCTAGATCGAGTTTAAATTTTTTCCATAGCTGATCCTCCAACACCTCAGGCAAAGGACGTTTGAAATTGATGTACGAGAATATTTTTTCGTTGTGTGGGTATCTCAGGCCAGTCCAGCAACAAGGATAAAATTGACCTTCAGCGTTGATGTAAAGCCCTTTGTTTCCAACCATGCACAATGGTATCACTGCTTGTTTGCCAACTTTTTGTTTCTTAAATCTACTTGTAAATGTTTCTAAGGTAGAATCATGCCATTCCCTATCTGTGAATTTTGTAACCAATCTTGTGAATCTTCCTGTGGCCACATATTTGTCACTTGGTTGCAATGGATCATCGGATGGATAAGCCGGATAATTTTTTCCAAACTTTGTGCTTAACGTAAGTTGAAAATTATCAAATCGTAAAGCCATTGCCATCTTTTTCATGTACTCTATTTGTTGCTCATTAAACTTAAACGCAATGGCGGCCCAGGTTTTGTAAGCTCTATTAATTTGTTTGATGCCTGTGACTATGGAATCCCAATCACAGTTGATCCTATATAGTTCATTAGACTCTTGGTCCCAGCCGTCTATGCTGAAATGTATATTGTCATTCTCATCTAGCAAAGCATTTAGTTTGTGCCACCATGCTTCTGTTTTATAACTGCCATTTGTTACAATTACTATCTGTATTCTAGGATTGTTGTCTTTAAGCCACCCTATCACAGGCAACAAATCTTTAGCGTATATGGGATCTCCGTCATCTCCACAGAAAGTTATCTTTTTTACTTTTTTTACAAACGTAAAATTTTGTTTGAACCAAGATAAATTTAGTTCTTTGTTTACAAAGCCCGGGATCTCCTGCCTGGTGCATCGCGGACATTTTAAAGTGCATTTTCCACTTATCTCTATGTGCCAATGTTCCAACGGCCAGTTGTTACTATTTTTCATCTTGTTCCTTTACAATCTTGCTGAAGTAATCTTTCATCTCATACAGCAGATTCATGTCATATGAATTCATATTACTGCTTGTCTTTACGCCATACGTATGGTACTCCAATAAGAAGTCTATTATTGGCGATTTTAAATTATAATCTATGTATCCATTATGACCTAGATACAGGTTAGATCTCCAATCAAAATCCTTACTATCCTGCCATTCGGGCAACTCTGGTACCTGAATTGTGTCCCATATCATGTTCTTGAGATCAACGTCATTAAGAAATATTTTTTTAATTTCTACAAATTTGTTTATTTCTCTTTTCATGTCCTTGCCATACTGCATTATTTTTAAATTGAATGCACCCTGATTTACAGTAAAATTAAAACTTTCTTCTCTGCCACTGGCCGTAAATGTATGAATAATATTGTCATTCACGTAGACACTGCAAGAAGGATTATCCATCGCTTCATACTCTAGTGTGCAAAATATTTTTTCTGTTTTATTTGTTAATTTGTTCATAAACTTTTTCGGCCCATTGTTGATTCTGGTCAACCGTCATGTGGTTAATACCCAAATCGCATTGATTTATTATTCCGCCCATTCGCCAATTGCTGTCTTTGTTTTGTTTGCTGAAAGACATAAGGCTTTCTTGTATGAACACCCCTGTCTGTAATTGTATCCCGGCATCCTTGCCTGCAGTCTCGAAAGGTTTGAAACTCCACATTTGTACAATCTCACTGTTGACTTTTGATAGTACGTGCTGGTCATAATATTTTATAGCATACTCATATGCAAGATGATCCTTGTCGTAGCTGTGCAAGTATTTCCAGTAATCGTCTAGTGCTTTGTACACATCTGGATCCACACCCTCGAGTGGTTCAGTGTTAGCAGTCAGTACGAGATTTGGATGATATAATCTGTAAGGTTCTGTCCAACAGAATATGGATATGTCAGGTACTTGATTTGTTTCGATCAACCTATTGTATTTTATCATGGTGTTCCATACACTGCGTCCAGGTTCTCCAAACCATCTTATTCGTCTCGCACCTAATTTTTGCTGTAATATGTTACACCAACTCTCAGGCTGGTTGCTGGCACAAAAACTGTCTCCAAAAAATCCTATCGTCTTCATGCGTTTTTACACTCTATATAAAAATCTTCCATCTCAGGGAAGGTGTTTAAGAATCTAGTAGAACGTCTCCGATCGTGTTCTTCAAAAAATGCGTAAAAATTCTTTTTGTTTTGCGTACTTGCGTCTTCATTTTCTTTCCAATATGCGAGATTCCGTTGCATCTTTTGGATCTCAAAGTCCTTGAATATGTGTAGCCCGTTTTCCTCGCCGGAGTTGTCTTGCATGTATTTTATGTTGTCCTCATGTATGCTCTGGTATGCTTCGGGTAACAGTGTGATCTGTTGCCATGCGGGTTGCCTTAGCAGTGGCACGTCGAACCATACCCTCTGGTACGTCTTACTGTACTTTGTACGCAGTTCCAGTATCTTCTCCAACAGCTTGTCCATACTAGTGATGCTTAGATTGTTGTATGTGCATATGAAGGTTATTGAATTACGATTAGGAATACGATCTAAAAATTCTTCTACGTTATCCATCATGTAGTTGAAGTCTAACCCATTACGTATGTACTCTGCTTTTTTACCGTATGCATCCACAGACACAAACTGCATCATGTGTTCTACTTTCTCTTGCATACATATTTCTTGTGCCATATTGAAGTATTTGGTTTTTATCTTTTTGTCTGCAGGACACATATTACTTGTTACATTTAAGTGCAGATCTTTTTTAGGATGATCTATTATGTACTGGAACACTTTGTATGTGTTCTTATCCATCATAGGTTCGCCACCTGTCATACGGAAATGCTTTAAATTCTTGTACAGTGTAGGCCACCATTTCCAAAAAGCGTCCACATATGGATTCTCTTCTCTGTTGGGGATAGGTCTACGCCTGCCTTGGAAGTGTTCTGGTGCGTTGTGGGGAGGAGACGTGGGATATTGGCCATACCTTTCTATCTCCTGACCCCACTTGGTTGAGAACTGTGGAGAACAATAACTGCACTGTAAGTTACAGGCGTTGTTAAAGTTCACTTCCACATATCTCGGTGTCCAATGTTCGTCTATTGGATTCTTCCTGATATCTTCGAAGTCCTGCATGGCCCATGGTTCTCCGGACCTGTAGTGCCTGTCTGACATCTCTCCGGTCTTCTCCATGTTCCAACAGTATGAACAACCCTCGGGTTGTTGTCCCTGAAGCATCTGTTGTCGTTGATTCATTTTCTCTGCGGTGTTGTGCAGTGCGGCGGGATTCAGCTTGACTGCGTCTGCGTCTATTTCATGCAATGGTGGATGGTAGCACGAGTTGGTTAGTCCTGTGGGCAGGTGCAATGACGTCTGGTTCCACTTGGCCAGGCACATCGTGGGTGAAACTTCCGCCAACTTGTCCTTGGCCTTGAGTGCATCAGATTTGTAATTACTTGTACTCAAGATCTTGAACTCCTTTGTTCACGTGTTTTGGCATGCAGAACTTGAAGAACGTGCTGTCCTCTTTGCTGTAATCAGCCACGGGCATGTCCAGTTGCTGTCTTAGGCTTTCGCCATAAGCGTGTAGTTCCGTGTCCACATCATTGTTCTCGATGAATTCCAAATACATTTTCTCCATGGCATCCAAGTGACGCACTGATACGTGATTGTCACCTACAACCACTGTCTGATAGCAACCCACTCTGGCACCCATCATGGCATACTTGCCATTCTCAACATCTGCACCAACGCTCATCCATGTTGACAGAGTTCTAAGATTGTTGTGCCATATGGTTTCCTTGAATATTCCTGGATTCAATGGTTTGCCTTTGTCTAGACACATCTTGACACCCTCACGATAACCTGCCGTAAATGCCTGCTGTTTGCTACAGTTTATCACCGTAGTGCTGTAACAGTTGTGCAAATTTGTGTGTGGCACACCCCAACAGAAGTCAACTTGGTTTTCCTCTGTATCAGCATTTTCGTGTGTTTTCATTGACTTCACTGTATGTTTGTCCCAGCCGACCAAACCGCCATTGCCGTATACCAGTCCATTGATGCTGTTCATGGCCCTCCAACGATGCACCGTTTTCCTATCCGTTTTATTCCAATCGAGAGTCTGTAACAGAAACTTTTCGTCTATCACGTTGTCTCCGTCTACACTGATAAAGAATTGTGTCTCTGCAACGTCAGCCGCGGCCTTGTGTGCAGAATCAAAGCCAACCACACCGTCGACACGTTTTGCCCAGGGCACTTTGTTTTTGAGGTCAGCCCAATTATCTTCCTTGTTTGGCTCTTTGAATGAGATATAAACAAAATCTAGGTCGCTTACTCTGATTTTATCTGCCATTTCTCTCCCCCTTCTGCCACACCGTTGGGCCAATGTATGTCTCCCTGTTCAAATACAAATCCTTTGTCTGCTTTTTGCAATACAGGATAATCAGTTTTTTTACTAGGTTTAGGTTTTAGTATAGCTTGGTTGCCTTCAAGCCTGTAGTTTATTTCTCCGTGCTTCAATATCTCTCTCTTCTTCTCCCGGGATACTTCGATCTTTTTTCCGTCTATCGTCACAAAGTGTTTCCTGACTCTAGGTGGTGGAAGATTCTGTAATGCTTTAAGTAGTTCTGACATCCAACTCCTTGTCATGATAGTGCCATACCCTGCTTACACGTTTTTCGCCGATGTATAGGTTATCTCCTGTCCTGTTTGGATAGAGATATTTGTTCTGATCTCTGACCCTGATTAGATCATTTATTGCAGGCTTGTGGTGTATGAACTTGAACCATTCGTAATCTATCAAGTGTTGCGATGTAGGATCCATTATCCTGTATGCCAATGCGAACACGACGTCAGTGCTAGGGTACTTGTCATGACATGCTTTCAACATTTTGCTTCTGACTTCTTGCCAATTTTTCACTATGTGTTCTGCTATCTCAAAGAATCTCTGTGCTTTTTTACTTTTTCTAAAGTACATAAGCCCATTATAGATGTTTGGCAAATGATTTTTTAGGAACAACTGCCTGTACGTCTTATCCTTTACGATGTTGTCCCTGTAATCTCTACAATCAACACTGAACACAAGGTCTTGTTGCCATAGGTAGTACCACCACCAGTCTGTGTTGTGATTCCACAGCATATCTGCTTCTAATTTAATTGTGTGTGTGAAAGGAGTGAGTGCAAATGCCTTATACTCGTTGGCCCATTTGATATCATGATCAGCACTATCGTCTTTACGTAGTACCTTGACCACGTCAACATATTCGCTTTCAAACTCACTGGCCTCATCAGTCACAACACAAATTTTATTATCCCTGGTGGTCCTCTTGATGCTTTGTGCTAGTTTGATAGATATATCCACGTAATCAGTTTTGCTGTTGTTCTGTGCAAACCATAGGAATCCCTTAGACATCTGGTATCTCCTTGTTTAGAATATGTACATCCTGTTTTTCAATCCAGTTTATCTGATCATTCAACTTCCAAGCAATACCGGCATCTGTCATTTTGACAATCTCACAGTCGGCCGGAAGCGTGGCAAGTGCAAAAGGAAATTTGTCATATGACATAAACCCATTGTATTGTTGTAACGCAATCGCAAATGCATAATCGTTTCTGAAGTTCCTCGCAACTATCCTGTACAGGTCAACAAAGTACAGATAGTAATCCTTCACGTACTTTATCATGTCAAAGATTTGCCTAGCTCTTTTAGATTTCTTGAAAACAAACACAGTAGCCCATACCATGGGTATCATACTCCAAACACGTTGATGGAATGTGTTCCTGTCAGTGAGATCATGCACTCGATCTGATACAAGAAAATCATATTGGGTATCCATAAACTGTAGAAGGTTATCGCTGTAACAGAAATAATCAATATCCATCACAAGCGTGGTATCATATGGCGAAAGCTCATAGGCCATGTGCCGATCAACGTTATTCCATTCTTTGCCTAATTTAGTGTTGCCCCTCTCCGGTTCAATGAATTTGTAATTTATAAAACCCAAAGGTCTTATTTTCTTAAATGTTTCGTAATTAGTTACTACCGTGATTTGTAGTTTTAAATTTTGCTTGATTAGATGGACACATCTTTCAAGTACCTTATGATATTTTGTGTGTTCTGTATCAAAACAGAATAATAGTATGCCTCGAGTCATTAGTCACCTTTTTTTTCAAATGTTTTGTACATCTGATGGTATGAATTTAGACTCTCTTGATTTCTTTCTATCAATTTTGATAAAAAATCACCTGTATCCGTAATCTCCACAGGATTATTGTTTGTGTCTAACATGAAGAACTTTTCATTTGTTTCTTTCAATGTTCTCACAAAACAAATAGTTTGTGGATCCGCACAGAAGATGTGTTCGTTGTAAACTAACATCTGACGTGAGTTCACCTTCTCGATAGCGTTCTGTTTTGCCAGTGCTACGTTGTAAGAAAGATCCGATTGTTTTTTTAAAGAGCCAATATCCATACGTAAATTATACACTTAATTATTTGGTAAATCAACTGGTAGATTATTATTTTGGTTTTCTCACACCGTAGGCAAGAAACACACCACGTGGCTGTTTGCCCGTGTATACCAGACTGTGTACAAATCTATGATTATTAATAAAGATTGGTTTATCAACCTTGATTAGTCCAACGTCTTTGAACTTAAATTTTATATTTTCAACGTCTCCAGACAACACACAGTACAACTGTGTTGGTCCATCTATAATGCTTTTACCATCTTGGTATGTGAAATCATCCCTGTGTACAGGTAATACTGAATTTGGTTGCAATTCCACATACTGCATTTGAAGTATATCAGTGAATCCAAACTGTTGCATTGTTGCACGTAATTTTTGATTCTTGATCTGATCTGTTTTGATAGTGGGCAACACAGGATGTGGTTGTAAAGATTGACAGTTGCCCGCACCATAGAATTTTTTGTCTTTGAAGGACAAATCTTCATCTATTCCAAAGTCAGTATCCACCTCTCCCTCATACTCCACGTATGGCAAATTATAAAAATCATCTTTGTGGTACCAATGCGGTCCATCACCCATGGCGAAAAATTGTTTCACACTGGTAGGGATAAAATCACCCTCGACCTTTTCATTCCAACTTTCAGTGACCAGATATCTCGATCTCAGATCTTTAAATCTCAGCAGATCATCCAGTGCTATGCATTGGGCTATCCTGGAAAAATAAACGGCAGGATTGCCATGCAACCATATCTCATACCCGTTGTCTGTGTTTATTCCTGCATTCAGACAATGTTGGATTGATTCATTGTCTATGGTTATGTCGGAGATGTCTTCCCTAGGTGATGAAATTTTGATCTTATGCCAAGACTCTGGCATGATGAAGATGTCGGACTGCGTGATAGTTTCACCATCAAGGTTTCTGCATTCGAACTTCGCATCGGTCTTGGTGAATATCTGTACCTGCATGAGCAATATTTAATTGCACAAACAGTGCTAGGTAAAATTAATCGTTTACTGAGTTGGTAGAGGATGATGTTGCACTAGTTCCGTACGCTGTGGCTAATCCACCGTCAGTGTTTGGAGTGATTGTGATCAGTTTGGTAATCATCTTCGGCGTGTTGTTGATGTCAGTAGCAACACTTGATAGGTTGTTTGAGTCAAAGGCTCCATTTGAGTCAGAGCCGTTCGCCGCTGTCATTTTTACAACGATTGATGTTGCGTCACCACTGTTACCATTTCCGCCCTCAGTCTTAGCTTCAACCAGTAACGAAAGTTGTGTGTAACCACTGTTGTCTGATGTAAGTTTGATAATATTTTGGAAACTAGTTGTCAAATCATAGAATCCAAGTCCAAGTCCGTTGGTTGTAAGTGTCTCGCCTGAACCCGACCTTGTGGTTGCCAATGAAGCTATGTCTAAGTTTCCTAAGGCTGTACACAAGTTGTCAAATGCTGTGTCTTTGGTTGAAACAGCCGCCGCTGATGTGTCAAAATTAAGTCTGATCACTCCACCACCGTTGAAAAAGTATCTCATGTTGTTGCCGTTGGCGAAAGTTGCTTTTACATCCTGAATAGCTGTTGCGTTCCAACCCTCTGATCCACTAGTGATCGTTTGTAGAGCTGATGATGTTGTAAGGTCAGTTGCGTCTGGAGATCCTGCCGCTACCTTGGCCGCTATCGCGGCAAGGTCAGTTGCTACTGCTGACTTGATTGCAATGGTGTCACCTGCTGTGACTGCCGTTCTTGCTGTGATTGAAAGTTGTTGGTGGTCAGCCATGTTGACTAAACCTGTAATTAAGCTGTTCCAGTTTGCCGCTGTCACGGTTGTTTCTGTTCCTGAAACTGCACCTATTTCTGTTTGGCCAAGTCCGTACACTGTTGCACCTACGCCTGCGAAATGGTTGTATCCAAATGGTGAACTACTGTTCGTTACGAAAGCATTATACTCGCCTGCTGTAATTGTATCACCTGCTACATATGCCATACTACTATTTTACTCCTATTATACACTCAACGAGTGCTGTTTGTTCATTATATTTATCTTTAATTAGCCTACCTACCACGTTAAATGTGGTACACTCCTCTAGAGTGGCAGTCCTGGCTTCTCCCCATCCGGCCGACACTATACGATCACCGGCCAACCCCTGACCCGTAACTTTGACTGGAACACGTCCTTTCAATGCTATGGCTGGGTGAGTATCGTTGTTGCCTGCTTCTGAATTCATCAAATAAGCTGGAGAATCTGATACTACACCTAAGACTGCATTGGATTTAGCTTCCATGCATTTGGTTATCTCTTCCTTGCCGCCTAAAATCACTACTTCACCTGTCTCCAACGGAGTATCTGTGGCATATCTTTCTGCCAAGTCAGCGTACTGGGCCGCTGTTGCTGTTGCGTGTACAACGTTGGCTCTGATGTCTACTAGTGTAGCGGCCGATAATTCATCATCGCCCCCACCTGACTTGAATGCTGTCCAGGCACCACCGGCATTTCCATGTATTGTTGTGCCATCGTCTGCAAACGTTTCGTCCCATACCCAGAAAAGATCCTGTTCGGTGGCAGTTGACGTCTCGCCTCTGTTTACTTTCAGTCCTGAATAGTTTGGCATACCACTGTTTGATGATATGTTCCTGTTTAATTCTATAATGTTGTCTTCGATCGTCAGTGTTGCTGTGTTTACTGTTACGCTATCGCCATCTACAGTCAAATTTCCTTTGACTCTAAGATCACCAACTGAAGGAAGTTCCAATAATCCTGTGTCTCCGTCCAGAGTCATTAAAGTTGTGGTGACTCCACCATCGTTCACTGTGAATATAATGTCTTTGTCTTGCGTTGTCTGTGCAATAGTTAGAGTGTCACTGGCCATTGTGAATGTTATGTCAGAACCGGCACCAAGTGTAAGTGATGCACCGTCGGCAAGTACACCTAGCGTACCCGAAGTAGTGTCGTTGGCATTGGATCGTAGATAGTTGGCGGCCGTAACACCCCCTAGTTTATCTGAATCTGTGGCAGTTCCCCTGAACTGGGCACTGGATACTGCTGTTGAAAGTTGTAAACCCTGCGCCACCGTTGCAAATCCTGCCGCGATCAATGCCGCCGCATTAGTTTCTGTAGAGCTTGGTGTGAATGCAAGGTTAGATAATACGGCAACCACTGCATCATTAGTCACTAATTTTAAAATTGATCTGTTGACACCTGCAGTGTCCTCAACTACCTCTGCCACTGTTTGTGTGACACCCGAACCAGCAACGGTTGTTGGACCAATCAGTGTCCATGAGGTTCCGTTGTAGATGTAATACTGTTGGTTTGTTGTGTCAAACCATTCGTCACCCAACACAGCATTTGTTGGCTGTGTGGTAGATGGTGTTGGAGATCCAACTGGCTTAAATTTAGAACCAGTGTATACATTAAGTTGTTTGTTCGTTTGGTCGTACCAAAGTTGACCAGTAATTTTGTTGTTCGGAGCCGATGTACTATTAAAATTCTCTAATAGCTTTACAAGATTTTCATTTAACTTCTCACCAAAACCCGCATAACCTTTTCCAATCAGTGTTAGGTCAGTAGTTGTGGTATCAATTGTACCATCCGCCAGGGTGACCAATAAGGTTCCGAATGTGTTGTTTATCTTGTAAGCCATGATTAGTTGTTTGATGCGTTGTCTCTGACTTCGGTCAAGAAACTAACATCGCCTACCAACTTGATCAATATAGTCGCTAGTTCAGGGTTAAGCATTTGATCTATCTTTGCTTCTTCTTCCGCTGTCCAAACTGACTCGTAATTGTCGTTGATGTAATCTGCTACTTCTTCTTTTGTTGCCATTTAAATGTACTCCTTATGCTTATTTATTACGTGATTCTATCTGCTCATCGTCTGATATCCAAGTTAAATCCTCGGAATTCGATCCGTCTAGATCATGTATGAAAGTCTTAACGTTGCTTTCCGTAAGCACCATATTGTGGTATTTTTGATATCTTTTTTGTAGTGCTTCTTCCTTTGTCATTGTGTAAACTAACTTTGCACCTCTTTTTTTAGCAAGATCCATAATACTGTCTATACACATTTTAAGGGCTTTATGCCTTTTTCTCAGATCTGAGTCTTTGTCTGTAACAACCCATTCCATCAGTGCAAGAGATGTCTTTGGGTACAAATAGATACCAGCGGCGCAAATTGGTTTATCATCTACCGAAACTATAACTCCGTCTACAGGAAGCATATCCTTTGGCACTATACCAAACTCCCACTGTGTCCACCACTTGACTAGTGTGTCATAATCATTGTCTCTGTCCCATGGTCTATCTTGCATTTTTCTGTATTACTATTTTGTTTACATTGAATGTTGATTCGAAACAATAACGCACTGCATCAGCAACTTCTTCTGCAGTTAACTTCGGCAGGTTTTCCCACACTCCTTTGGTCATGTCTGTGTCTACCACATCAGGACAAACATCATACACCGACAACGGCTTTGACATTAACTCTTCTTGTAATTCATCTATATATTCTATCAATTCTTTCTTGATTACACAATATTGTACATACTTAAACTTATCCCAAATTTGAAATTGATTGTAGTCTGGTTCTTCCTCTATTCCTGACGTGCTTGTTATGACTGCTACTTTCATCTTGTCAAACGAGTGTCTACCGTATATTTTTTTCAGAAGGGTCAACTGCCCTCTGTCTGAGTGTGCATTCAATACCACGAGGCTACAATCTTGCATTTCCTCTAATATCTTTTCTTGATCGTGTACTAAGTCAAAGCCATTACTTTTACTCATACCAACCACATTGTATTTCTTTTTCCTGTAGAGGTCACATATGGCCTTTCCAATGCCTCTGCTATGTCCTATGACTGCTATTTTATTTTTTTTTAGATTCATACACATTCGCTAGATTATCCAACCCTTCGAAACATTCAGAATAGTGTTGGTAATATTTTTCAAACTTATCTTTAGTGTACATTGATTCCTTGTAAAAGTCAATTAATAAGGTGGTTCTCTCGCTGGTATTTCTGTTGAAACCATTGTGTACCTGGATGTCTGGTTGAAAAATAAACGCTTCGCCTGTTTTCCATGTGTACAATTCCTGTTTTCTAGTTTCGAGATTCATCACATACATTCCACTCTGCTCGCCGCCACCATCATCTAGACACATTTGGTATCTCCAGCCTCCTTCATTATCGGTATGATTGCCAATTTCTGTGTTTGGGCCAACAGTCATTATTGCCGCATTTGTTTTGTACGGAAATCTTCTCAGTATTGAATACAGCATTGGGTAGTCATTAATACTTTGTTGTTCCTGCTCGCCAATATAAACTGCTAGTGCCTGCCACTCTCCGTGAACATAGTCCCCAGACTTATTTTCAAAGTCGTCGGGAAGTCCCCTTACGCTGTCTGAGAAGTCTTCTGGTTCGAGGAATTTTTTATTTGGGTGTGTGTCAAACTCGTGTTTAATGTTCTCCCAGTGTTTGTCCAACTGTCTGAAAGCTTCGCCTTGTTGTCCGTGGTAAAATGATTTATCAAGCATTCAGTATATTAACATTTTTTTCATGAATCTGTCTATCATGATCCTGCCAATTACTAAAAATTTGTTCGCCGTGGTTTTTTAATTCTTGTTGTTCGCTCAATTCGAAGTAGTCTGTAAACTCTGTGTTGTTAATGATGATTCTTCTGTTTTCATTACCAAATACATACACTGTAACTTCATCGTCGCCTAGAGATACTCCCATTCTACTATCCTCAACCCTAGTCCATGCACCATCTTCTTTGACCATGTGTGTTCCTGATACTTGTATTCCATTATAATCATATAGATTGTCTATCAAGAACTTCGCTGTTGCAAACACTTTGCCGCCAACTGCTACTTTGTCGCCTAGTTCAACTTGTTCAACTGGTCTCAATGAACCGTCATACATTGTGATCATTGTGCCTGCTATGAAACAACCACCACCTGATCCGCCTGAGCCTGAACTTGTGTTACCGTTCGGATTTCCAAATCCGGCCGCTGTCTCTGTGAAATTGAGTCCTGAGTTGAACAGTGCCTTCCAGGCTCCCGAAACCTTAACGTAACCTGCTGTGACTGTTTTCCATGCACCTGAAACTTTTGTTTGTATGCTTGTTATATCTTTCCATGCACCACCGATTTTTGTGCTAGCCTGTACGCCCACGTTGAAAACGAGAACCGCCAATCCGTTCCCTCCCGGTCCTGAACTACCTGCAGTTCCTACTGCCACACCTGAATCATAATACTGAACACTGCTTATTACTAGTGATGTCACTCCCGGTGCTGTTCCCGAACCGTTGTTTTCTGATCCACTTGATGGAACTAGGTTTGAACCTGAGTAGCCACCGCCGCCGCCGTTATCTCCTGAACCACCCGATCCACCTTTGCCTCCATCGGCTCCACCGCCTCCAGCACCTCCACCACCACCGTCTCCGGAGTGATCCGCACCGTCCTCTCCCAATGTCCCTGGGCTTTCCGATGTTGCTGAATTCGTGTTTATACCTGATCCACCGTTGGAACTTTTACCTGCTCCACCACCTGCTCCACCACCACCTGCTGTTGCAACTGCTGATCCGTTTATGAACAATGTTGTGGCGCCGCCTGCTCCACCACCTGATCCTGAATATGGTTGTGGTCCGGCATTACCGCCTTCACCACCTGAGAAATCTGTCTTTCCTTTACCGTTGGTTCCGCCCGGGGCTCCGCCACCTGACCCACCTCCAGCTCCGCCACCGCCTACTGCTATTTCAAGAGTGTCGTTTACATTTGATGTTAATGAATAACTTGTTTTTGCAACATAGTGTCCTGCCGCCCCTGAACCTCCCGGTCCTCCTGCGTCTGATCCACCACCTGCGCCGGCTCCACCCCATAGGTACATGTCTACAGATGTTGCACCCGCCGGTATCGTGACCGTGTTGATTAATCCTGAGTATTGGAATTTTTTAATTATTGTGGGCATGGTTATGCCTCATACTTGAACCAAAAGTCACCATTTGCTCCATCACTTGCAGTTGGATCACCTGTTTGGACAAATTTTGCAGAGCCACCCCATAGGTTTCCAAATGTTGCCACCTGCCCAATAGTTGGTACAGTAGTCAAACTAGTGTTTGACGTTGTTATTGCTGTACCTACTGCCGCCAATGTTAGTGTAGTAACTTTCAAGTCACCTGTTGATGCATCAGTAGTCAGTGGTTTTGTGCCTTTGTTTGTATCTCCGTCGTCTGTCATGTCTGACAATAGTAATAGTTTAGAATATGTTTGGTTCTCGCCTGCAGTCCAACGATTCTCAGATACATCATAGAACAATCTAGCGTCATCTGTGTCACCAGTCTCAACTATAAGTCCTGCGTCTGCTTCTGAACCACCTGCGTTCACTTTCAGGAAAGTGTCTGAGTGTTGTACAATGTTTGATGATGTGTAGTTGTATGCACCACTTACGTTTAGATTACCTACTATTGTAAGGTCACCTGTCATGTCAATGCCGCCGTCTGCACCTGTCAATTGTAAGGGTGTTTTTGTTACTCCACCATCGTTGACTGTGAATTTTAAATCTTTGTCTTGTGATGTTTGTGCAATCGTTACGTCATTACTAGAAACTGTAACGGTCAGTTCCTGTGCATCTCCAACTATGATACCTGAATCTGTGTCAATCGTCAGTGCACCTGTTGTTGTGTCTGCCGCATCTGTTCTCAGGAAGTTACCACCTGCGATTACTGTGCTTGATGTGTTAGATGTAGATGATACATCAATTTGTGATGCCTGCGTGTTTGTTCCATCAAACACAGCACCAAGTGTATCGTTCAATGTGATTCCTGCCTTGATTGAAGCGAATCCTGTTTGTGTCACGCTTGGTGTGAATGTTTCTTTTGAAAGTATTGCAACTCTTGTGTTACCTGCGTACATCGAAGAAACGACTTTGTTTCCTGCCGAGCTACCTAGTGTTTCAATTTTCCAACCTGATAAAGTTTGTCCTGCCGTGTATACTGGTCCGACCAGTTGGAACGCTGATCCTGTGTAGATGTAAAGCTGATCATCGTCTGAATCATGCCAAAGG
>Ga0209192_10001063_pt1 | contig 23328 bp, 16 predicted proteins | sample ArcticOcean_MG_C_11_FD_187433 | JGI IMG/M metagenome (GOLD analysis project Ga0209192, IMG submission 187433) | Marine microbial communities from western Arctic Ocean - ArcticOcean_MG_CB2_154 (SPAdes) (version 2) | ecosystem: Environmental > Aquatic > Marine > Oceanic | place: Arctic Ocean... | reverse complement strand
AACGTGACTGATCCGACAACGCTTGTTGAGAGCATTGTAGAACGCGACCTCAGTGGTGTTGAATTTGGTAATAACGGTAGCGAAAAATCTCTCGATATTAGTTTGCTACACACATATCGCATGGGTAACCGCGGAGATGTTACAAGTTCATTAGGATACAGTTTTAAAGACGATGCCTACTACACTCTCATGAACACACCCTCTTCTTTGGAACCAAGTTATTGGCTACTGGATGGCCGCGTTACCTGGAATTTGGGCAACAGCAGCACCAGGGTTTCACTCTGGGGAACTAACCTAACCGACAAACAGTATGTGGATACCATGATCAATCAGTCCGGAGATACTGCAATAGGTGGCATTGATCCAGCCTTGGGGATGACTGCTGTTTACTGGGGTAATCCAAGACGAATCGGCTTAGACATCACCCACGCGTTTTAAACACTTCGCGTAAGAGTAAACTGGATGCCTCTTAGAGATCATTTGCCTAAGGGGCATTCTTCGTAATGGAGATTCTATGAAAATCGTACTAACAAGCCTCCTAGCCTTATTAGCTTTTGGCGTATCCGCAGAGGAATTGCCAACAGTAAAGCCGGAGCGCGAAGGTATGTCGTCAGATCGCCTGGAGCGTGTTTCTGAGATGAATGACCGCTATACAAAGAGCGGAAAAATTGCTGGCACCCTAACAGCAATTCTGCGTAACGGTAAAGTTGTGCACGTTAGCTCTTCTGGCAAAAAAAGTACTTTAGACGATCGTCCAATTGAGATAGACGACCTGTTTCGCATTTACTCCATGTCAAAGCCGATCACGGCAGTGGCAGCGATGCAGCTCTATGAACAGGGTAAGTTCCAACTCACGGATCCTGTTTCAAAATTTATACCAGAGCTTAAAAATCTAAAAGTGATGAAAAATGGCAAAGTTGTGCCTGCACAGAAACAGATGACCATGCAACAACTTTTGAATCACACTGCAGGATTGTCTTACGGATTCGATCCTAACGACCCAGTAGATCAGGCCTATCAAAAAGCAGACCTTTGGAGCGCCAAAGACTTAGACGAGTTCATAATTAAAGTAGCCGCTTTGCCCCTCAAATTTGAGCCTGGCGAGCAGTGGCACTATTCGATCGCCGTGGATGTAACCGGACTGGTTGTGCAACGCCTGAGTGGTCAACCTTTCGATGAATACCTCAAAGAACACATCTTCGAACCTTTGGATATGAAAGATACCTTTTTCGAAGTGCCTGAGGATGAGATTGATCGATTTTTACCTAATCATTTCCTGAACCCCCAGAACGGTCAGGCTGTTGCGATAACCCCTAAGACAATGGAGGGACTGCCTGGTTTTACAAATTGTCGTGCCATGTGTAACTACACTGACGTCACACTATATGCTGGTGGCGGGGGCCTCGTTTCGACGCTTAGAGACTATGTGCGCTTTGCCGAAGCGATGCGGGACGGAGAACTAGATGGAAAAAGAATTCTCGGCACCAAGACAGTGAACTATATGCGTTCAAACCACCTACCCTCAGCGATCGCATCCGGTGGTGGATCCGGTGAACAACCTAATCTCGTTGGTGCTCCGCTTGGCGGTTTCGGTTTTGGTCTCGGCTTTGGTATAGTCACCGACACCGCGGCCAACGGCTCAATAGGCAGCGCCGGAGCATATTACTGGGGCGGTGCAGCAGGCACTGTATTTTGGATTGATCCGGTTGAGAACATCGTCGTGGTTTCGATGATGCAACTCATGGCGGGGTGGCCTTCTTACAGACCAGACTTGCGAGTCGCAACCTACCAAGCCCTACTCAATACCTACGAGTAGACTAGCCGCTAAGGCGTGCTTTAGTGGGCCTTGCGAAAAAAGTGTCCAGTGGCCATTTCGTTTTCCTGGCGCCCACTTGGCTTCCTCTTGAGCCAAGACTTTGGTAAACGAGAAGAAACCTTGGTAAACAAAAGCACTGATTTTTATTGGGATTTATGGGCTATTTAAGCTTTCGGAGATTCTTCATGAGCTTCAGTTTAGCCGACTGTCTTTTCACCCAAAAAAATAAGAGCGTTAAGGCCCCTATTTTTAGGCAGATTGAGCAGAATTGGTTTCAACTCGCATATTAAGAGGGTTCGAATCGAGTAGCGCTCACCGAACTTTGCGACACATGAGTGTGGGCGTTTTTGCACCACCACGATTGGGCGGCACCTGCGCGCCCTACAAGGCATAATCCCGTTATCCCCGTCCTAGCAACAGATTTTCCAAAACAAATAATTTCTACGGTATTAAATTATGCCCTGATGACATCGTTACAAAGCATTTCCTGATTAGGCTTAACTTGAGTTGGGAATTGGGAGCATCATGTTCATGACCATGCTTGGATAACCTAGGCCAGCGGATGCTGCCAAAACCCATGCGACTAAAGCTGGGAACAACAAATTTTTGTCAGCCACACAAGTAGATATCATCCGGCGCTTGTTTACATCTGGCATGGGCTCAGTGCCCTAAGCTGGGTGCGCTAGGGCTTATGCACTATTGCTTACATATTATCCAAGCTGGGACAGTATCAGCCCAATCGCCAGCGGCACCACCACCGCGCAAACTAGTAAAACGAATCCGATTTGACGGACGTCCTTCCATTTCTTTTTACGTCGAGCCAGCTTGAGCTCTCGAAACCTTGTTTCATCAGCAATCTGAGCCATATGCTCGTTATAAAGATCGCCATTTCCCGAAATGACAAAAAGATCTTTAACCGCTCGCATCTGTTCTTGGGTCTGTTTCTTGGATAATGCAGCGTGCAGTGCATCAGCCCTTTGCTTTTCAAAATTTGCCATTGCTCACTCAATAAATGCCCATCAGGCAGATACTAACGCACAGTAGATTTCGGAATCAATAAATTACTAAGCCCAAGTTGAGAACTCGCCCTCTTTTTCTGCCATCACTACCGCCACCCCAGCTCAACTAACCCGCACTGGAACGATGGTTTTAGTGGGATCTCAACGCTGGGTGATTTTGCGCCCGCAGAAACAGACAATAGATCAACGGATTTATACATCGGGTTATTGCGCCCACTACAGAAACCCATTTGTAGCTGAAGCCAACTGTCTTACTTGTTGCGCACCATAGGCTGGCACTTTATGCACAAGTAGAGTCGCCTGGAGCTTATGTCAATACGTTCAACTGGGCTTGCACAGCCATAGCAGGCCTCGCCCTGACGATCGAATATGACAAAACGATAGCGACTACGTGTGAAGCCGCCTCGCTTTAACGCGGCAACCCGCTTAGGGCTATTGGTAATACCTGCCGTGGCTAGGGACTGCCTCGTCAGATCCAGGGTTGCTCGAGACAATCCGCCAAGTTGAGCGCGAGTCAAATCACAAGGCCGATCAAATGGGTGTAAGCCGGAGGCGTGAAGTATCTCCGAGCGCAAATAATTGCCTATGCCGGCGACAAAGGCTTGGTCTAGGTAGAGGGCCGCCAGAGAGCGTTTACAGAATTGCTTGGACGTTAATCGGTCCAGCACATCACGCCAAACAACTGAGTCATCCAGCGCATCCGGCCCTAATTTCGCCAGATATTTTTGCAATGGCAACTGTTCAGGGGTTAGCACCTCTATATCCGAGGCACTGTAAAGAAGCGCGCTGTGGGTTTCAGTATGAATTGCCACACGCAAGGTTCTACCTGTAGCGGGTTGCTTATCGCGCTTCACCACATACCATCGGCCGTACAATTGGTTATGACTGTAAAGGGTTAACTCGTTACTGAAGTGCGTCAGCATGGCTTTACCGCGACTACTCACGTCCATCACTGTCTCGCCGCTCAGTGCATTGTTGAAGCGTTGCATGTGCGGCTGCGAGAACGTTACGCTGCGAGCCTGCTGGCCGTTAAGGACCTTGCCAATGCGCAATGCCGCGCGCCTAATTTCTGGTCCTTCCGGCATATTCTTTTACCTTATTTTATTGTACGAAGTAACTTAGGTTAGGCAGCGATATAGGAGAAATTTTCGTGTTGCTACTTTCTCGCTCGTCTCTCTTGCTCTTCTCTATCGTTCTTCTCTATGCTTCTTCTCTATGCTTCTTCTCTATGCTTCTTTTCCACCATTCTTCTCTTTAAAAGGTGAGACAAGCCCGAGCACAAAATAGTGCAAAGCCCTACCCAGACACACGCCCTTGACGAAGGCGAGACGCCCCCTTTGCTCTGTGTAGTTGACCACCACTTATGTCTACCCTTTGTGAACCAGATAACGAAAGGCCTACTGGCAGAATGGAACAAGCGCGCTGAGCGTGAGGAATCTCGCATCTATTTGCAGCGGTGATGCAATTTATGGCGGATTGCGCCATTCTTAACACTTTGCTGCAAATGGAACATCAATGAGTTTTAATAAATTAACATGGGGCGTAAAAGCCAGCTTTAGGGGTTACGTCGAGGCCGCGGAGGGTTCAATAACCTTGAGTGATGGTGCAACCCACGCCGAAGATGGCACATTTGTCTTCATGGCCCAGCCTGGCGGCGATCTGTCCATAGCAGCGGACGGCAGCGCAACGGGCGCTATGCGTTTTAATGGCACAGTCACTTTTGAAGCACATGGCGGTATGCTCAAGTCTACCCTTACAGAATTGGGCTTGGAGGCAGGAGACGATGGGCTTGTACTCACAGTCCTCGACGGACCAATGAACAAAAGTCGTTGCGCAGTTGCAGAGCTAGGCCCGGTTGAAGTCAGCGCTGCAGGCGGCATGACTATAGCCTCGAAAATCACGATCGACGGCATGTACCAGATTGCAGATAACTACCCGCCAGGAACAGAACTGGACCCAATATTCTTAGACTAGAAGCACTGTTGCAAACTGAGAGAGCATCGGTCGAATAGGCCTTTATCACGAAGTAGGTTTAGAGAAACTCCTCGCGGGACGCGAGGAGTTTTATAACCACCAACTGGTCACTAAAAGAGAGCCGATTGAGCAATCGACCCCTAGCAGTTCCTGTTAGTTATTCTCAAGATCAAAGAGATCAAGTTGCATCACTTTTGCCCAAGCACTAACAAAGTCTTTCACAAACCGCGGCGCAGCATCATCAAAGGCATAAGCCTCAGCAATGGCGCGCAGCTCGGAATTTGAACCAAAAATGAGATCCACGGAGGTAGCCGTAAATTTCACTTCTTGAGTCGCAGAATCTACTTGTTCGTAAGTGCCTTCAGTAGCTGCCTTGCGCCACGGATGAGCACCATTTAACAAGTTCAAAAAGAAATCATTACTCAATGTTCCAGGCCGTTCGGTTAACACTCCGTGTGCCGATCCATCAGTGTTCGCGTTCAGCACGCGCATACCGCCTAACAATACCGTCATTTCTGGCACCGTGAGGCGCAACTGGTCCGCCTTGTCTACCATCATTTCAGCTGGCGAACGGTACGCCTGGTTAACATTGAAGTAATTACGAAACGCGTCCGCTGTGGGTTCAAGTACCGCAAACGATACAACATCTGTTTGTTCCTGAAGCGCATCTACACGTCCTGGCGTGAATGGCACAGACACTTCAGTACCAGCCTCTTTAGCAGCGCGCTCTAGGCCTACAGCACCACCAAGTACTATGACATCTGCCAAAGACACCTCAACGCCCCTGCGGCTATTCGCATTGAATTCGCTCTGAACGGCCTTTAATACATTAAGTACTCGGGCTAATTTTTGCGGTTGGTTCACAGCCCAATCTTTCTGCGGCGCTAAACTTAAACGCGCGCCGTTAGCACCGCCTCGCATATCGCTGCCACGGAATGACGAAGCCGAAGCCCACGCAGTGCCGACTAAATCTGCAACACTTAAGTCTGTAGCGCCAATAGCCCTTTTCAATTGCTTGATCTGGCGCGCGTTGACCGGCTTGCTGCTGGCCTGGGGAAGCGGGTCTTGCCAAATCATCACCTCACTGGGCACATCACTACCCAGGTAGCGAATTCGTGGACCCATATCACGGTGGGTTAATTTGAACCAAGCTTTAGCAAAAGCCAGCTGGTATTCCTTGGGATCTGCCAAGAATCGTTCTGCGATCTTGCGATATGCAGGATCATACTTCAGCGCTAAATCAGCTGTGGTCATGACCGGTGGATTAAACTTCCCTTTCACGTGAGCATCAGGCACCACGCTGTGTAGCGATTCGTCTGTTGGAATCCACTGCAGTGCGCCAGCAGGACTGCGAATTTGCTGCCACTCGAAGTTAAGCAAATTTTGCAAATATAAGGTTGTCCATTGAGTTGGCGCTTGAGTCCACGCGCCTTCTAAACCACTGGTCACTGTGTCTTCTGAATGGCCCTTGCCACAGCTGTTCTTCCAGCCCAAGCCTTGTTCTTCTATTGTTGCTGCACCTGGCTCAGGGCCCACACAAGATTTCTTGCGCGCACCATGCATTTTGCCGAAGGTGTGTCCCCCGGCAACTAGAGCCACAGTTTCTTCATCATTCATGGCCATACGCCCAAAAGTTACGCGCACGCTTTTTGCCGAACCCACCGGGTCAGGCTTGCCCTGAGGGCCTTCAGGATTCACATAGATCAGGCCCATGTGAGCCGCACCAAGAGGCTTCTCTAATTTGCCATCTTTGTCATGGCGCTCGCTCGCAAGCATAGTGATCTCAGGCCCCCAATAAACCAAATCTGGTTCCCAGTCGTCGGCCCGGCCACCGGCAAAACCGAAGGTTTCAAAACCCATGTTCTCCATACCTACTGTGCCCGCAAGTATCATCAAATCTGCCCAAGAAAGGCTTTGACCGTATTTTTGTTTAATTGGCCAAAGTAGTCTGCGCGCTTTGTCCAGGTTTCCGTTGTCCGGCCAACTGTTCAGCGGATCGAAGCGCATTTGGCCACCGTCGGCGCCGCCACGACCATCTAAGGTTCTATAAGTACCCGCACTATGCCAAGCGAGCCGGATAAAGAACGGACCGTAGTTACCAAAGTCCGCAGGCCACCAATCTTGGGAATTGGTCAACAGCGCGTTGATATCGGCTTTAACAGCAGCAAGATCTACCGCATTGAACGCTTGCGCGTAGTCAAAATTCTCGCCCAGTGGATTAGCCCTAGCGTCGTGATCACGCAGGGAAGATAGATTGAGTTGCTCAGGCCACCAAAATTGATTTGTTTTAGCCTGGTCTACTCGTTGACCCACCTCCTGCGATGACGTTGACGCACCATGGTGTGGATCGCTGGCATGTACTGACAGTGTTATCGACATCATAGAGATGCCCAGAAGAAACTTGCGATGCATTTCGTAACCCTCATGAATTTATAAAAATCTTTGCTCCAACGGAGCCGTACTTTCTACTCATTAATCTTAAGAGAACATAACCCTCTCGTTCTCATAGATGAAATTGATTTTATATACTCCAGCGATAGACGTTATCAATGAATAAAAAGCTTGAGTACATCAATAACGAACCCTCAAGACGGCAAGTGGTGGGAAAATAGAATGGCGGATAAAAAGGCCTATTCGTTTGAACTACTCCCCCCCTCAGCACTGTCTAGCTACATTGCCTCAGGACGGCGCCTTAGTTGGACCAAAAAACCTACCTCACACGGTGGGCCTCGGCGCGCCGCACTTTGCATACATGACCCTTAGATGTTTAACTCTTATCTCCCAAATCAGCCCACATTCAGGAGAGCGCTTAGTGACGCAGTCTAGTGCCGACCCAGTAGTATCTATAAGTACCAGCAAAACCGGCTTCTATGAGGGCTTCAACGTATCTGTTGCCGCTATCCCCAAAGTCGTCATCTTTACATTTATCCTCTGGATCGGCTTGTCGCCAGAACGTGCAGGCGAGCAACTTGCAGATATGCAGACTTGGTCTACCTCTTCCTTTGGGGGATGGTACATCTACGTTACCGCTTTCTTTACCTTTGTCTGCTTGGCGATAGCCCTATGGCCACGCACAGGACGCATTGTCTTGGGGGCAAAAGACGAGGCGCCAGCGTTCTCACTGTTTACCTGGGTGTCGATGATGTTTGGTGCCGGCATTGGCATTGGCATGCTCACCTATTCAACTGCCGAACCCATTTTTCACTTCGCCACTAACCCAGAGACCATTCAAGGGTTGAGTGCACCGCTGGATGAATCCAATGTTCGTAACGCCTATAAATGGGCAATGCTGCACTACGGTTTAACTCCCTGGGCATGCTACGGGCTAATCGGTATATCCTTGAGCTATTTTAGCTATGTGCGCGGGCTACCGTTGACCATACGCTCCGGCTTGCAGCCCTTATTCGGCGATGCAATGTCAGGCTGGCTCGGCCACCTGGTCGATATCGCGGCAATTTTGGCTACCCTAATCGGCCTCGGCGTGACTATTGGTTATGGCGTTTCGCAGTTTGCTTCCGGCATTTTCAATATTAGCGGCATGGCGTTCCTTGTCGATGAAGCAGGCAAGCCAACCTTAATCGCGCAAATTACTGGTTTAGTAATTATCGTCAGCGCGTCCTGCTTATCTGCTCTTTCTGGGATTCAGCGTGGCATAAAATGGCTGTCGAACATCAACATGTTGTTATCAATTGCCCTGCTGCTGTGCTTCGTTGCATTAGGCTCAACTTTGTTCGCTATACAATCTTTTGGCTACGCTATTTGGGACTACTTAATAGCTCTGCCGACTATGTCGACCACCGTATGGAATGATGCGAGCACTGATGTAGGCGCTGCGCTGCAAAATTGGCAAGGCGCGTGGAACATATTCTACTGGGCTTGGTGGATCGCCTTTGCACCATTTGTCGGCATGTTTTTGGCGCGGGTTTCTAAAGGTCGCACCATCCGAGAATATGTATTGGGCGCAATTATTGTACCCTCACTGATCTGTTTGACTTGGTTGACCTTTGTTGGCGCCACAGCCATTGATCTAGAACTCAGCGGCATCGCCCAAGGCACAATTGTTAACTCGGATATGTCGGCACAACTTTTTACTACCATCAATCTTTTGCTATCACCCAGTATGGCGGTGGCGTTGTCGGTGCTGGTTGTGGTGTTACTACTAACCTTTCTCATCACTTCTGCTGACTCGGGCATTCTGATCATCAATACGTTGGCTTCTGGCGGCGACCAAAGTCAAAAACAAGGACTGCATGTGTTGCTCTGGGGCGTGATATTTGTCTTGCTAGTCAGCGTGCTCTTGGTTGCAGGCGGCATGGACGCGTTGCGTTCCGCGATGATTGTTGGCGCGCTACCCTTCTCTCTGGTTATGGCATTGATGGCAATATCATTACTGAAGGCCCTGGTATTCGATACCAAGGCTCAAGCCTAACTGACACTCATATTCGCTAAATGCTAGCCTAGGGTTATATCTGGGCAAAATAGGAGTTCTCAATTGGCTGACTATTTCGACCCTGCAAATTGGATTTTTTGGCACAGCGCTATTGTTGTACTGGGCCTTATAGTCGGCAGCTTTCTCAATGTGGTTATCTATCGACTGCCCAAAATGCTTGAACACGCGTGGCAGGCAGAAGCCCACTTCGCATTGGGCCAAGAGCCGCAAACAGCCAATGAGGCTTTTAACCTATCGGTACCGCGTTCAAGTTGCCCGAACTGCAATTCCCCCATCAGCGCCCTGCACAACATTCCATTATTCAGCTATCTATTGCTGGGTGGGAAATGTGCTCAATGCAAAACAACCATTTCTTGGCAATACCCAGCAATTGAGCTAATAACTGCCCTTTTGAGCCTGATTGTTTTTCTGAAATTTGGTCCAACCCTGGAGTTGGTTTTCGCTCTCATCTTCACTTGGGCGTTAATCGCGCTATCGGGCATAGATGCAAAACACTACATTTTACCCGACAACATCGTATTACCTGTACTTTGGTTAGGGTTGTTTGCCAACCTAAGCGGTCGTTTCGCCAGCCTGCCCGATGCAGTTTTGGGCGCAATATTGGGCTACGGGGTATTGTGGGTGTGCTTTTGGGCTTTTAAACTGGTCACCGGCAAGGAAGGCATGGGCTATGGCGACTTCAAGCTCATGGCAGCCATAGGCGCTTGGTTCGGTTGGCAGAGCCTACCTGGGGTATTGTTACTTTCATCGTTGACCGGAGCTATTGTGGGCATCGCGCTCATTGGGTTTAACAAAAATACGCGATCAACAGCGATTCCCTTTGGGCCTTATATTGCGATTTCGGGGTGGTTAATGATGATGTATGGACCACAAATAAAGGATCTGTTAACCCAAATGTTGAGCCTAAATCCCTAACTGAGGCGACCACGCCCGGAGGCCATCACAACTTGAAACCACTACCATCTAGCTGGTTACATAAGCCCTTCACTAACACCTCTTTGCTACCACCTTCAAGCACACCAGATGGCCCCACGGCATAGCTCAATCGATAAGCCAACGTGCGCCGGTCAATAGACAACTCAAATGCACGCGTACCCATATCTAACCCAACAGGAAACTTGGCAATTAGCTTACCGCTGACAAGCTCGACTGATGCGCTCTCACTGACGAAAACTCTTAGACCAAAACCGCCTGTAAACTCTACATAGTCCAACGCTTTAGTGATTCTCAACATATGCGAGTAACGCTGGTTCTCGGTAAATCTCGCGCTACAAACAACATGTATAGTAAATACCGGCGCAACGAAAGGCACCGGCAAAGCGACAGAGTTGGTGTCCGGTTTATCAGCACAGCTCATTACGCTTAAAGAAAATCCTGCAGCGAATAAAACCCTAAAACTAAGCCCGCGCAAACTCATGCAGACTCTGCGAAGAAAAGAATTAAAACCAACGTCCAAAAGTTCCACTCCAGCATAGTTAACAAAACCAAAAATGTACGTTTAGTCCATCACTAGGTTTCAACTGACACCCCGTTTGGCGCACAGCTCCTAGAACGCCCAATTAGAATGAACACCAAAAGATTACTTAATGTACCGTTTAATTCCACTTTAGTACCGTTTAACCAATTTATGGACACTTTTGTCGCAAATTCAGGCACAAAGAAACACTAAATCAACCCGCCTTAAAGTTGACGCTTGGTCTTGCCACACCAGCTCCACTCAATAGGGGAATATATACCTTAGTGAACCGGAGAGCGTTTTGCGCAACCACAATATAAAAACCAAAGTGATTTTCTTTTTTGCTGATCGTTTGCTTCACCATCAGTACGGTTGTCGGCTGGGTGGGCTACCACAACGGGAAAAGTGCCCTACAAAACCTAAGCTTTAATCAACTCACGTCCATACGTGCAACCAAAAGCAGCCAAATGCAGGGCTATCTAGATCTCGTCAAAGCTCAAATCGTTACACTAGGTGAAAATCCGATGACGATTAGCGCAATGAATGACTTATCAAATTCGTTTTTCAAAATACCCAACGGCATCGACCAAACAGAGCAGAAAAACAAGCTGACAGCCGCCGACAGCCGCCTACATAATTACTACCAAAGTGTGTTTTTGCCGTCTTTAGAGCAAGGTAGCCACAAAAAGCAAACTTTGACTAAATTTTTGCCCGACACATACACGACCGCATACCTCCAACATCACTATATTGCTGAGAACGCATTCCCTCAAGGAGAGAAAAATGCTTTGCACAAAGCTTTAGATGGCAGTGAATATAGCGAATTTCATGACAGGTACCATGCCACCCTAAACAGCTATCTAGAAAACTTTGGTTTCTACGACATTTTCTTAGTCGATCACCGCACCGGGGATATTGTCTACTCAGTCTTCAAAGAATCAGATTTCGCCACCAGCTTGAGAAACGGTCCCTACCGCAGATCAAATCTCGCAGCTGCCTATGAAGAAGCAAATGCACTAGCTGCCACCGACGACCCTATCTTTGTTGAGTTTGACTATTACGCACCCTCTTATGGCGCACCGGCGGCATTCATAGCAAAGCCAATATTTGATGGTATTGAGCGAATTGGCGTACTGATTTTTCAAATGCCCATAACCCGCATCAATCAAATTATGACTGGCGGCCAAAAATGGAAGGAAGACGGCCTAGGAGAATCAGGTGAAACCTATTTGGTTGGGCCCGATTTTTCCATGCGCAGCATTTCACGGTTTCTTATTGAAGACCGCGAAGGATATTTTACAGCGCTGAAAAAGTTAGATTACCCCAAGAAAACAATTAGTCTGCTTGACGAATTCGACACATCTATTTTGTTGCAACGTGTGCAAACCAAAGCATCCTTTGGCGCACTCTCAGGAAAAAGCGAAACAGCAATTATAGATGACTATCGCGGGGTCAGTGTACTAAGTGCTTATGGCCCAATTCAATTCGGCGACCATCAGTGGGCACTCATCTCGGAGATCGACGAAGCAGAAGCATTTGCACCAATTAACGCATTAGCAAAAATTCTCATCATGTCATCGCTACTCATTGCCGGGTTAATGGTCGCATTAGCAGTCTATTTTTCTGGGAAATTCACAAAACCCATTATCTCACTGGCAGATGCTGCGCGAGAAATAGGCCAAGGCGAATCGAATATTCAACTAGATGTTACCTCAAACGATGAAATCGGCAGCCTAACCAATAGCTTTAACAACATGGTTACCAACCTAGACAGACAACGGCGCACTATTGAAGTCAAGAATTTGGAAAACACTCGATTACTACTAAATATATTGCCAGAGCCAATAGCCGAGCGTTTGAAGAGTGGTGAAGAACAAATAGCAGATATGTTTCCAAGTGTCAGCGTGATTTTTACGGATTTAGTGGGCTTCACAAAATGGTCTAAAGACATGCCGCCTATGGAAGTACTGTCTATGCTCGACGATCTATTTGGCTCCTTTGACGCAGTTGCCAAACGCTTAGGCGTTGAAAAAATTAAAACCATCGGCGACGCTTACATGGCTGTTTGTGGGCTACCGATACCAAACGAAAATCACGCTAAAGTGATGGGGCAACTCGCATTCGGCATTATTGATTGCCTAGAGGACTTCAACCGACGCAACAAAACCCTATTACGAATGCGCACAGGCATACATTGCGGCGCAGTAGTTGCTGGCGTAATTGGCACCTCCAAATTCACCTATGACCTGTGGGGCGAAACCGTGAATATGGCCAGTCGCATGGAGTCCACTGGCATCCCCAACAAAATACAAATCTCACAGGCATTTTATGAGGCCCTAGACGGAGAATACGAGATGACCTACCGTGGCGAGATCGAGGTTAAAGGAGCAGGTATAGTAAATACCTATATCTTGGATGGACCGAAGATTGGCGCAGTAAAAATGGACTAACCGTAAAGCAAAAATTTAATTCTCCGCCGAAAAATAATACACACGTTTGATCTGGGCGTTAGAGAACTCATAGAGCGACATGCTTTGTCGCTCTTGAACGCTTTACTCGTTTCGAAGCTAGCAACCTCTAAGCCGAAACCCTGCTTCGCGTTGAAAACATATGCGCTAAACGCGACTTACAGCTACCACAGGACTTAAAATATTCCACCATGCTGCGACGAAGTTCTGCTTTGCTATTTGCCTCTACCGTGATTTTGTCGCCATCAATACTCCGCCACTGAACATCGTCGGTAACCAACTTAAGCATGACTTCTACGTTATACGTGTTAAACGCTGCAATATAATTGGAGACGATTTGCGCTCAGTTTTTTGTCACCGGCGCGTGTTCGGCGGCAGCCAAATTCATAAATGCACAAAGGGGGAAAATAAAATGATAGGACGCAGATTTGCATAAAAAAATTTCTACATATTATTTCGCTCCAAAATTGTAAGGGCTTACAGAGATAGGCCACAGAGCCCGAAATTACGCGCAGTTATAAGTGATCGAATTCTAAAGGCGGGCTAGATAACGGTGAACTTTGGTATTTTCCTAATGAATGGATCGTAATTCTTTCTAGGCGGGACGCCGGTGGATTTGCCAAATCGCTTATCCGTTAAAACTCGAAAAGTACTGGGGCTAGCGAGAAAAAACCACATTTGTGATTGGGCTTTTCGAGTGAAACATGCAGCCTACGCCAAAATGTAAACACACTAAGGCGCTCTTGCCACAGTAGCCGCTCCCTTTTTTTATTCGGTACAAGCCAGTTAGCGCACAGTATTTGGTGTATCTAAAAACACGAGGAGTGAAAATTGTATGTGTCGGAGATAAAGGCAAAGACCTCACCAGAACATACATAAAGAGAACGCCAACTCTCTTTCTCTCTGCGTGGCGAGAAAGAGAGAAAGAGACAAAGAGAGGAAGAAAGGAAGAAAGGAAGAAAAACATTAACTAAAAATCAAAGCTGCAACTTGTCGCCATTGTAGTTTATGAATTGCCCACTTTGTTCCATGGACAATTCATCAAACCTATCAAGTAGTCCTGCTGCGCTCTCGGTTGCTGAGATATCGCCGTTGGGGCCACCCATATCTGTTCTAACCCAACCTGGGTGATAGGTGGCTACAGCAATATTCTCTGCTGCTAGTTCATGACTCAGTGTTACCGCAATATTATTTGCGCCTGCTTTTGACGCTCTGTAAGCGTAGGCGTTGGCGGCAGTATGGGCTTGGCTGCCCATAAGCGAAGAAATTACGGCGACCTTGGCTTCTCCACTACTCTTTCTTAAATGAGGCAAGAACGCCCGAGTGGTGAAGAATGGGCTGGCGATATTAGTAACTAGAACTTTTTCGAATGCGGCCAAGGTATTTTCTTCGCCGTGCATACCGCTATATCCGTTCTGCACACCTGCATTGCAAACGAGGAGATCTAAAGGCTCACTCAAGTTGCTTGCCGCATTTTCCAGCGATTGCTCATCAACCACATCGAGCTCAATTATTGAGCAGTGCTCAGAATAGCTATTTTGTAGTGCCGACAACTCTGCCGCTGACGCTGGGTTTCTGCACCCTGCTATTACTCTATCGCCTCGCTTTACAGCCAGTGTTGCTATAGCCAAACCGATACCTCGGTTAGCGCCGGTAATGAGTATTGTGGTCATGGTGTATTGCCTTTTTATTCTTGTAAAACTGTAGAATTAAGCTGCCTTAATCATGTCTGCCATTTTTTCTGCGACCATTATGGTGGGCGCGTTTAGGTTACCGTTGGTGATGTGCGGAAAAATAGAGGCGTCAATCACTCGTAAATTATCTATTTGCTGCACCCGTCCCGCGTAATCTACTACCGACATGTCGTCCACTCCCATCTTGCAGGTACCGCAGGGGTGATAGGCGCTCTCCGCATGAGCGCGTACAAATGCGTCTAACTCTTTGTCGGTTTGCGCCTGCACGCCTGGATTAAACTCTGGGCCACGAATTGCGTCAAAGGCGGGTTGAGCAAATATCTCTCGAGCACCGCGGATGGCGGCGCGAAACACCTCCCAATCTGACGGATGACTCATGTAGTTAAACTTGATCGTAGGGTGCTCCAATGCATTATTGCTGCGCAGCCTTACCGTACCGCGACTCGGCGACAACATTGGCCCTACGTGGGCTTGGCAACCGTGTCCAGAGACTTGGGATGTACCGTCATAGGACATTGCAGCAGGTAAGAAATGGAACTGTATGTCCGGCTGCTCGGCATCTGCGTGACTGCGCATATAACCACCTACCTCAAAGTGGTTGGTGGCACCTAAACCACGTTGCGTCAGCAACCACTCCAAACCAATTTTTGCACGGCCAAATAAACTCAGATCTTTGTATAGCGATAACGGCTGAGTAATCGATTGCTGCACATAAACTTCAAGGTGATCCATCAGATTCTCACCAACTCCAGGAACGTCTGCGACCAATTTGACGCCAATATTCTTCAGGTGGTCTTTGGGCCCAATGCCCGAGAGCATAAGCAACTGAGGCGAATTGATTGCTCCCGCGCACACCAATACTTCCTTGTTGGCAAAAACCTCCTTGGTCTTGAAGCCGTCGGCAACGCTCACGCCTTCGGCCTTGCCGCCTTTGATTAAAATTTTACACACCATGGTTTTCTTAATCACGGTAAGGTTGCTGCGGTCTTTAGGTAGGTAGGACCTTGCGGTAGAAGACCTGATGCCATCTGCTACGGTCATGGGCATAACACCGAAGCCTTCTTGATGCCGGCCGTTGAAATCTGCATTCATAGAATGGCCAGCTTCTTTTGCTGCAGCTAGAAAGTAATTATACAGCGGGTTTTTCAGCTCTCCAGAGGTCGTACCTAATGGGCCATCGTGGCCTTGAAACTCATCCATGGAGGTACGTTTGTCCGCATGTTGGGCCTTCTTGAAATAGGGCAAAACCTCGGAGTAACCCCAGCCTTTGGCGCCGAGTTTTTCCCAGCGCTCATAATCATTAGCATTACCGCGGACGTAGACCATGCCGTTAATGGATGAGGAACCACCTAGAACTCGGCCCCTTGGGCAATCGAGTCTGCGACCATTCATATTCGGTTCTGGCTCAGATGCGTAGCCCCAGTTTAATGTTTTGCTTTGCATAGGCAGATAGAACGCAGAGGGCATTTGTACAATTAGGTTTTTATCCGAACCACCGGCTTCTATCAGTATCACTAAACAGTTTGGATCTTCGCTCAACCGACTGGCCAAGACACACCCCGCTGAACCTGCTCCCACAATTACATAGTCTGCGATCATTTCGTTTTTATTATCTTTCATCTAAGTTTTTGTTTACCAGTGGGAAAATCAAAAGTAGAACCATTCGGCTCAGCTGTCTGTTAATGCGTTTCGATAGGGGCTCATATCAATGCCAAATGCGGCATAACGGCTTTCTACCGCTGCCACTGTAGCAATGGACCAGTAGTTGTGGCCGGGCAGCGGAAAGCCAAGTAAAGCCCGTTGATCAACAGATGCACTGGCTACCCAACGCTCCATCACTTGCTGCTTGCCGTACATTGACCAACACCAACCAGGGTGTAGAACATTCAGCCATTCGCTGTCGGCTTTCTTAAACGTTAGGTTTTGTACAATGCGACAAGTGCCATCATTGACCGGGCGCCCTCGATGCCAGGTATCGTGACGATAAAACAGTACGCTACCGCGGCGATAGTGAGCTATGCGCTCTCGTGGGTATAGATTGGTTGCACGAAAAGATGCGATTTCAGGATAATTTTTTGCCAAATAATCCTCCGCTTCAACCCGACTATTGATATAGGGGCGCTCTTGCACACCAGGCATATTGAATATTGGCCAAGTGTAAGCTGAATCATCTGCGCCCTCACGAGGTACTAAGGCCGTAGCGCCACCACATTCATCACAGTCGCTGAGATAAATTATAACTTCTACCGCTTCTGGACTATCCCACTGAGGCGGGTGTAGCAAAGTGTGGTTAGGATAATCGCAATGTATGCGCTGCTCGGTCCAATCCTCGCGACCAGTAACAGCGCCATCTCCATACTTAGGCCACAAATCTGACTGGGACAGGCGCAGATCTCCCAACGGTTGATCCAACAAGGCTGCTACGGCAGCCAATAACTCGGCGCACATAGTAAGATCATTAACTGCGATCGAGCGCGATGGAAAGACAAAATTTTGCCCGCTGCCAAAGGTATTAAAATGTTTGGCCTCTGGACTTTTTGGTTGAGGAAAAAAGGCCAGCGCATCAGCTTCAGCACGTTCAATTAGAGTTGTCGGAATGAGGCCGTCGACAAACGCATAACCCTGATTACGCCAACTGCTTACATGCTCAGGGCCCAAACGACTGCCTACCAATTGAGAGGGATCAAGACAAAGATCATTGGTGTAGTGCATATTTTTTTCTCCTACTCTGTATTTTTTTCAACAGTAAGCGTAAGCCTTGTTATGAAAATATGTGCTTGTGTGGGTGAACTTACACTGTGACAACAACAGTCTGCGAAAATTGCGCCGGGTATAGCCGTTAGGTCAATCTTTGCACGTCGTGATGCGACTGATTTAGGCTTGCTGTCTCATAGTCGATAAAGGACTGAACGTAGTCTTTGCCCTTCTGTGCGTTCAAACTGACCAACGCTGTTGAAATAAGCGCCTCAAGCATACCTACTTCATCTGCTGCATTTTCTGCGGCCAATTCACTCACCGACTCTACGATTTCTTTAGCGACACTCCACTTAGACATCTGTCCTCCAACAAAAATTACTCTCAAAGTGTTTTTAGCAAACCGCCGTTGACACCATCACTCTGGCAGTTTTTGTAACTCGAATACATTATGTAATGCACGCACCGCTAGCTCTACATATCGTTCCGCGATGACTACGGAGATTTTGATCTCCGACGTTGAGATCATTTGAATATTAATACTTTCTGATGCTAAGCAATCAAACATTTTTGTTGCGACGCCTGCATGCGAGCGCATGCCCACGCCTACAATGGATACCTTGGCAATCTCATTATCACCACTTATCTCCCGCGCGTTAATATCTCTAGAGATCGCCTGCAGAATTTTTTGCGCTGCGTCGTAATCTTGGCGTTTAACAGTGAAGGTAAAATCTGTTAGACCGTCCGCGCCAGTATTCTGCAAAATCATATCCACTTCGATATTTGCGGCGCCAATAGGTCCCAAAATTTTTGAAGCAATTCCGGGTAAATCTGGAACGCCGGCAATAGTGATTTTTGCTTCGTCAATTGCGTGAGCTATGCCTGAAACCAAGGGCTGTTCCATATCGTCTTTCTCCGTGGTGATCAATGTGCCGGGTCCGTCTTGAAACGTCGACATTACGCGTAATGGCACTCTATAGCGGCCAGCAAATTCTACCGATCTTGGATGCAGAACCTTTGAACCAAGGCTCGCCAGCTCAAGCATTTCTTCAAAGGTAATATGTGTCAGTCGTCTTGCGGACTCAACAATTCGCGGGTCCGTGGTGTAGACCCCATCTACGTCTGTACAAATCTCACATTCGTCGGCCTTTAACGCAGCAGCCAAGGCTACAGCAGACGTGTCTGAACCACCGCGCCCTAGCGTGGTTATCTCGCCTAAGTCATTGACGCCCTGGAAGCCTGCGACCACAGGCACACAACCGGCATCTAACGCCGCTCGCAAAGCCTTGGTATCAATTTCTTGAATTCGCGCTTTGCCATGAACGTCGTCTGTCTTTATTGCTATTTGGTCGGCCAAAAACGATTTAGCCTGAACCCCAATGGACAAAAGCCCCAAGCTCAGTAAAGAAACAGTAACTTGCTCGCCAGACGCGGTAAGCACATCCATTTCGCGTGCACTGCCCCGACTTCCAGCAATATCGCGGCCCATTGAGACTAAGCGATTGGTTTCACCGGACATTGCAGAGACTACTACTACAACTTCATGACCTTCATCGACGTATCTTTTAACGCGCTCTGCGACACCGCGAATTCGCTCGACGTCACCAACACTGGTGCCACCATATTTTTGAACTATAAGTGCCATTAGCTACCTAACCTATTGCGCATCCAGACCTGAGCGTCAGCCAGAGCCTGAGCCACACCTTCTGGGTTTGTACCACCACCTGCACGTGCAAGGTCTGGGCGCCCGCCGCCCTTAGCACCTACCTGATCTGCTACAGCAGCCAGTAAATCGGGGGCTTTAACTTTGTCCGTTAGCGATTTGCTTACCGATACCACCATGCCTACTTTACCGTCGGCAACCTGCGCTAAGACTATGACACTGTCCGCGGATAGCTGAGAACGCAAAGTATCCAGCGTCTGCATCATGGCTTTGTTATCGCCCTCAACTTGAGCTGCAATAAAGTCGACGCCATTAATTTTTTCTACTTCACTGCCTAAGTCCGAGCTTTTGCTCGCCGCAATTTGTTGCCCTAACTGCTCTACTTCGCGGCTAAGGGCTTTGTTTTCCGCCAGAACCTGTGCAATTCGACTGCTAATTTCAGCGGCACTAACTTTCAACGTACTGCCAATAGAGGCGATCAAAGCATCGTTATCAGCAACCACGTTTAATGCGCCCTGACCACTAACAGCTTCAATTCGGCGCACGCCAGCGGCAATGCCGCTTTCTAACTGAATCTTCAACAGTCCAATATCGCCGGTTCGACTAACATGGGTGCCGCCACAAAGTTCTACCGAGTAGTTGCCCCCCATGGAAAGGACTCTTACCTCATCACCATACTTTTCACCGAACAGCGCCATTGCACCGCGTTCAACGGCATCGTCAAAAGACAACAATTCGGTAGTCACTGGACTGTTGAATAAAATTTGTTCGTTAACCAAACTTTCAACTTCACGCAACTGCTCAGAGGTCACCGGCCCTGTGTGGGAAAAGTCAAAACGCAACTTCTCATCGTTCACCAGTGAACCTTTTTGCTGTACGTGATCACCTAGCACATTGCGCAGCGCAGCATGCATAAGGTGGGTGGCAGAGTGATTAGCCTGTATTTTACTGCGGGTAGCGGCGTTTACGGAGGCCGATATACTGGCCCCTGTGCTAATAGCTGCTGTGCTGTCTGAGCTCATACTGCCGATATGCAGGCGTTGATCGCCACTAATCTGTGTGTCTTTAACAACAAAGCAGTTGTTATCCACTATGAGTTGCCCGAAGTCACCTATCTGGCCACCGGACTCTGCATAAAAGGGCGTTCTATCAAGAACGATAACGCCGTCCTCTCCTGGCGCCAAAGATTCTTTGGCATCGCCGTTAATATCGAATACCGCCAATACACTAGCGTCGCTATCGAGTTCTTCGTAGCCCCGAAATTCTACACTCTGCTTGACACTGATCTTTTGCCCTAGGCTGGTGGAAAAGCTCGTAGATGCGCGCCCGCGTGCACGCTGTGCCTCCATTGCATCGTCAAAGCCTTTTTGGTCAACCTGTAAACCAAGCTCCCTGGCCACATCAGCAGTAAGGTCAACTGGAAAACCATAGGTGTCATAAAGCTTGAAAGCCACATCACCTGGTAGCGTATCGCCGTTGACCTGGCCTAGTTCACCTTTGAGTAAGTCCATGCCTTGATTAAGTGTTTCACTGAAACGGCCCTCTTCTTCGGCAAGCGCAGTGGTAATTGCTTGCTCATGCTGAGCCAGCAGCGGATAGGCTTCGCTCATTTCATCAACCAGCACTTTGACCAACTTGTGAAAGAATGGTTCACGAATATTTAGTTTATAGCCATGTCTCAATGCTCGTCGAATAATACGTCTGAGCACATACGCACGATCTTCATTACCCGGTGTAATGCCGTCAGCTATCAGAAAGGCGCTGCTACGAATATGGTCAGCAATGACCCTTAAGGATGCCGTACCCAACACTTGTTCTTCGTTAGTAATGCCTGCAAAGCCACCAGCCTCGAGCATTACTTTACGGAAAAGATCTATTTCATAATTGCTATGAACACCTTGAAGAATCGCCGCCATGCGCTCTAGACCCATGCCCGTATCTACGCCCGGCTGAGGAAGTGAGGTCATCTCGCCATCGGCTAGCCGATCAAACTGAGGGAATACCAAATTTTGGAATTCAATGAAGCGGTCGCCATCTTCGTCTGGAGAGCCTGGAGGCCCACCGGCGATTGAAGGACCGTGATCATAAAAGAGTTCAGTACAAGGACCACAAGGGCCAGTATCGCCCATAGTCCAAAAGTTCTCTTCAAGATCAATGATACGCTCGGCCTTAATGCCCACTTTGTCGCGCCAGATCTTTCGCGAATCATCGTCACTTGGATGCACAGTGATGAGTATTTTGTCTGCAGAGAGCCCTACCACCTCTGTAGCAAATTCCCAGGCCCAGGTAATGGTTTCTTCTTTGAAATAATCCCCAAAACTGAAATTACCCATCATTTCAAAAAAGGTATGGTGGCGAGCGGTATAACCAACGTTTTCTAAATCGTTATGCTTGCCCCCTGCTCTGACACAGCGTTGAGCACTGGTAGCTCGAGAGTATCCAAGGTCAATCTTGCCCAGCAAAGGGTCCTTAAACTGATTCATCCCAGCATTAGTGAACAGCAATGTTGGATCATTGTGGGGAACCAGAGAGCTAGATGGGACAATTTTGTGCCCTTTCGATTCGTAGAACGAGAGAAAGGCAGCACGTAAAGCAGCAGTATTCATTAGTTTGAAAATCAATCGAATTGGGAAGCGAAGAAGTATAAAGGAAGTGCCCAGGCTTTGACATTATCTGCGTTGCCCTCTGTTCGACTTCCATCAGCCAAATAACCGTTGCTCAACCGCCTTGTTTGGCCGCACCGGCTAATCTGGGGCAATGCTATTCATCGCTTTCGAAACTAAGTCACCAGGGAACCCGCGCCGAGATAAAAAGCCCGCTACCTTCATCCAGTCTTTTTGTCTGCGCTCTCTAAAAAATTGCTCTTTGGTTTTCTTGAAAATTACTTTCTTAACTCTCTTCTGTCCCATATTGCGAGTCTTTTGCAGGCTCTTAGCTTTTTGTAAATCTTTTACTTTTAGTGACCCCGGGGCGTTTTGTGAATGATTGAACTTTCTCGACCGGAGGCGCTGACCAAGCTCTTCCAATTCACTACCGTCCTCAGCGTCACCTGACTCACCTGCCTCTTCGTATCCGGCACCCGCCCACTGACTCTCGTCTTCTGCATCCGACAGTAGGTGATCTTCAAAACCTTCCCCCTCAGTGGCGTCGTCCGCATCAACGCCTTTCTGGCGCAAAAATTCTTTTTCGAACGCTTCTGATTGGAAAAAATCTTTCTCTAATAGCAGCGCCGAAGCTTTCTTTCGCCCAGCCTTTATAGCTCGCTCCAACCAAACAGGATCGTTTTTATCGATAAGCTCCTGAATAATATCTTTAGCGATGCCCTTCATTGATAGTTCTTGAGAGATGTAGATCGGGCCATAGCCGCGCCCGGTGCGACTATTACAGAGAGATTCCGCGAAGCGACTATCGCTAACCAGATTTTGCTCTAAAAGTTGAGCAACAACTTGCTCGACTAACTGCCGCGGGTGCTTTTGACTGAGTTTTTGGATGATCTCGGTGACACCGTACTCTCTACGAGCCAGCAGCCGAATACCTGCGTTGTACACCCGCCCTCTATCTTGCTCGGTTAACATTTAACGTCGACCAAAGCCATACTGGCGCACAAAACTTTCTTGAAGACGCTCTTTATTCGCACTTTCAACTGTAGAACTGTAGAACTGTAGAACTGGGGTAGGTTTAACATCAAAAAAGTTCCAAAAGTTCCAAAAGCACTCTGTCTGCAACTGACTCAACAATGGGGTTAAAACTCAACATTGCATCGTTTCTATTGGCTTCCATAGGCTTCCATAGGCTTCCATAGGCTTACATAGGCTTACATAGGCTTACATAGGCGTCTATTAGCCTCTATTAGTTTCTGACAGCTATTAGTGGGGCCAGTAAGGTGTCCCAATAAAGGCTTCTAAAGGAATTTTTACTATGACGGCTATTTTGGCTAACTAAAATTGCTGGCTTCATTGGCTGGCTAATTTGGCTGACTAAATTGGCTGACTAAATTGGCTGACTAAATTGGCTGACTATTACAGTTTTTTGATTGAGGGCGAGCCTATTGTCCGCCCGGGTGAACGAGAAGTAGACGCGAACAATCTTATTTG
>Ga0209192_10001061_pt1 | contig 23374 bp, 18 predicted proteins | sample ArcticOcean_MG_C_11_FD_187433 | JGI IMG/M metagenome (GOLD analysis project Ga0209192, IMG submission 187433) | Marine microbial communities from western Arctic Ocean - ArcticOcean_MG_CB2_154 (SPAdes) (version 2) | ecosystem: Environmental > Aquatic > Marine > Oceanic | place: Arctic Ocean... | reverse complement strand
CACTTGGGTTATCTGAAAGCCAAGTATCAGCAAAAACTTATATCAATGTAGATTATATTACAGCGATTGAATCTGGTGACTATTCTATTTTTCCAGCCAAAATGTTTGCCTTAAGGTACTTTGAAAAATACTCCATTTTTCTAGGGATTAATCTGATATTTTTTGATATATATGATGTCGATAATATTCCTGAGAGCAGCGAAGACATCAAAAAAAGACAGATTAAGGATTTTTATCCTCAAATTAAAATTGCCGCACCGCTAATGTTATTATCAGTCTTTTTTATCTTTATTGGTGGGGACGATAGGCAGGAATTGTCAACTGAAATAATTAAACTTCCTCGAGAAGCCGTGGAAGGAAATTCAACTCTTGCCTCGGAAAGTGACCAAAAATTAATTGATGATGCTTTATCTCTCATTCATCCTTTTGTTCAGATTCCCACTAATTATGCTGGCGAGTCTCACTTGAGCGAATTTGCAGTTTCCCAAGGAGTTATTAAAAATTTATCTCTACGCTTTCTTGAGGATAGCTGGGTAGAAATTTATCAAGGAAGCAATCAGCTCATATACAAACTATTTAAGATAAATGACAATCTTGAGATCTCAATAACTCCACCATTTAAAATTATTGTTGGGAATGCAGGAGGGATAGTTGGATTTTATAATCAAAATGAAATCAACTTTACTCAGGTGGCTAATAAGCTTAATGTAAGCTCTATTGAGATAGATAATGAATGATTCATGGATAGAAAGAAAAAAAACTAAGCCAATTTTTGTTGGTGATGTTGGTGTTGGTGGCAATCACCCCATTTCCATTCAATCTATGACCAACACTAATACTGCAGATGTTCTGGCAACTGTTGGTCAAATAGAAGATTTGCAAGCTGCCGGAGCAGATATCGTAAGAGTCTCTGTCCCCGATGAAGAGTGCGCAGTAGCATTCAAAAAGATTAAAAAAGCTGTTTCTATTCCTCTGGTAGCTGATATCCACTTTGATTATAAAATTGCTCTTTTAGTTGCAGATAGTGCTGACTGCTTAAGAATAAATCCTGGTAATATTGGCAAAGCGGATAAGGTAAAGCAAATTATTCAAGCTGCAAAGGATAATAATGTTCCTATAAGAATAGGAGTGAATGCTGGTTCATTGGAAAAAGATTTACAAAAGAAATATGGTGAACCTAATTCTGATGCTTTGGTAGAATCTGCTCTAAGGCATGTAGAGATTCTTGATAAACATGATTTTCAAAACTTTAAACTAAGCCTAAAAGCGTCAAACATTAAAATGACTGTTGAAAGCTATAGAAAATTTTCAAAGCTACTTGATCAGCCACTGCACCTTGGGATTACTGAGTCTGGAAGTTATAGAGCAGGTTCTGTTAAATCTTCCATTGGCCTTGGGCTACTTTTAGCAGATGGTATAGGAGATACAATCAGAATTTCTCTTGCTTCAGACCCAGTGGACGAAATTAAAATTGGATGGGATATTTTAAAAAGTTTAAATCTAAGAAGTCGAGGAATTAGAATCATTGCATGCCCTAGCTGCTCAAGGCAAAATTTTAATGTCATAGAGGTTGTAAATGAATTGGAGAATAGATTTGAAGGAATTTCAGAGGATTTAGAAGTAGCAATTATTGGATGCTATGTTAATGGTCCAGGGGAATCAAAAGCAGCAGATGTTGGTTTAACAGGAGGTCCGAGTAATCTATTGTATGTGGACGGATCCCCTTTAAAAAAAGTCTCTAATGAAAAACTTGTTGATACAATAGAAGATCAGGTAAGAGAAAAGCTTGAAAGTAGAAAAGTAAGCAACATTATTGTTAAAGGTTAATTAGTGAAAATTCAATCATTGAGAGGTATGCCAGATTTCTTCCCTGATGATCTAAAAAAATGGCACATCCTTGAAAAAATGCTTTCCCAAGCTTTTGATGCATTTAATATCGATGAAATCCGAACTCCATTACTAGAATCTACAGATTTATTCGATCGCTCTGTAGGTAATTCATCGGATATAGTCAATAAAGAGCTTTATAGTTTTTTAGATAGAAATCAAGAAAGCATTAGTTTGCGCCCGGAGGGTTCAGCAAGTGTTATCCGCGCCATTATTCAGAAAAAACAAGAGCATGAAAAACATAAATTATGGTACCAAGGCCCAATGTTTAGATATGAAAGGCCTCAGAAAGGTCGTTTTAGGCAATTTCACCAAGCTGGTGTTGAGTATCTTGGTTACGAGGAAGGATTGAGTGAATATGAAGTTATTTCCTTGGTCCTCAAAATAAATGAGCAGCTTGGTATTGCTAACTACACTCTTAAAATTAATCATTTAGGGGACGAGGAGGCTAAAGAAAATTTTTGCCAAGCTTTGAAAGATTTTTTTAAACCGCACCTTGCAGAGCTTCATGAAAAAGATATCTCGAGGCTGAATACAAATCCATTAAGGGTTCTTGATTCAAAGGAGGAGTCAACCCAACTTTTATTGAAAGATGCTCCAAACTTTGAAGATTTTATTTCAGATGGATCCAAGGCTTTGTTAAATGATATATCTCAATATTTCTCTGATAAGTGCAACATTATTATTGATCCAGCTCTTGTGAGAGGCCTTGATTACTATACGGGTTTAGTTTTTGAGGTTGTTTCTGACGAACTAGGCGCACAAGATGCATTTTTGGGTGGTGGTAGATACGATCATTTGAGCCAAGAATTGGGCGGAAAGAATATGCATGCCATTGGTTTTGCAATTGGTTTAGAAAGAATTGTTGAATTAATGCATATCAAGGAAACTAACCCAAGGATAAAAGTTGCTTTAATTATTGTTGATGAGCAGGATCACCAAAAAACCTATAAAATAGCCCATGATTTAAGAGAGGCAAATATTGAGATTACATTGGATGCTTTTTTAAGTAACAGCAGCCTTAAATCACAGCTTAGACGTGCTAATAATAGCCAATGTAATTTCGCTATTATTATTGGTTCTCAGGAGAGAGAGACAGATCAGTTTATCTGGAAAGATCTCAGTGATCAGGGCGATCAAAACACTCTTGGCTTTAAAGAATTAGTGACTCTGTATAAAAATCTATAGGAGAGAAAATGGCCGAATACAATTCAGATGAAGAGCGATTAACAGCTATTATGGATTTCTTAAAAAGGAATCAGAGAACTATATTATTAACTTTTGGTGCGGTATTTTTTACTGCTATTACTAGCATTAGTGTAAATAGTTATTATGCTAGTCAAAACACTCAAGCAGCAGAGCTATATGATGCTTGGTTCATTGGCACATTAGAAGAAACTAATGATCTAGAGAAAAAAGCTTCAACCTTCAACACCCTACAGGAAAATTTTCCAAACACTGGTTACGCAGGCCTTGCACGCTTAATCAAAGGATCTCAAGAAGCAAGAGAGGGGAATCTTGAGGCTGGTTTAGAAGAATTTAATGAACTATTAGATGCAACATCAGGTCTATTTGGTAATGATGTATTAAATGTAATTGCTAGAATGAATATTGCTAGAATAGAGCTAAGTAATGATAATTTCTTAAATGCTTTAGAGGTTCTAGAGCCGTTAAACTCATCTTCTGAGCACCCTATGGTTTATGAAGTTAAAGCTGATGCGTTGGCAGGGCTAAATAAAAACGAACTAGCCCTTGCTCAATACAATCTTGCAATAACAAATATTCAGGATGAATCACAAAAATCCTTACTGAAAATTAAGATTAATAAGCTTACTCAATAATCTACATGCAAAATAAATTTATCCTATTCCTATTTGTTGGAATTTTGTCTTCCTGTTCTTCTTTGTCTTCCTTAAATTTTTGGAGCGATGATTCTGAAGAAGATATAACAACTCCGGCTGAACTTGTTACATTTCAAGAGACTGTCTCAGTAAATGTGGCTTGGAAAAAATCTTTTAAGGCCTCAAATGATCTTGGATCGTTTAAGCCTGCTTTTTATTCTGGTCAGATGCTAGTGGCTGACTCTGATGGAGATATTGTTTCATTGGATCCTAAAACTGGAAAGGTGAATTGGACTAAAGCTTTAGAACGAAATCTTGCAGCAGGCGTAGCCTCTGGGTTCGGAAAATTTATCGTTTCTGATACAGAGGGAAATGTCTTGGGCCTTGATTTAGATTCTCAAGAAATCCTATGGGAAACTAATATTGGGGGTGAGGTTCTTGCAAATGCAGTTATAGATGCATCACTTGTGGTAGTTAAGAATTCTGTTGGTGAGTTAACAGCTCTTGATTCATCGACAGGAGAGCAAGCATGGACATTTAGATCGCAACTTCCGGCCTTAACTGTGAGGGGAACTGGTGAACCAGTTATCAAAGATGGAATGGTCTTCTCTACCTTTGATAATGGTCGACTGGGAGCTTTCCAGCTAAATACAGGTTTCTTTTTGTGGGATGGCCCAATTTCATTTGTTGAAGGTTCTTCAGAGCTTGAAAATCTACTGGATGCTGATTCAGCCCCAGTTTTTGCTAATCAACTTGTCTTTGCGACTAATTACCAAGGTAATTTAACAGCCTTTGATATGGCTCAGAAAAGACCGGTGTGGAACTCTAAAGCCTCCTCTTTTCATTCTCCAGTTATTGGTCAAGGCATGATTATGGTGATTCAAGACGACGGATCTATTCTTTCATTCTCTTCTTCTAATTTAGCTCCTTCCTGGATATCAGAAGAGTATAAGATTCGAGATCTTTCTAATGGAGTAATCTTTGAGAACTATATGCTAGTTGGAGATTTAAAAGGATACTTGCATGTTATCAACCCAATGACTGGCAAAACTGTTGGTAGAAAAAAAGTTTCAGGCAATCCCATTAAGAGCATAGTAACCTTTGGAGGACTGGCTTACACATTGGATCAGGACTCTAATTTAGTTGCAATTTCGCTCTAAAATGCTCGATCAAAATGTTAAATTCAATCGCTATTCTCGGCAGGCCTAATGTAGGTAAATCCTCCTTATTTAACAAGCTCACTAAAAGTAGAAATGCTATTGTTTCAGATTTTTCGGGCCTTACTAAAGATAGAAATTTTGGCTACAGCGGCTTTAAAGGCAAGCAATACTTAGTAGTTGATACTGGTGGTGTTGGCTCAGAGCTTACTGATTTTAGTGAAGCCATTACTGAGCAAGCGCTCATAGCTGCTGAGGAATCAAACCTTATTATTTTACTGATTGATGGATCGCAAGAATTAACATCTGATGACATCAATCTCTTTGAAATTGTTCGTAAATTTAATAAAAATTTTGTAGTTGTTTTAAATAAAATTGATATTAAGCAGCGCTCAAATGCAAAGGAAGATCTTCAGAAGAGAGGCGCGGGAGAGATACTTGAAATCAGCGCAGAACATTCAAGAGGTATCAAGGAATTACAGATCTATCTAGCTGATAATCTAGAAGAGACTCCTGCTATGGAAATACCAGGAACAAAAATAGCAGTTATTGGCCGACCAAATGCAGGCAAGTCTACATTTATTAATCAATTTACCAAGCAAGACAGACTGATTGTTTCAGATATACCTGGAACGACCATTGACTCAATACATGTTCCATTCACATTTAATGATGAGGAGTTTGTTTTTATTGATACTGCTGGCATAAGAAAAAGATACAGACAGAGTCATGCTGTTGAGTATTTTTCATATGTTCGTGCCATGCATGCAGTTGCAGAGTCTGAAATAGTTTTAATGCTAATAGATGCAAATGATGGAGTGGTTGATCAAGATCTGCGTATTCTTAATTTAATAAGAGAGCACGGAAAACCAGTTGTCATTGCTCTTAATAAAGTTGATGAGTTAACACCTCAAGATATTGAAAATCTCTTAACTTCAAAAAAATATCATAATTCAGTTCTAGGTGATTTGGTCATTACCCAAATTTCAGCTTTGCAGAAAAGAGGATTTAAAAAACTTTTTGATACTTTGGCAGATGTTCACGCAACAGCAACTACTAAGTTTTCAACAGGCATGCTTAACAAATTACTTGAGAAGTTTGCTCTAGCAACTAACACTCCAAGTGTTGGGGGTAGGCCAGTTAAAATGAGATATATACATTTTGGAGGTATTTACCCAACAAAACTTATTATTCATTCTAATGTCTCAAGTAAAATACCAGCAAATTATAGACGGTATTTAATTAACTCATTCAGGGAAGCTTTAAATTTAAAAAGCGTAGAGTTAAATCTAATTTTCAAGAAAGGTGAAAACCCCTATGAGGGCAAAAAGAACGAATTGACGTCTAGACAAATTAAAAAGAAAAAACGTCTTGTTAAACACGTTAAAAAGAGCAAATAATATTAATTTTTGTAGTCAAACTACATTCAAATACTCCTAATAATACTCATATAGTGTTATCTATTTAGATATTGACATTCAAAACGTTATAAATTCAAATGCCACTACATAATTCAATTGGGTAAATTGTTAAATAATTGTTATAATTAGTGTACTTAGGTATCAGAAGGGAACATATGTCTATTAATCACAACAGAGCTCGACCGGTATACATTAATCTATTGCAGATTAAGCTTCCGATTTCAGCTATTTCCTCAATTACGCATCGGCTTGCTGGAATTTATATATTTTTTGTAACACTTCCTTTGTCCCTATTCCTTCTATATTTTTCAACTAAAAGCTATAATGATTTTATGTTTATCTCAGCACTTTTGAAAGATTCAATCTCTTTTTCAACATTTGTCGCTTTTAGTTTTTTGGTTTTCGCTTATCATATTTTAACCGGTGTTCGTCACCTCCTTCAGGATATGCATATCGGTGAGTCACTCGAAGCATCCAGAGCCTCTTCATACATTGTATTTTTTCTTTGGTCCGTCTTAGTTGCTGCTGTTATCTGGAGAATCTTGCTGTGATAGGCTCAACATTATTTTATGCTCAACGCCTCTCTGCTATTTTTTTGCTTGGGTATACAGTTTGGCTTTCGTCCTTTTTTCTTTTTAACCAGCCATTAGAATTTGATGCATGGTCTGTCTTTACAGATCAAATAGTTTTTTTGATCATAACAAGCCTAGTTAGTCTTATTATCGTAATCCATTCTTTTATTGGTCTTTGGACAATTGGCACAGATTACTTTACTTCCAGAACTCTTGGGTTTGTTAGTCCAGCTATTGCGAAATATGCAAATATTATTAGAGGGGCCTATTCTTTGCTTTTTGTATTTTGGGGTTGCGTAGTTATTTTTATTCTTTTATTCACCATTTGGAGCTAAATCTTGAGCACTTTAAATTCATCAAATATTAAAACCTTAGAATTCGATGTTCTTGTGATTGGTGGAGGCGGCTCAGGAATGAGGACTTCTCTCGAATTGGCTAAATCAGGATTAAAGACAGCTGTTGTTTCTAAGGTTTTTCCAACTAGATCTCATACAGTATCTGCTCAGGGAGGTATTACTTGTGCGATAGCAAGTGCTGATCCTGAAGATGATTGGCGTTGGCATATGTATGATACTGTTAAGGGCTCAGACTATATTGGCGACCAGGACGCAATTGAGTATATGTGCTCAGAAGGACCAAAGGCAGTATTTGAACTTGAGCATATGGGCTTACCATTTTCTAGAACAGAAAATGGACGAATTTACCAAAGACCATTTGGAGGGCAATCAAAAGATTTTGGCAAGGGCGGCCAGGCATCAAGAACTTGTGCAGCTGCAGACAGAACAGGCCATGCACTGCTTCACACCCTTTATCAAAATAATGTGAAAGAAGGATCAAATTTTTTAAATGAATGGTTTGCTGTTGATTTGGTACTAAACAAGCTAAAAGAAGTAACAGGGGTCGTTGCATTTTCAATTGAATCTGGTGAAGTTGCGTATTTAAAAGCTCAAGCAACAGTTTTGGCTACAGGTGGCGCTGGCAGAATTTATTCATCTACTACAAATGCTCTTATTAATACCGGTGATGGTCTTGGCATGGCATTAAGAGCTGGCATTCCTGCACAGGATATGGAGATGTGGCAGTTTCACCCCACAGGAATATATGGAGCAGGATCCTTGGTAACTGAGGGTTGCAGAGGCGAGGGCGGATATCTGATCAATAAAGATGGTGAAAGATTTATGGAAAGGTATGCCCCTAATGCAAAAGATCTTGCAGGAAGAGATGTTGTTGCACGCTCAATGGTTTTAGAGATATTAGAGGGACGAGGTTGTGGTGAAAATAAAGATCATGTTTTTTTAAAGCTTGATCATCTAGGCGCAGATGTTCTGAACGCTAAATTACCAGGTATTTGTGAACTTTCAAAAACATTTGCTGCTGTTGACCCTGTCTATGAACCTATTCCAGTAGTTCCAACATGTCATTACATGATGGGTGGAACACCAACAAATATTCATGGCCAAGCATTTAAAATTAGCAGCTCAAATAATGATTATATTCCAGGGTTATTTTCTGTTGGAGAAGCTGCATGTGTATCAGTGCACGGTGCAAATAGATTGGGTGGAAACTCGCTGTTAGATTTAGTTGTTTTTGGCAGGGCTGCTGGTCTGCATATTAACGAAGCTTTGAAGTCTGGCGGTGGTGTAGCTGATGCTGATAAAGATGATATTGATGGAGCGCTCCACAGTTTAAATAAACTGAATGAATCAACTTCTGGGTATGAAGTTTCATCTGTTAAAAGAGAGCTTCAAGAAGTTATGCAGAACTATTTTGGGGTATTTAGACGCGGCGACTACATGGAGAAAGGTGTGTCGGCGTTGGCAGATATCAGAGAAAAAATAGCTAACCTTCATTTACAAGATAAAAGTGCTGCTTTCAACACCAACCGAGTAGAGGCAATTGAGCTACAAAATTTATTTGAAGTTGCTGAAGCCACAGCCATTTCATCTCTTCAAAGAACTGAAAGCAGAGGAGCTCATGCGCGAGAAGATTATCCGGATAGAGATGATGAAAACTGGCTATGTCATTCCTTGTATGATCCAACCAGCAAAAGTTTAGGTAAGCGGAAAGTAAACTTTGAACCTAAGCAAGTGGATGCATTTCCTCCAAAAATAAGAACCTATTAAAACTAAGCTAAAAAAAAATGATAAGCATAAATATATATAGATATAACCCAGAAAAGGATCAATTTCCTTATATGCAAACTTACAAGTTTGAGCAGCCCAAGAGAGATATTATGGTTCTGGAGCTTCTTAATCAATTGAAAGAGAAAGACCCTACAATTTCATACAGAAGATCTTGTAGAGAGGGTGTATGCGGTTCTGATGGAATGAATATCAATGGAAAAAATGGTTTGGCTTGTATTACCCCCCTGTCTTCAGTTATTAAAAAAAATAAGCTAGATCTGCGCCCGCTTCCTGGTCTTCCAGTTATTCGGGATTTAGTGGTAGATATGACTGAATTTTATGCTCAATATGAAAAAATTAAGCCCTTTCTTCAGAATGATACGCCTGTTGATATTGGCGAAAGGCTTCAGTCTCCTGAGGATAGAGATAAGCTAGATGGACTCTACGAATGTATTTTATGTGCCTGTTGTTCAACAAGCTGCCCATCATTTTGGTGGAATCCTGATAAATTTGTTGGTCCAGCGGCTCTTCTTCAAGCCTATAGATTTATTGCAGATTCACGCGATACTCAAACAGCTGAAAGACTTCAAAATCTATCGGACCCTTTTAGTGTTTACAGATGCCATGGAATAATGAACTGTGTCGCCGTTTGCCCTAAGGGACTCAATCCTAACGAGGCAATTGGAGAGATTAAATCCATGCTGCTAAAAAATAAGCAAAAAAAATCTAATATTATTGCTTCAACGGTTTCAACTTCGAACTAGCAGATGATTGATAACGAGGATTTTATTTCCACTTCTCATGCAGGTGGTGGACAGGCCTCTTATCTTGAGTCTTTATACGAATCTTTCCTGAAAGATCCAAGCTCGATTCCTGAGGACTGGATGCATTATTTTAACTCTTTGCCTACATCAGAAGCCTCTGGAGAAGAAGCTTCGCATCAAGAGGTAATAAATAGATTTAAGACCAAAGCAAAATCTATTAAGCCGCAAGCTCAGAAAATCAATGTTGAGATAGGGTCAGACACAGATCCAAAGCAAATTAAAGTTATCCAACTTATTCAGGCATACAGGAATCGAGGGCATCACAAGGCAACATTAGATCCATTGAGCTTGAAGCCTTCTCGTCACTGCGAGGATTTGGAATTATCATTTCATGGGCTGGATCAAAGTGATCTAGAAAAGCAATTTAGCACTGATTCACTTAGAATTAATAAAGATACCGCTTCTTTAGCTGAGATTATTTCTTCATTGGAAAAAATCTATTGCGGAAATTTGGGTATTGAATATAACTATATTTCCAATATTAATGAGAGACAATGGTTCCAACAAAGATTAGAGCCAAATCATGGCAAGATTGATTTTACTGATGACGAAAAGGTATATATTTATAAACGCTTAAGTTCAGCGGATGGCTTAGCAAAATTCTTAGCATCAAGATATCCAGGTATGAAACGTTTTGGGATTGAGGGGGCTGAATCTCTAATTCCATTGGTTGATAGCTTGATTCAAAATTGTGGAATTTTTGGAGCACAGCAAATTTGTTTTGGTATGGCCCATAGAGGTAGGTTAAATCTTTTGGTAAATGTCTTAGGAAAATCTCCTAAAGAATTATTTGCTGCATTTGAAGAAGATTTTGAATTAGAAGGAGCTAGCACAGGAGACGTAAAATACCACCTAGGATTTTCTTCGAATATTCTTACTCCAAATGGAGAAGTGCATGTATCTCTTGGCAATAATCCCTCTCATCTAGAGATTGTTAACCCAGTGGTTGTGGGTTCTGTTCGCGCTCGCCAGGATAGGCTGAATGATACCGATCAAAACCTTGTAGTACCAATTTTGATTCATGGTGATGCTGCATTCTCAGGTCAAGGCGTAGTAATGGAAACTCTGCAAATGTCTCAGACTAGGGGTTATGGGGTAGGCGGTAGTATTCATGTAATAGTGAATAACCAGATTGGATTTACAACATCCAGTGAAGAGGATTCCAGGTCTGGGCCTTATGCTACTGACGTAGCCAAAATTATTGAGGCACCAATCTTGCATGTTAATGGAGATGATCCTGAAATGGTTGTTTATGCAGCAAAATTAGCTTGCGAATATAGAAATTTTTTCAAGAAAGACATTGTCTTGGATATGTTTTGCTTTAGAAGAAAAGGGCATAACGAAGCTGACGAACCTTCTTCTACTCAGCCAATGATGTATCAAGCAATTAAAAATCATCCATCTGTAAAAGACATTTATCAAGAACAACTTATTAAGGATCAAGTACTTTCTGCAGAAGACTGTGAGGAGATACAAAGAAATTATCGGACATCAATCGAGCAAGGTAATACTGTTGCCCATAACTTGGCTACCAAACCAAACGAAAAGCTATGGTTTGATTGGACTCCATATCTGAACCAGACCTGGAAACAGAAAACAGACACATCGTTTGACGAAAATAACTTTACCGATCTAGCAAAAAATACATTTACCGTTCCGCAGAATTTCGAGCCCCAAAAACAGGTCGAGAAGCTTTTGAATGATAGATTAAAAATGGCTGATGGGAAAATGCCTATCAATTGGGGATTTGCAGAGAATATGGCTTATGCAACCTTGCTAACAGAAGGATATCCGATTAGATTTACTGGGCAAGATGTTAGAAGGGGAACTTTCTCACATAGGCATGCTGTTCTACACAACCAAAAAGATGGTTTGGGTGTTATGCCATTGGTGGATGCTGCCAAGAAAGCAAATACTACTATAGATATTTATGATTCACTGCTCTCTGAGGAAGCTGTTTTAGGTTTTGAGTACGGGTATTCAGCAACTAGGCCTTCTGGATTAGTTATCTGGGAAGCACAATTTGGAGACTTTGCAAATGGTGCTCAGGTTGTTATCGATCAATTTATTGTGTCAGCTGAGCATAAATGGGAGAGGCTGTCTGGCCTTGTAATGCTTCTGCCTCACGGGTATGAAGGTCAAGGACCTGAACATAGTAGCGCAAGATTAGAAAGATTTTTACAATTGTGTGCTGATGAAAACATACAAGTATGCGTTCCAAGCACTCCAGCACAGATATTTCATTTACTCCGATTGCAAACTATTCGCAAAATGCGTAGACCATTAATCGTAATCGCGCCAAAGAGTTTGCTGAGAAATCCAATGGCCACATCCGAACTCAAAGCACTGACCCATGGAAAATTTCAATATGTGATTGATGACAGGACGGCAGTAAAAAAGACAGATGTAACAAAAATTATTCTTTGCTCTGGAAAGGTCTTCTATGATCTATTAAACAAGAAAAATGAAATGGAACTTCATAATGTTTCATTGATACGGATCGAGCAATTGTATTCATTTCCATATGATGCGCTTGAGAAAATATTATTACAGTATGAGAACGTAGAAGATTTTATATGGTGTCAAGAGGAGCCTGCCAACCAGGGAGCCTGGTTTAGTCATCGCCACAGAATTCAAAGAGTCCTTGATAGGGTCTCAAAAAAGCAGATTAGATTAGTCAGCAGGCCAGCAGCAGCAGCGCCGGCAGTCGGATTAAATAAATTACACAATCAACAGCAAGAGGATTTAGTTGTTGAGGCACTAACAATATAGGGGTATTGAAAATATGGCTACAGAAGTAAAATCACCAACGTTTCCAGAGTCAGTCGCTGATGGAACAATAGCGAATTGGGTAAAAAAGGAAGGAGAAAAAGTTCAGCAAGATGAGGTAATAGCAGAAATTGAAACTGATAAAGTTGTTTTGGAGGTCCTTGCACCATTCGATGGAGTTATCTCAAAAATCCATAAGCCTGCTGGTGAAATTGTTCAGAGTGCTGAGTTAATTGCTGAGTTTGAAAAAGTATCTGATCATTCTGCAGATAGCCCTGAGTTAGCAGCAGATAGAGAGTTAGAGCAACACCAAGAATCAACACTCAAGACTGAAGTTGCTCCCAAGCTAATAGCTCCCAAAGAAGAGGAGAAGCTCAATGGGCCAGCTGCAACTAAATTATTAAAAGAAAATAACCTAGCTTCTGATGATGTTATTGCGTCAGGTAAAGGTGGCAGAGTAACAAAAGCAGATGTAGTAAATCATCTTTCAGAATCTTCATCCAAGGCACCACAAAAGAAAGAAGTAATTGGCATTCAGCCGGCGCAAACTGGCAGAGACGAGGAGAGGGTTCCTATGTCTCGATTGAGAGCTACCATTGCAAAAAGACTGCTAAGTGTTAAACAAGAAACGGCTATGTTGACCACATTCAATGAAGTGGATATGCAACCAATTAAGGATTTAAGAGCCAAATATGGCAAAGAGTTTGAAGAAGAGCATGGCGTTAAACTCGGCTTTATGGGCTTCTTTGTTTTGGCCTCTGTTCAAGCTTTGAAAAAATTTCCATTAGTTAATGCTTCGATAGATGGAAATGACATTGTCTATCATGGCTATCAAGATGTTGGTGTAGCTGTTTCAACTGAAAGAGGTTTGGTTGTTCCAGTTATACGAGATGCAGATAATCTTACAGTGGCTCAAGTTGAGCAATCCATATTAGAGTACGCGGGCAAAGCACGAGATGGAAAATTAAGCATTAATGATATGCAGGGTGGCACATTTACAATTTCTAATGGTGGGGTTTACGGAAATTTACTCTCAACTCCTATCTTAAATGCACCTCAAACCGCCATTCTTGGTATGCATAAAATTCAAGATCGACCGGTTGCTTTAGATGGTGAAGTTGTCATTAGGCCCATGATGTATCTAGCCATGAGCTATGACCATAGATTACTTGATGGCAAGGAAGCTGTGTCTTTTCTTATTGCTATCAAAGACCAACTTGAATCACCAGAACGTTTGTTATTAAATTTATAGGGTATCTTTATGTTTGATGTAGTTATTATAGGAAGTGGTCCAGCAGGTTATGTTGCTGCAATAAGAGCAGCCCAACTTGGATTAAATACAGCATGTATTGAAAAATCTTTTGATTCTGAGGGGAAATCACAGCTTGGAGGCACATGTCTGAATGTTGGATGTATCCCATCAAAAGCACTCTTAGATTCTTCCCATCGATACTCAGATGCTCTAAATCATTTTTCAGACCACGGGATTGAAGTTTCTAAACCGAAGCTTGATATACCCAAGATGATGGAAAGAAAAAATAAAGTTGTTGCGCAGTTGACAGCCGGGGTAGGTGGTTTGTTTAAAGCAAACAAGGTGACTGCAATATTTGGAGAAGCTAAGGTGCTCAATTCCAACCAGGTTGAAGTCCTTATTGATAACAAATCTGAAATTATTGAGACCAAAAATATAGTTATCGCAAGTGGATCTTTACCCATCAACATACCCGTTGCTCCCATTGATCAAAAAAATATCGTTGATAGTACTGGTGCTCTAGAATTTTTATCTGTTCCAAAAAAACTAGGCATTATAGGGGCTGGAGTTATAGGCTTGGAGCTTGGTAGTGTATGGGCAAGGCTTGGCTCTGAAGTAACTATTCTTGAGGCAATGGATGATTTCTTGCCAATGGCTGATCACAAAATATCAAAAGATGTGCTAAAAGAATTCAATAAACAAGGGCTAAATATTAACCTTGGTTGCAAAGTAACCTCAGCTAAAGCAACTGCCAAAAATGTAAAAGTTGGCTTTAAGAAAAAGGATGGTGACGAAGAATTAATAGTTGATAAATTAATTGTAGCTGTGGGAAGGAAACCTAATACCGCTAATTTATTTGATGAAAATTCTGGCTTAGCACTTGATGAAAAAGGCTTTATTCCTGTAAATGATTTTTGTGAAACCAAAGTAAAAAATATTTGGGCTGTTGGTGATGTAGTCAGGGGTCCTATGCTTGCTCACAAAGCTTCAGAAGAAGGGATCATGGTTGTCGAGAGAATTGCTGGCAAACATGCCGAAATGCATTATGACTTGGTACCGTCAGTAATTTACACCCATCCAGAGGTGGCTTGGGTTGGAAAAAATGAAGAAGAATTATCAGAATCTGGGATTGAATTTAAATCTGGATCATTTCCTTTTGCCGCTAGTGGCAGGGCTTTGGCAACTGGTGAGAGTACAGGTTTTGTAAAAGTCATAGCCGATAAAAAAACAGATACAATACTCGGCGTTCATGCCTTCGGACCATCTGCTGCAGATATTGTTCAGCAAGGTGTGGTTGCTATGGAGTTTGGTGCTAGTGCTGAAGATTTAGGGTTAACTATTTTTAGTCATCCTACTGTTTCAGAAGCTTTGCACGAAGCAGCGATGGCAGTAAATGGAAATGCAATACATATAGGAAATAGAAAAAAATGAATCTTCATGAGTATCAAGGCAAGCAACTTTTTGCTAAGTTTGGTTTACCAGTATCAAAAAATAAAGTTATTACATCAGCAGAAGATGCAATTAATGCTTGTCGTGATATTGGAGGCACTAAATGGGTTATTAAGGCTCAAGTTCATGCTGGTGGAAGAGGCAAAGCTGGTGGAGTTAAACTTATCAATACCCCTGAAGAGGCTGTAGATTTTTCGAATCATTGGCTTGGTAAACGCTTGGTGACCTATCAGACTGATGCCCAAGGACAACTGGTTAACTCAATTCTTATTGAGGAATGTACAGATATTGCTCAGGAACTTTATTTGAGCGCCGTTGTTGACAGAGGAACTCAGAGAATTGTGTTTATTGGTTCATCAGAGGGAGGGGTTAATATTGAGGAAGTGGCGGAGAAAACTCCAGAAAAAATTATTTATGAGCCAATTGATCCGCTCACTGGACCGATGCCTTTTCAAGCAAGAAAAATATCAAAGATACTTGGATTAAACCCTGAGCAATCTAAAGAATTTTCTAAGATGTTGCCTCAACTAACAGATTTATTTGTAACCCATGATTTAACCTTGCTGGAAATTAATCCTTTAGTCATTACTCAGGGCGGTAAATTGCATTGCCTGGATGCAAAAATAAACATTGACACAAATGCAATTTATAGACAGCCAGAAATTCAAGAAATGCATGATCCTTCTCAAGAAGATCCTCGTGAATCAGAAGCAGCAATGCATGATTTAAGCTATGTGTCGTTGGAGGGCAACATAGGTTGCATGGTTAATGGAGCTGGTTTAGCCATGGGCACCATGGACACAATCAAGTATTTTGGCGGTGCTCCTGCTAATTTTCTAGATGTCGGTGGAACAGCTACTCAAGAAAGAGTTTCAAAGGCTTTTAAAATTATCTTGGCAGATCCAGAAGTCAAAGTAGTCTTAGTTAATATATTTGGTGGAATAGTGAGATGTGATCTCATTGCAGAAGGCATATTAGCAGCCATAGAAGAGGTTGGCGTTTCTATTCCTGTGGTCGTTAGGCTTGAAGGAAATAATGCTGACATTGGAAGCACTATTCTTGCAGAATCTGGTGCTGAAATAGTGAGTTTGAATAATCTAGAAGATGCAGCAATAAAAGCAGTGGAGTTAAGCAAATGAGCATATTAGTTAATAAAGATACGCGTCTATTGGTTCAAGGTTTTACTGGATCTCAAGCAACACTGCACTCAGAGCAATCCATTGAGTATGGAACAAATATCGTTGGTGGCGTTACACCTGGTAAGGGCGGGCAAACGCACTTAGGCGCTCCAGTGTTTAATTCTGTTCATGATGCAATGGAAGCAGTTCAACCAAATGCTTCAATTATTTTTGTGCCTGCACCTTTCTGTAAAGACTCAATTTTAGAGGCAGCAGATGCTGGCATTAAATTAATTATTTGTATTACTGAAGGTGTTCCAACTCTTGATATGCTTATTGTGAAAAAGCGTATAGATGAGCTTGGCATTCAGTTAATCGGACCAAACTGCCCAGGGGTAATCACGCCTGGAGAGGCTAAGCTTGGCATCATGCCTGGCAGCATTCATATGGCAGGTTCCGTTGGTATTATTTCTAGGTCTGGAACATTGACCTATGAGGCTGTCAAACAAACAACAGACTTAGGTTTAGGTCAAAGCACATGTGTGGGTATTGGTGGCGATCCGATCCCAGGCACATCTTTTATTGATGCTTTAAAACTCTTTGAAGCTGATGAGCAAACTAAAGCAATCGTAATGGTGGGTGAAATTGGTGGAACTGCTGAAGAAGAAGCCGCTGAATACATCAGAGATTATGTAACCAAACCAGTTATCTCATACATAGCAGGGCAAACTGCTCCTGCAGGCAAAAGAATGGGTCATGCTGGTGCAATTATTGCTGGTGGCAAGGGAACAGCAGCTGATAAGATCAAAAAACTAAAAGAATGTGGCGTGCACATTGCTGAGAATTTATTGCAGATTGGCGCTAAGGCTAAAGAGGTTCTTGGCTAGCTTTTAGGATAAATTTATTGCTGGTGTAATTTAATCTTGGAATTATTAATGTTGAAAATAATACCAAACCAGTAATCATCCCTATCCAGATTCCAGCAGCGCCTAATGGATTTCCTAAAATTCCGTAGTACGTAAGAAAATATCCTACTGGAAGAGCGATAAACCAATAAGTAACAATCAGCATTAGCATAGGTGCAAAAGTATCTTTGTACCCTCGTAAACTTCCAAGCGCACCCATTTGAAGCCCATCTGGTATCTGAAAAATTGCTGCAAACAGCAAAAGATTTACTGCAATTGCAATCACTTCGATATCACCAGAGTAAAGAGATACTAAGCTGTCCCTAAGAGTAAAAATACAAACAGTATTAAAACAGGCCCCTGCAAAACAAACTAGCACTGTCACATACGAGGCATATTGAGCTTGAGTGAGATTTTTTTCGCCGACAAGATTGCCTATGCGGGTTGCTGCGGCAAGACCAATGGAGAGAGGAAGCATGAAGAACACACTTGCAATATTTATAGCTACTGTATGAGCTCCAACCACTGCTGCTCCCAGAGAGCCAATGATCAATGCCGCCCCAGAAAACATGCTGAGTTCTACAAAAAGACCAAAGCCTATGGGGAATCCTAATTTTAGAGCTTCTAGAGTGGTCTCTTTATTCGGCTTAGAGAATTGAGAGAATAGTTTTGTCTTGGCATATTCTTTTTTTCTTAAAATCACCACAACGAGGATCATCATACCTAGAATTACATTAATTGAAGTGGCAATACCACATCCAACTCCACCCATTGGAGGAATACCAAAATACCCATATACAAAAATTATATCCAAAGGAATATTAAGAAGCATGCCAATAAATGCAATCCAGAATACTGGGAGAGTTAGTCCCATTCCTTCGCTGTAACATCGCAGGCAAGTGAAAATCATATTTGCAACAAAACCATAAGACATCGCTTTCAAGTAGCCATCAGAGATGACCGCAATCTCTGGATCAATATCAAAAAATGGTATCAAGGAACTCAAGTTTCGATAGGCAAAAAATCCAATAACCCCAATGCCTATGCTTAACCATAATATTTGGCGTACTTTTTCACCAATCATCTCATATTGCTTTGCACCAAAGAGCTGAGCAACTATAGGAGTTACAGCAAACAGGCATCCACCAAAGAGAAAGTAGATTGGCATTGTTAAGGCATTTCCAATGGCAAGACCCGATAAATCCAAGGCGCTGGCTTGACCTGCCACGATCGTATCTGTGACACCCATACCCATGTATGAGATTTGTGAACCAAAGATGGGAACCCCAATCTTGAGAAGTTGTTTTAATTCTTTTAGTAGTTTTTTCAAAAAAATAAGCCCAGAAATTTCTCGGTACTTTATCATACAAGTAGTGGTATCGCTGGAGAGAAAAAATTAGAAAAGACAATCGGCCATATTGGCTTAAAAAAATAACATCGAAGATTAATAGGCATTACGTTAAGCGTTTTGTAAAACCTCAATTCAAACATCTAGGCAATGGATCGGTATTTTTTAAACCCAAATTTATGAAATTATTTGGTTCCAGTATTAGCGTTGGAGATTTTGCTACTTTTATTGCTGCTCCCGACGACTACATACAAATGACAAGCTGGGATGCCGGTGATTGGAAGGGAGAAATTAAGATAGGGGATTATGTTTTAATTTCACCGGGCGTGAGAATGATGGCAGCTCTTAAAATCTCCATAGACGATTCCTGTATGTTTGGACATGGCGCATGCATTACTGATGCAGACTGGCATGGTATTTACGATCGAACCAAGGTTGTTGGTGAGCCTAAACCAGTAATCTTAGAAAAAAATGTCTGGGTGGGTGAGGATGCAATGATCTGCAAAGGTGTTACGGTTGGAGAGAACAGCATCATAGGAGCAAGATCGGTGGTCACCAAGGATGTACCGCCTAATTGTATTTATGCAGGAAATCCCGCTGCATTTATTCGTAATCTAGATGAAGGTGAGTTTATTACCAGGGCAGATTTTTTTAAGGATCCTATTAAATTAGCCAAAGATTTTGATTTACTAGATAGGTATACCCTAGGCAACAACACTCTTTGGAGTTGGACCAAAAGCATTATTTGGAGAGATAAAACCCATTGATTAAGATAGCTGCAGATTCTCAAATCCCAAATCTTGAATCAAGGCTATCAGAGTTGTTTGATGCTGAATATTCATTGCATTATTTTGAATCAGATCAACTCAAGCCTGACGATCTAAAAGATATCGATGCACTATTGGTGCGATCAACTGTGCAGGTTGATGAGGTACTGTGTAGAGGTTCTCAAATCAAATATGTGGGTTCAGCAACAGCAGGCACGAATCACTTGGATACTAAATATTTAGATAATCAGAATATTGCTTGGTCACATGCTCCAGGTTGCAATGCATACAGCGTAACGCATTACGTTATGGCAGCCATTGGAGAGTTAATTCAAGAAGGTCTCTTTAATATGAGACAGAGCGTTGGGATTATTGGTTATGGCAATATAGGTAAAAGGCTGTATCAAATGCTTTCAGCTCTCAATATCCAGGTTTATGCACATGACCCTTTTTTAACAGATCCATTCTTGGTTGAGATGGATAAGATTCTTGCATGTGATTTGATAACGATTCATGTACCTTATTCGAGAGAAGGCGCTCATCCAACAAGAGAGTTGATCAATATTTCTCATGCCAAAGACTTGAAAGATAAAATTTTAATCAATACCTCTAGAGGAGGGGTCGTTTCTGAAGCATTGGTTATAGAGTCTCAAGATTTAATATATGTTGCTGATGTATGGCTAAATGAGCCTGCTCCATCACCAGCAGTTATCCGAAAAGCATTTATTGCTACTCCCCATATCGCAGGCTATAGCATTGAAGGCAAGCTCAATGGTACCTCTATGATAGCTATGGAATGCGCTAGAGTTTTTAAATGCATCAAAGAAACTAGCTCACCTGAGAATTACTTAATCGATTGGCCTCATGGGCTAGAAAATATTGTGCGCGACATGCATGCCTGTGGATTTCCTTTGGCTTTGTTTAAGAGCGAGCTAGATTTAAGGTCTATTTCTGATACTTTGAAGAACATTTCAGTCAATGAGCTTACTGATAGATTCAAAGATCTTCGAGTCACTCACTTTCCAAGACATGATTTCAATGCCTATTCTTACAAAGAAATATTGGATCTAGACGAATCTATTAACTTAGCTTTTTTTAATTGTCTGAAAAATCTTTAAAGTTGAAATAGAAGACTGTTTTAGATAAAAGGCACCAAAGGAATATTGCAACTGGAGATTAATACCAGGATTGAAAGCATGCCAACTAATTTCAAGAGATTCAATTTTTTCATAGCAATATTATTACACGCTTAAGAAGAACAAGAAATCTCTAAATCTTGCGCCCAAGCTGGAGATTTATTGGCAAATTTTTGATGCTCTTTAAGTTCTTCAAAAGGCTTAGTCAGAACAACAATTAAAGTTTCTAGCTTAGAAAAATCTGAGTCTTCGGCAGCATCAATAGCTTCTTGGGCCATGTAGTTTCTCAGGATAAATTTTGGGTTAACTTGGTTCATGGAGATTAATTTTTTATCTGCAGATAAACCTTCTTTGGTATGTCTTTCTTGGAAAGAGGCAATCCAGCTCTTTGCAATATCAGAATCTAGCTCTGGAGTTATTTTGTTGGTTAGGGCTTGTGTGAGATTTCTAAAAGTATTGGTGTAATCAAGTTTCTCAGATTCCATAATATCCAATAGATCTTGAATTAAAGCAGCATCCTCAGATTGTTCTTGCTCTAGACCTAGTTTTTTTCTGTAGAGTTCTGCCAAAGTATTTTGAAAGATTTCTTCATATGTCTGCAGGATCTCGCCCTGAGCTTCTTCAGAAATAAGTGAAGAGAGGGCATGCCCTAGAGCAGAGCAATTCCACAGCCCAATGTAGGGTTGGTTTTTAAATGCATATCTACCCTGATGATCAGAATGATTGCAAACGTAGGTTGGTAAATAATCTTCCATGAAACCATAAGGACCGTAATCAAAAGTCTCCCCTAAAATACTCATGTTATCGGTATTCATTACTCCGTGATTGAAGCCACTGGCTTGCCACTTAGCAATCATACTGGCAGTTCGCTCTACAATGACTCTAAAAAAATCTTCATATGCGGATGGAGTTCTAGAGAAATAGGTAGAGTACTGATCAATACAAAAGTCTGCTAGTGCTTTAACATTTTCAGGTTGATTGTTGTAATGAAAATATTCAAAGCTTCCAAATCTGATGTGCGTTTTAGCAGTTCTAGCAAGCATGGCTGCAGATTCACTTTTTTCTCTAATCACCATTTCATCACTGCCGATAATCATTAGTGCTCTGGATGTTGGAATTGAGAGAGCATGCATCGCTTCTCCACATAAATATTCTCTGATCACAGACCTTAAAACTGCTCGTCCATCTCCAAATCGAGAATAGGGTGTTTTACCCGCACCCTTTAAATGGATATCTATCAAACCACTGTTAGAGCTCATTTGCCCAAGAAGCAAACCTCTCCCATCACCGAGCTGCTCGACGTATTGACCAAATTGATGACCTGAGTAAACCATAGACAGTGGCTTTAATGATTCAATCTTCTCAGTGCCATTAAAAATATTTAAGAGTTGCTGATCACCAAGGCTATTGATGCCCAGTTCATTTTTTAGATCTGAGTTTTCAATTACAACAAAAGGGTTGTCGAAGCCTTCCCAGTTTTGCCGGGTGTGAAAATCTTCTGAAAGGTTTGCAAAGGCATGAGGCAAGAGGGGAAACATTTAACCTTTTACAATTTCAATTAAACCAGCAACATGCTCATCCTTTGAATGATCAACCCCTAGATGCTCAACCTCATTCCACATAACAGCAGAGCATATTGGGCCTAGATTATCTTTTAGTGCATGCGCTACCTCATTACCTGTTCCAGTAAAACCTAAGGTATCTACCATTTCATCTGTTACCAGGGCAAACATTTCTTCCCATTTTCCTTCAATTGAAAGTTTGTGAAGCGCTTCATTAATATCTTCCCAGCCATGAAATTCTAATGCTGGTCTATAAGTTCTGGTAGATGCATAAAAACTAATTCGAGCAGCTATGGCTCTTTTGGCGGCCTGAAGATCTTCGTCTGATTCTCCTGTAGCAATAAAGCCTCCCCAAAGAAGCTCACATTCATCGGGACTTCTCCCACTTTTTTTTGCACCCTCAGCAACGGCAGGAATAATAACTTCATGAATATATTGAGGTGAACACATGGGATGTAAGAGCAGGCCATCTGCAACTTCACCTGCAACTCTAGCCATTCCAGGCCCAAGACCAGAGACATATATTGGCGGCAGATCGCACTCCATTGGTGGCGGGGTAAACATAGGAGTCATAAGCGTATGCGTATAATGCTCTCCCTGAAAATCAAGTTTCTCACCAGTTTTCCAAGTATTCCATATCGCTTTTACCGCCAAGATGTACTCTCTCATTCTAGGAGCTGGGGGAGACCAAGGAACGCTAAATCGTCTCTCATTATGACCTTTTACCTGTGTGCCTAGACCCAATTGAAATCTTCCATCTCCAAATGATTGAAGATCCCAACCCATGTTCGCAACGGTCATCGGGCTTCTTGGAAATGCTATAGCAAGACCTGTTCGAACAATCATTTGAGAGTGCTCGAGACCCATTAATACGGGAAGAAAAGGCTCGTTATTTAGCTCGCCAGACACCAAGGCATCATATCCAAGAGCCTCAGCATGCTTAACAATATCAAAAGTATTCTTTGATAATCCAGGTATGTATGTCTCTACTCTCATTTTTCATCCTCTTGATTTGAAGCAACCCTTGCATTGGCATATTGCTGCGCCCATTGATAATTTGGCTTACCTGATGGCGCCCTTTCTATTAAATCTGAAAAAATAATCTCTTTCGGCATTTTGTAACTTGCGATATATTTTGCAGCAGACTCTTTAAGATCATCGACAGTAAGATCTGAAGAGTCTCTGCGCTGAATAACAGCAACAACCTTTTGACCCCATGTCTCATCTTTCACTCCAACCACAA
>Ga0209192_10001057_pt1 | contig 23454 bp, 22 predicted proteins | sample ArcticOcean_MG_C_11_FD_187433 | JGI IMG/M metagenome (GOLD analysis project Ga0209192, IMG submission 187433) | Marine microbial communities from western Arctic Ocean - ArcticOcean_MG_CB2_154 (SPAdes) (version 2) | ecosystem: Environmental > Aquatic > Marine > Oceanic | place: Arctic Ocean... | reverse complement strand
TATTGGCTTGGCTTTATACTTTTATCAATAACTTTATTCTCTGGTCTTTTGTTTTCAAGCGAAATTTTTGGGTCCTCACTAGTATGGAATCATAAAACTGTCTTCTCTCTTATGGCTTGGGTTATTTATGGTGCCATGCTAATTGGTAGGTTTAAATATGGATGGAGGGGTGAAAAAGCAATAATCATTACCCTTATTGCTTTTATTTTTCTTTTATTATCATATTTTGGTACAAAATTTGTTTTAGAAATCTTACTCAATTAAGAATTACCTCAAAATAATTATTGGCCACTTATTTTTAATTGCTTCTTTTTTTAATACTTCATCTGGGTTTGCTGCTACAGGATTGCTAACTATTCTAAGTAGCGGTAAATCATTTTGAGAATCACTGTAAAAGTAAATTTGTTCGAAATCTTTTGTTAGAAGCCTTTTTTGTTTCAACCATAGGTTTAATCTTTGAACCTTACCCTCTCTAAATGAAGGAATTCCTTTCACTTTACCTGTGAATTCTCCATCAACTTCCTCAAGATCAGTCCCGATTAAATCATCTATACCAAGCAAATCGCCAATAGGTTTTGTTATGTAGCTATTAGTTGCGGTAATAATCAGTAGTTTATCTCCATTATCCCTATGTTTATTCACAAGGTTTTTTGCTTTCTCCGTTATCATTATTGTTACAACTTCACTTACATAACGAACCAGAAGCTTATCTGTTAATTTTTTTGGGTTATCCTTAAAAAATTTCAATTGAAATTCACAGAATTCATAAATATCTAATTTCCCCGCGTTATAATCTAAATAAAATTTCTCATTAGATTCTTCGTAAATTTTTTTATCAACCAATCCTTCTCGAGCTAAAAAAAGTCCCCAATTATAATCAGAGTCTCCGTCAAGAAGTGTATTGTCTAAATCAAAAATAGCTAAATTCAAAAAATATCTCTCTTATAACTGTGCGTGAACACGTTCATACTTGGAGTGTAGTTTATTAAGTGCGCTAATATAAGCTTTCGCAGATGCGATAACAATATCTGTGTCTGAACCTTGACCATTAACAATTCTACCTCCTCTGGACAAGCGGACAGTCACCTCACCTTGAGAGTCAGTTCCGGAGGTTATGTTATTTACCGAAAATAATAATAGTTCTGCTTGTGATTTCACAATTGATTCAATGGCTTTAAATGCAGCGTCAACAGACCCGCCTCCCTCGGCGCTAGATTTATGATTTTTTCCATCCATAGTCATTTCAATTTCCGAGAAAGGCGTCTTACCAGATTCTGATGCAGTCTTTAGTCCAATTAATTTATACAAATCATAGGACTCTTCAACATACTCCTCACTGACCAAAGCATGAATATCTTCATCAAATATTTCGGATTTCTTATCAGCTAACAACTTAAACCTATCAAATGTTGCATTAAATGTATCTTCAGCCTCAATCTCAATGCCTAATTCGTTTAATCTACTTTTAAATGCACTTCTTCCTGAGAGTTTACCTAGGCTAATCTTATTCGCACCCCAACCCACATCTTGAGCAAGCATTATTTCGTATGTTTCTCTATGCTTTAAAACGCCATCCTGATGGATGCCTGACTCATGTGCAAATGCATTTGCTCCAACTACTGCCTTATTAGGCTGAACTGGATAACCTGTTATTGTGGATACCAATCGCGAGGTTGGCACAATTTGCTTTGTGTTAATTTTTGATTCAAGATTAAAAATATCTTTTCTTGTTTTTACAGCCATCACAATTTCCTCTAGGCTAGCATTTCCTGCCCTCTCTCCAAGTCCATTAATCGTGCACTCAACTTGTCTAGCGCCATTCAAAACAGCTGCTAGTGAATTGGCTACAGCCATCCCTAGATCGTTGTGGCAATGGGTTGACCAGACGACTTTGTCTGCATTGGGTACTCTTTCTATTAATACCTTCATACGCTCGCCCCAAACGCCTGGAATGGAGTACCCAACCGTATCAGGAACATTGATTGTTTTAGCGCCTGCTTTAATAGCAGCATCGAACACCTCAACAAGAAAGTCTATATCTGACCTAACTGCGTCTTCTGCTGAAAATTCCACGTCCTTTGTATGAGATAACGCCCATTCAACGGCTTTAACAGTCTGATTGAGGACTTGGTCAGGCTTCATTCTTAATTTATTTTCCATATGAATCTTACTTGTCGCAATAAAAGTATGAATTCTTTTGTTTGCTGCTGGCTCAATAGCCAACCCAGCTTTTTCAATATCAGATTCAAGTGCTCTAGCTAAAGAACAAATAGTTGATCTCTTTATTGTCTTTGCAACTGCTATGATAGCCGAAAAATCACCAGGACTTGCTGCGGCAAAACCAGCCTCAATAACATCTACACCTAATTTCTCAAGCTGCTTTGCAATTCTGACTTTTTCTTCTTGTGTCATTGATGCCCCAGGACTCTGTTCGCCATCCCGGAGAGTGGTATCAAATATTATTAATTTATTTTTCATCAAATATATCAACGTCTAAAAAATTTTTACTTGTTTTAAATTTCTCTTTCACCACATTAAAGTATCCTGATAAAGAGTATCCAAATGCAATTATGAAAATAACCTCTGCTGGACTATGTGATATCAAGCCAAATAATAATGCTATTAAAAGTATCACAACGAAAGGCTGGCTATTTCTTAGGTTGATATCCTTACCGCTATAAAAATTAACATCTGCTGTCATTGATAATGCAACAAACAGAGTTATTATCAATGCAAACCATTGCATCTGGAAGAAACCTAAAAATATTTCATTTCCACTTATCCCATTATCAAATGAAATCCAAATAAAACTAGCTAGCAAGGTTGCTGCAGCTGGGGAAGGTAATCCAGAAAAATATTTTTTATTATCTATATCTAGCTTAATGTTAAATCTAGCAAGCCTAACTGCTGCGCAGGTACAATAAATAAACGAGACAATCCAACCCAACTTTCCAAGTGGCTGTAGCGCCCATACATATATTACAAGAGCTGGTGCGACGCCGAAAGAGACCATATCGGACAAGCTATCATATTCGGATCCAAATGCACTTTGTGTATTTGTTAATCTTGCAATTCTTCCATCCAAGCCATCTAAAATTAATGCAACAAAAATTGCAATTGCAGCATGAGCATAATGGCCGTTCATTGCTTGGACTATAGAATAAAACCCAGCAAATAATGATGCCGTCGTAATCAAATTGGGTAAAAGATAAAATTTATTCTTACCGCTTCCATCTTTTTTTAAGTCATTTTTCTTAGTAGTCATAGTTATTTAAAATTTTATCCTAATATTACTCAATATTCGTCGTTATTAATTCATATTCTATTTATAATGATAATAAATCAAATTTATCTATTTACCCACTAAACATGAAATTTAAACTTATCTCTCAAGATGGCAATGCAAGATCAGGAGTTTTACAACTCTCACATGGTCAAGTTAATACCCCTGTTTTTATGCCGGTAGGGACATATGGGGCAGTAAAATCAATCAGCCCTCAAGAATTAGAGAGTATAGATTTTGAAATTATTCTTGGTAATACGTTCCATCTCTGGCTGCGCCCGGGGTTGGAAATCATAACGAAGCATAAGGGACTTCATCAGTTTATTAATTGGAAAAGATCTATGTTAACTGATTCTGGTGGCTTTCAGGTATGGAGTTTAGGGAAAATGAGTAAAATTACTGACAAAGGCGTTACTTTTAGATCCCCAATCAACGGAGATGAATGCTTTCTTGGGCCTGAGAAATCTATAGAGATTCAAAAAATTCTTAACGCTGATATATCAATGATATTTGACGAATGCACCCCCTACCCTGCTACATATGAGGAAGCGCAAGCCTCAATGAAACTCAGTCAAGAATGGGCTTACAGAAGTAAAGAAAGTTTTTTAGGAAGTAAAAATGCATTATTTGGAATTGTTCAGGGCGGTATGTATGAAGACTTAAGAGAGGAATCGTTATTAGGGTTATTAAAAATTGGATTTGATGGTTATGCGATCGGTGGCTTATCTGTAGGTGAGCCGAAAGCTGAGATGAAGAAAATCACTTCCTATATTGCCCCGAAAATGCCAACTGATAAGCCCCGCTACTTAATGGGTGTTGGTACACCTGAGGATATAATAAATGCGATTGAACATGGTGTTGATATGTTTGATTGTGTAATGCCTACCCGTAACGCACGAAATGGATGGATTTTCACTCGATTTGGTGACATTAAGTTAAAAAATACTCGATATAAAGACGACTTATTTCCTCTTGATCAATCTTGTGAATGTTATACCTGTAAAAATTTTTCACGCTCTTACCTCCATCACCTTTTTAAGATTGGAGAAATGCTAGGTTTAAGATTAAATACAATTCATAATTTATTTTTTTATAAGACATTTATGCAGGAGGCAGGAGATGCAATTAAGAATAATAAGTTTAAGCAATACCAAACTGACTTCCTAAAAACACGAAAGGCTAATGAATTGATGAATGACTTATGATAGAATCATCTTTTTTTTAAAGGATAAAATATTGTGAATGAAGGACTAGCTAGCTTTCTCCCTTTTATAATAATTTTTGTGTTATTTTATTTCATGCTGATTCGGCCGCAAATGAAGCAGGCTAAAGAACAGCGCGCTTTGATAGATAACCTAAAGACAGGTGATGAAATTATTTCAAACAGTGGTATTTTGGGAAAAATTACTAAACTGAGCAACCAATTTGCTACCTTAGAAGTAGCCAAAAATGTGGAAATAAAGATACAAAAACAAACTATCCAAACTCTGCTCCCCAAAGGTACGATTAAAACGATTTAAGAAATTTTAATAAATAACTTAATGAAACCTAATAATCAAAATAATCAATCACCACGCTGGGCTTACTTCCTGATCTTAACAACAATCTTGTTAAGCATACTTTTTGTTATGCCAAATTTTTATGGTGAGTCTCCTGCCATTCAGATAATGCCAATTAAATCAGGTGAAAAAATTGATACCGAGCTACTACAATCAATTGAAGCAGCACTTGAGAAATCAGAAATAAAGAATACTGGCTTGATCCTAGAAAACTTTAATATTAAAGTGAAGTTCAAAACAGCTGAAGAACAATTAAAAGCAAAAAGTCTCGTTCAAAATGCCTTGGGTGATGAATACGTAGTTGCTTTAAATTTAATTTCAAACTCACCTAGTTGGCTTTCAGATATAGGCCCACTTCCAATGTACCTAGGTCTTGACTTAAGGGGTGGTGTGCATTTTCTTATGCAAGTTGATTTATCAAAAGCTCTTGAAAAAACAACCGCAAGTTATTTGAGTGAGTTTAGGGCCAAGCTAAGAAAAGAAAAGGTCGGTTACTACGATGCCACTAAAAATAAAGACATAATGCAGATTAAATTTAAATCAAAAAAAGATTTAAAGAAAGGTAAAAATATAATCCGAGATATAAATAACAATTTTGATTTTAAAGAAATTTTTGTAAATGATGAGATTGTTCTTAAGGTAATTGTTAGTGCGAAAACAAAAAAATCAATTACAGAGTTTGCTATCAAACAAAATTTGGAAACTTTGAATAACAGAGTTAACGAATTAGGTGTAGCAGAGCCACTAATCCAGCAACAAGGGCTTGATAGAATTGTTATACAACTTCCTGGTGTTCAAGATACTGCGAAAGCGAAAGAAATTTTAGGTCGAACAGCCACACTTGAAATGAGAATGGTAAATGAAGAAAACTTTAATAAAGATATCTTTCGAGAAGGAAATGAAGATCAGATACCGGTAAATTCAGAAATTTTACCTGATCGATTTGGTACAGGGATTTTAGTTAAGAAAGATGTAATCCTTACTGGTGAGCGTATCACGAATGCATCGCCCGGGGTTGACGGACAAACAGGACAATCAATAGTATCAATTTCACTTGATGGGCAGGGTGCCAGTATTTTTAAACAAGTAACCCGAGACAATGTTGGTAAAAGATTGGCTCTCTTGTTGATCGAAAAAAACTCTACTGAAATAGTTACAGCTCCAGTTATACAAGCTGAAATAGGCGGTGGACGAGTACAGATTACTGGCATGAGAAATGCCCAAGAGGCAACAGACATTGCATTACTCTTAAGAGCTGGCTCGTTAGCCGCACCAATGGAAATTATCGAAGAAAGAACGGTTGGACCTAGCATGGGTAAAGAGAATATATCTCGTGGTATTAAATCAACAATCTGGGGTTTCTTAGCAATAATAGTTATGATGGCTGCATATTATATGGCTTTTGGTGTTATCTCAGTCATCACACTCTCTGTAAATTTATTATTTTTAGTTGCATTACTATCTGCAATTCAGGCTACATTAACACTCCCTGGTTTAGCAGCAATTGCTCTAACGTTAGGAATGGCTATTGATGCTAACGTTCTTATTAATGAAAGAATTCGTGATGAAATAAGGAATGGAAATACTCCTCAAGCAAGTATTAGTAATGGTTACAAGATGGCATGGGGAACTATACTAGACTCAAATATAACAACTATGATTGCGGGACTAGCGTTGTTTATGTTTGGATCTGGACCTATTAAAGGTTTTGCGGTAGTTCATGTTTTAGGAATACTGACCTCAATGTATAGTGCAATTTTTGTATCGCGTGCCATAGTGAACTATATTTATGGTAATAAACGCAAGATTAGTAAGCTATCAATTGGTGAAATATTTAAAGTGGATAACAACTAAAGACATGGAAATTTTTAGAGTAAAAAAAGATATACCCTTTATGAAATACAGTAAAATATCTGCAGTAATATCTACTGCTACATTTATTTTTGCAATATTCATTATCGCTATAAAAGGTCTAAACCTTGGGGTTGATTTTACGGGGGGGACAATGATGGAGGTCAGCTATCCTGAAGCTGCTAATATTGAAAATATCCGTGAAACCTTAAGAGAAATAGATCTAGAAGATAGTCAAGTTCAAAACTTTGGCACAGAAGAAGATATTCTTATCCGTTTACCAATTCGCGAAAGCTTATCTATTGCAGAATTATCAGAAAAAGTTTCAACCGCTCTAAAATCATCTGATAGCTCTATGGAAGTTAAAAGAGTTGAATCTGTTGGCTCTCAAGTTGGGGATGAGCTATATGAAAATGGTGCGTTAGCAGTTCTATTTGTATGTATAGGAATAATGCTTTACCTTACAATGAGATTTGAATGGCGATTTGCAATAGCAGCAATTGTTGCCAATATGCATGATGTTATTATTATTTTAGGTTTCTTTGCATTCTTCCAATGGGAATTCAATTTAACTGTACTTGCTGCAGTATTAGCTGTTTTGGGGTATTCGGTAAACGAGTCGGTTGTTGTATTTGATCGTGTACGTGAAAACTTCAGAAAAATGAGAAAAGCAAAAGTCTCTGAAGTAATAAATAATGCAATTACTAGGACTATGTCGAGAACTATAATGACACACTTATCAACACAAACAGTTGTAATTTCGATGTTGATTTTTGGTGGCGAAATACTCCATAATTTTGCATTAGCTTTGACTATAGGAATATTGTTTGGAATATATTCCTCAATTATGGTCGGTTGTCCAATGGCAATGTGGCTTGGAACTAATCAAACCAATTTAGCAGTTTCAAAGCCAGAAAGTAAAAAAGATAATATAGAATTATAAATACTCACAGTGTTTAATTTCTCACTAACAAATCAAATAACCCTTCTAGCCATCCTACTTATAGTGTCGGCTTTCTTTTCTATTTCTGAAACAAGCTTAATGTCACTAAATCGTTATCGCCTAAAACACCTAGCTAAGAGTGGTAATACTGGAGCAAAATTAGCCTCGGAACTTCTTCAGGAAACAGATAAATTATTGAGTGTGATTTTATTATGTAACAACTTTTCAAATGCTGCTGCTGCAACATTAGTGACTGTTATAGCTGTTCAATTATATGGAAATCAAGAAATAATTATTATGACGGGCACGCTTATTACCACATTTTTAATTTTAATCTTTAGTGAAATTTCTCCAAAAGTAATTGCTGCAGCACATCCAGAAAAGTTGGCATTATCATGTAGCTACATACTTCATCCCTTATTAAAAGTTTTCTACCCGATAGTTCTTTTTGTAAACATATTTGTACTAGGAATATTGAAAATATTTAATATTAAAATTAACTTCACCCAAAAAAATGTAATCACCATGGATGAATTGAAAAGTATTATTAGCGATTCCGGAAAATTTATACCAAATAAAAATAAATCGTTACTATTAAATTTAATAGATCTTGAGCAGGTAACTATTGATGAAATTATGATGCCTCATACAAGCATTGAATCTATTAATCTAGGTCAGCCCATTGAAGATATTTTAACAAAAATAGAAAATTTTCATCACAATAGAATTCTTGTAAAGAAACAAGATAATGAGGGAATACATGGTGTCTTAGAAATTAATAAACTATTTAAACTATATATTAAAGAAAATATGCAACCTTTAAGTCATGATGAATTAGTTTCTCAAATAGATCCGCCCTATTTTATACCTTCAGGTACAACAATATATAAGCAAATGCAAAAATTTCAGGATAACCAGGAAAAAATTGGCCTTATTGTTAATGAGCATGGAGAGTTTATTGGGCTTGTAACACTTGAAGATATTCTTGAGGAAGTTATTGGTGAATTTAATATTGAGTTACCTTCGAAATCTTCAAAAATTATCTTTGATGAGGATGGTTGGATTGTTGATGGTGGAATTTCTATTAGAGAGTTAAATAAAAAACTTACTCTTAATTTACCCACCAAGGGCCCTAAGACTTTAAATGGATTAATTTTAGAATTTTTTGAGGACATACCAGAGCCAAATACAAGCTTTAAAATAAATAAAATTGCTTTCGAAATTATTAATGCACAAGATAAAATTGTAAAAAGTGTCAAAATTTATAGAAATCTAAATAAAAGTAAAATTTAAATATGGAACAAAACAACACTGAAGATGTCCTAAAACTAATACCAGAAAAGGTTAAGCCAAAGCTTCCTAGTATATATAAAGTAATTATATTAAATGATGATTTCACTCCTATGGAATTTGTTGCTAATGTGATTCAAAAAATTTTTAAAAAGAGTCCTGATGAAGCCACACGAATTATGCTTCAGATACATACTGAAGGTATAGGTATTTGTGGAATGTATCCATTTGAGATAGCAGAAACTAAAATGAATCAAGTATTAAATTTAGCAAAAGAATCGCAACATCCCTTGCAATGTATTATAGAAAAGATATAGTTTAAATTATGATTTCACAAGAATTAGAAGTTAGTCTTCATATGGCATTTATGGACGCTCGGCAAAAAAGGCACGAGTTAATTACTGTCGAGCATCTCTTGCTCGCTATGATTGATAATCCATCAGCGTCTGGAGTCTTGACAGCATGCGGTGCAAAAGTTGAAAAGCTAAGAACTGATATCACTGGTCACATAGAAGAGCATACTCCAATTGTTTCTGGAAATGATGATGTTGATACACAGCCAACCCTTGGTTTCCAAAGAGTTATCCAAAGAGCAATGCTTCATGTTCAATCCTCAGGAAAAAAAGAAGTTACAGGTGCAAATGTTCTAGTTGCCATATTTGGAGAAAAGGATTCGCATGCTGTTTATTTTCTGAACCAGCAGGGAATAGCTAGGCTTGATGTAGTTAATTTCATAGCTCACGGGATATCTAAAGTGGCAGAAACACAAAATAAAGACTCAGTTAGTGGTGAAGCTGAATCTAAAACTAAATCAAACAAAAGTTTAGAAAGTTATACAATTAATCTCAACAAGTTAGTGGCTGAAAACAAAATAGATCCATTGATTGGGCGTGAGCAAGAAGTTGAACGCGTTGTTCAGATTCTATGTAGGCGACGAAAAAACAATCCATTGCTGGTTGGTGAAGCAGGAGTTGGGAAAACTGCAATAGCCGAAGGACTTGCAAAAAAGATTGTTGAGAAAGATATCCCGGAAGTGCTTCAAAATAAAACAATATATTCTCTAGATCTAGGCTCTTTAATTGCCGGCACTAAGTATCGAGGTGATTTCGAACAAAGGCTTAAAAAAGTAATGAAGCAGCTCAAGGAAGAAAAAGACTCAATTTTATTTATTGACGAAATTCATACAATTATTGGTGCAGGATCAGCAAGTGGAGGAACTTTAGACGCTTCGAACCTTTTAAAACCTGCTCTAGCAAATGGTGAAATTAAATGTATTGGCGCTACAACTTACCAAGAATTTAGATCCGTTTTTGAAAAAGATCATGCATTAACAAGAAGATTCCAAAAGGTCGACATTGAAGAGCCAGATGTTCAAACAGCTATAAAAATTCTCAAAGGTTTAAAATCTCGATTTGAGGAACATCATAAGGTAAAATTTTCATCTGATGCGATCATTAGCGCAGTAGAGCTATCTGCAAAATTTATTAATGACAGGCAACTCCCCGATAAAGCAATCGATATCATTGATGAAGCAGGAGCAGCACAAATGATTCTTCCCGCAAATAAAAAGAAAAAATTAATTGGTAATAAAGAAATCGAAGAAGTGATATCAAAAGTTGCAAGAATACCAGCTAAAACTATAAATAAAGATGATCGCAACATCCTTAAAACCTTAGAACGAGATTTAAAAGCAGTTATTTTTGGCCAGGATAAAGCAATTAACTCGCTATCATCAGCTATTAAGATGGCTAGGAGTGGCTTAGGTCCTGAAGGTAGACCCATTGGTAGCTTTCTTTTTAGTGGGCCGACTGGTGTAGGTAAGACTGAGGTTGCAAAACAACTTGCATATACACTTGGTATTGAGCTAGTTCGTATCGATATGAGTGAATTTAGTGAAAGACATTCAATATCAAAATTAATTGGTGCACCTCCAGGATACGTTGGATTTGATAATGGAGGAATGTTAACAGAGCAAATTAACAAAAACCCACATGCTGTTTTATTATTAGATGAAATTGAAAAAGCCCACCCAGATATTTTTAATATACTTCTTCAGGTAATGGATGATGGAAGTCTTACAGATAGTAATGGAAGAAAAACTGACTTTAGAAATGTGACTATTATTATGACAACAAATGCAGGTGCTGAGGCATTATCCAAATTAGATTTTGGTTTTACTCATAATAAAAAATTAGGTGACGAACAAATTGAAATTAAAAAAATATTTTCTCCAGAGTTTAGGAATAGACTTGATGCGATCGTGTCATTTAGTGCATTAGACAATAATGTCATCCTGAAAGTTGTTGATAAATTTTTAATTCAACTCGAAAATCAATTACATGATAAGAAAGTAGATGCTACCTTTACCAAAAAACTAAAAACTTACCTTGCTAAAGCTGGGTTCGATCCTCAAATGGGTGCAAGACCGATGGCAAGATTAATACAGGATACAATAAGAAAGGCTTTAGCAGATCAACTTTTATTTGGGAAACTTATAAATGGCGGTGATGTTGAAATTGATATTGATGAAGACGATAAAATAATTCTTAATTTTAAAAATAAAGAGAAAGTATCAGTTTAATCGAAATTAGGCTTCTTCATTATCTGCCTGAACAAATCACTTTCTGTAAGATTTGATAGCCATTTTTTTACTTCAATAAATTTTGAGTTATCAAACCATTCTTTATCTACATTTGCAAACTGTCTTACAAAAGGAAAAATAGATATGTCAACAAAAGTTCTATTATTTCCCATCAAAAAAGGCATCTTTATTAATCGCTGCTCTATAATCTCTAAAAAAAAACAACAATTATCCCTATGATCTATTTTTGATTTATTTAGGGATCGCTCATAGTACTTATAACAATCCAATGATTCTTTAAATTTTCCATCATTTATTAAAATTAACTCGCATGCAACATTATTTTCTTCGGACTTTAACGACATTGATTGATTGGATAAACTATTTTGATATGCCCACTTCATTATCTCTAAACTCTCATCGAATACTAATTCATTAAATTTTAAAATGGGTACTGTAGCCTTTGGGCTAATCAAGAGCATTTCTTGTGGCTTATTTCTTAGGGATATTTCGTAGACATCAAATTCTATATCAGATTCTACTAGAGCCATTCTTGCTCTCATAGCATAAGGGCACCTTCTATAAGAAAATAAATATGGTTTTAAATATGAGCTATTTAATTGCTCTACATAGTTCATGAATTAACTTATGTCCTTTGAAGATTAAGCCTGAATATATTTGGATTAAATCTGCACCATTTTCCATCTTTTCTTTACCATCTATTGCAGACATTACTCCACCGACTCCAATAATTGGAATTTTTCCCTTAAGTATTTTTTTTAATAATTTTAAAGTTTTCAATGAGCTTGATCTTAATGGAAGTCCCGAAAGGCCACCTAATTCATCACGAAATGGTGATTTATTTACATCACTTCTTGAGATTGTTGTATTAGTAGCTATGATTCCATCAATTTTATACTCAACTAATAGCTTACAAATTATTCTTAATTGAAATTCTGAGTTATCTGGTGAAATTTTTAGTAAGAATGGTACGTATTTTCTATATTTTTTAGTTAATTTTTTTTGTTCATCCTTAATTGTTTTTAGAAGAGCATTAAGATTTTCTCCCGACTGAAGCGTCCTAAGGTTCTTAGTATTTGGAGAGGAAACATTAAGTACAATATAGCTTGCAAATAAATACGATTTTCGGAAACAAAGAAGATAGTCATCTACGGCTTTATCAATAGGCGTATCAAAATTTTTCCCTATATTAATGCCTAGAATTCCTTTAAAGCTAGACTTTTTAATATTGTTTATTACCTTATCGATTCCGTCATTATTAAAACCAAATCTATTTATAATCCCTTTTTCTTCTGTTAACCTAAATGACCTTGGTTTTGGATTTCCTGGCTGAGGTCTAGGGGTCACAGTTCCAACCTCAATAAAACCAAAACCAAGTTTTGACAAACAATCAATATATTCTGCATTTTTATCTAGACCTGCCGCTAATCCGATTGGGTTATTAAATGTAATACCAAAAATTATTCTAGGTTTACAATATGTTTTTTTTTGGACGAAGGTTAAAATTCCTAAAAAATTTGCTACCTTTAAAGATTTCATTGCTAGGTGATGAGCAAATTCTGGATTAAATAAGAATAAGAAAAATCGAATTATATTGTACATTGAATAATCATAACTTTTTTTCTGTGTAATACTAAGAAATTTTTACCTTAGGTGCTCATAAATAATATTTAAAATACTCTTTGCTGTTTTTGTATTATTTAATTTTCCATTAGGGTAATCAATAAAAACTCTAGCCCCACTTTGATCTTCTTTAATCCTTATACGATATCTTTTTTCATTTTTTCCAAGTCCTTTTTCATCATCAGATCCCCAAAGACCCATAATTTCCTCAGTTAAAGACTTATCTTCTATAACTTCGATCTCTTCCTCTCCCATATTATTTATTCTTTCTTCTTCCTCTTTTTTTCGAAGCAATTCTTCTTCATCGTCTTCCCAAAATGCCAGTTTATCAATCAATCCTTTATTTCTTTTTTTAGGTCCCTCAAGTTCTAAATCTTTATATTTCACAAAGAAAATACCCTCTGACCTATTCTTATCTTCCGTTATGAATCCAATAATATCTAAAGCCAATGACAGCCTTCTCCACGACCTATCGAATGGGTCATTTAACAACAAATAATCTCCTCTTTTATTTTCAACTAGAGTTGCATTTTTCTTTTCGATTGGATTTTCAAGCTTCTGTTTTGCATCAAAATCTGTCATTCCTAACTTAGTCATTAACCTCCTAAGTATCTCTGCATTAACTTCATATTCATCCATATTCATTTCTTTTTTAAGCTTATCTGTAATCTCTTTTGCCTCTTCCTCCCCATCAGGAATATATTCTTGAATTTTATACATATCGGTTGAGTATGACCCTTCTTTCAATCTTTTAATTCTATCCTTTGCATCTTGGTCCATGCCAACAATACTCCTTTGCGAAATATAAATTTCGGTTGTTCCTTCTTCTATTCCGTTCTCTAGTCGCGTTCTAAATTTTCTTCTGTCAGCTAAATTTGACATGCCATCTAGCCATGCATCAAATCTACTTCCTAACCCTTTATTGCTATCAACTTTTAATTTTGATGACTTAGTCCACTCTGTTTCCATTACACCAGTCCGCCTATTTAAAACTTTAATACCAAAACCAATTTCCTGCCAAAAACTTTCTAGATGTGGCCATAAGGTTTCTGGGTCTTCTGTAACAACCAACCATCTTAAATTACCAGATTTAACAATACGCATACCCTCAGGATTTTGAAGTACTTTAACCTCTGTATATCCTGCTTTTTTTGCATCTTCATAATCTTTATATGAGACTGCCTCTCCAGGCACGCCGAACTGATTGTTCGCTTCAACATCAGTTAAGTCAGGTGGAACATCTAGTTTTTTTGCTCTTGATGAGCTTACATAGTCTGGCTGAGTAACTGCTTGAATTACTTCGTTGTCTGTTATATCAAAATCTGCACATGATATTAACAAGAATGACATTATGACTAAGTAGATTTTTATCATCTTATAGCTTCGTAAGCCTCAATCATGACTGAATGATATTTTTTATCGAGTTTAACTAGGGGTAACCTTATTCCTTGATTAATAAACCCTAGGTGATTTAAAAGCCATTTTACTGGCATAGGGTTAGAGTCTATAAACATAGCTTTGTGAAGGCTTCGTAATTTTTCATTTATTTTTTCTGCTTTTTCCAAATCTGCTTTTAAAATATAAGAACAAATAGTCCGCATCAACGCTGGGGTTATATTTGCTGTTACTGAAATTACCCCCTGCCCACCTCTTTTCATATATTCTAAAAAAGAGAGGTCATCCCCGCTAATAAAAATAAAACTTTCCTCCACTCTCTTTTTTAAGAAATTAATACGCTCCAACTCTCCAGTTGCATCTTTAATTCCAATAATATTTGAAAGTTGGCTTAAGGAAATCACAGTCTCATTTTTCAAGTCGCAACCTGTTCTTGATGGGACATTATAAAGTATTTGTGGAATATCAACTGCATCGTTAATCGCTTTATAATGCTCAAATAAACCTTTTTGATTTGGCTTGTTGTAATAAGGAGTAACTAGTAAGCATGCATCAGCACCAACCTCTTTAGCAGATTGTGTTAAATAAATTGCTTCTTTAGTAGAGTTTGCTCCTGTTCCAGCAATTACTGGAATTTTTCCGCTTATATATGAAACTGCTTCTTTTACTAAAAAAGTATGTTCGTCAAAATCAACTGTCGGACATTCTCCCGTAGTCCCCAGCACAACAATTCCATCAGTTTTATTGTCTACATGAAAGTCGAGTAGATTCCTAAAACTTGCTACATCAACTGAGCCATCAGGGTTCATTGGAGTCACTAATGCAACGATACAACCTTGAAACATAATTAATTCCATTGATCAAAAAAATAATTTATATTCTACTAGAAACATTAAACAATTGGATTTTTATATATATATAAAAAAATTGTCAAATTATAATTAATTTTATACTTAAAAAGAAGACTTAGGAGATATTAATACTCTATAATTCAATAATATGCTGAATAATCAAATTTTTATCATAATCAGCACAGTTTTTGTTAGCAACATAGTGCTTAATAAAATTCTTGGTCTTTGTTCTTTTATAGGTTTTTCTAAGGAACTTGAAATATCTATAAGCAGTTCTTCGGCTAAAGCTCTTATTTTAAAAATCGGCTCGATGACTGGTTGGACTACTAATCACTATCTGCTTAAATCAAACAATCTCATTTACTTAAAAATATTAATAATTATTGATGTCATTACTAATGTTGTTGAATTAGTAGCAACACTAATGGAAAAAAACATTAATTTTTTATATAAGATACTTGGAGTGGTGCAAAGTGGAAGGTAATCACATTGTTGAAATAATTGATTCAATATTACCCCAAACACAGTGTACTCAGTGCGGCTATACTGGATGTAAGCCTTATGCTAATGCTATTTCAAAAGGTGAAGCGGATATTAATCAGTGTCCTCCAGGAGGTGAAAAAGTTATCCGTGCTGTTGCTGAATTAATGGGTGTCGAATATAAACCTCTAGATGAATCATATGGCATCTCAAAGCCAAAAGCTGTGGCTTTCATAGATGAAGATACATGTATTGGTTGTACTTTTTGCATACAGGCATGTCCTGTTGATGCAATCTTAGGTGCAGCCAAACAAATGCACACAATAATTGAAAAGGAGTGCACTGGGTGTGAGTTATGCTTATCTCCTTGTCCAGTTGACTGCATAACTATGCCAGAAATAAAGGAAGTTATTTCAAATAATATGGCAAATAAAGAAGCAAATATTGCTCGTGAGAGAAATAATTTTAGAATATTGAGGCTGGAAAAAGAAAAAATAGAGCATGCCGAAAGAAATGCAAAACGTAAATTAGAAAGTAACAAAAAAGAAAAAGTAAAATTAATAGAAGAAAAGAGGGCGGAAATTGCAGCTAAATTCAGTAGATCTAGGAAAATTAACTAATGTTCAATCATAGATCTCCATTCTATCAAAAAGATTTAATATGAATGCTGCAAAAAGAAGAAAAATATTCTTCCTCCTCAAGAAAAATAATCCCAATCCTTCTACTGAGCTTATATATAAAAGTTCTTTTGAGCTTTTAATTGCAGTAATTTTATCTGCACAAGCTACAGATATCTCGGTCAATAAAGCCACAGTCAAGTTATTTGCAATAGCCAATTCGGCTGAGAAAATCAGTTTATTATCAATCCTTGAAATTGAAAATTTAATCAAAAATATTGGATTATTCCGTACTAAAGCGAAAAATATTCTTAAGACTTGCAACATTCTAAATCAAAAATACTTAGGGGAGATTCCTAAAAATAGAAAAAATCTTGAAGAGCTTCCTGGTGTTGGAAGAAAAACAGCCAATGTCATACTAAATACTATTTTTAAAAAGCCTGTTATCGCTGTTGATACTCATATATTTAGATTGTCTAACAGGATAAATCTTGCACGAGGTAAGACCCCTCTGGCTGTTGAGTTAAAGCTGACAAAATTAATTCCAAATGAGTTTCTAGTTGATGCACATAACTTATTAATACTTCATGGAAGATACATTTGCAAGGCAAAAAAACCAGATTGTGAAAACTGTGTAATTAATGATCAATGTGAATATCAGAATAAAAGTCTTGCGGTCTAGAACAGCTCCTCCATTCTTGACGGTAATAAACTCATAACTTTTTTCTTTTCTTCTAGTGTCAAATCAAACCACTGAGAAATCTCTTTTGATGTCCTAAAACAACCACTGCATAAATCTTCTTCATTATATTGGCATACACCTACGCAAGGCGATAAATTCTCATCATTCAATTTATCCATTAAATTAATTTTCCATGGCAATGTTTATACTTCTTTTTACTTCCACATGGGCAAGGATCATTGCGAGAAACTTTTTTCGGGACACTATCTGATTTAGCTGTTTGTAATTTAGCATCGTTTTTCTTGTCTATTTCATTTACTTGTTCTTCATTTTTAACTTGAACAAGCATTAGAACTCTAGTTATCTCAAATTTAATTTTTTCTAATAATTGTTCAAACAATGAAAATGCTTCTTTTTTAAATTCTTGTTTTGGGTCTTTCTGTCCATAAGCTCTCAAACCAATTCCTTGTCTTAATTGATCTAATGATGACAAATGTGCACGCCAATTCTGATCTATTATTTGCAACATTACTGATCTTTCAAAATGATGTAATACATCAATACCAGCTTTTTTCTCTTTTAAGCGATAGTTCTTATTCGCTTCTTCTTTTATCTTATTTGCAATCTCTTCAATTGGAATATTAGGTTCTTTTTTTAACCATGATTTAATATTTATTTTAATTGAATAATCAGCTTTTAATCTTTTCTCTAATGCTTTTAGATCCCACATTTCTTCGATGCTCTCAGGTGGCATATATTCATAAACAGTATCGACTACAACGCTCTCTCTTATCTGACTTACACTTTGTTGTATATCTTCGCTATCTATAATATCGTTTCTTTGCTCATAAATTACTTTTCTTTGGTTGTTTGGAACATCATCAAATTCTAAAAGTTGCTTCCTACTATCAAAATTTCTTGCCTCTACTTTTCTCTGAGCACTCTCTACAGATCTTGTTACCATGGAATGTTCTATTGCCTCGCCTTCTGGCAACTTTAACTTGTCCATAATTGAAGCTACTCGATCTCCCCCAAAGAGTCTTAATAATGAATCATCTAGTGCAAGATAGAATGAGCTAGAACCCGGATCTCCTTGACGACCAGCCCTTCCTCTTAATTGATTATCAATTCTTCTTGATTCATGTCTTTCAGTACCAATGATGTGAAGGCCTCCTGCATCAATAACTTCTTGATGTCTTTTTTTCCAACTGTCTTCCATATCTTTAATTTTTTTCTTTTGATTTACTCTGTCAAGCTTATCAATTTCTGGCTCAATATTTCCACCAAGTACAATATCAGTTCCTCGACCTGCCATATTTGTAGCTATCGTAATTACTCCAGGCTGGCCTGCTTGAGTAATTATATGAGCTTCTTTTTCATGTTGCTTTGCATTCAATACCTGATGTGGTAATTTTTTTTTGTTAAGTATGTTAGAAATAAATTCGGAATTTTCAATCGATGTAGTCCCTACTAAAACAGGTTGTGAGTTTGCATGACGATTTCTAATATCTTCTATAACCGCCTCATATCTCTCTGAATTTGTTCGATATATCTTATCTCCATTATCTAGCCTTATTGTAGGACGATGTGGTGGAATAATAATTGTTTCTAGTCCATAAATTTGGCTAAATTCTTCTGCTTCAGTATCTGCAGTTCCAGTCATTCCAGAGAGTTTTTTGTACATTCTAAAATAATTTTGAAACGTTATACTTGCAAGCGTTTGATTCTCTTTCTGAATTTCTACTCCTTCTTTTGCTTCGATAGCCTGATGAAGTCCATCTGACCAACGCCTTCCAGGCATCATTCTTCCTGTAAATTCATCTATGATTGTAATTAAGTTATCTTTTACAACATAATCTTTATCTTTGGTAAAAATATAATGTGCTTTAAGTGCAGAATTTACATGATGAATTAAGTTAATATTGTTAGGATCGTATAGGTTTGAATCTTTTGATAAAATTTCTAATTTGACTAAAATTGTTTCTGTATTTTCATGGCCGATATCAGACAAAATAACTTGACTTGCTTTTTCATCAACCCAAAAATCACCCTTTGAATCTTCTTTTTCTTGCCTTTTAAGACTGGAAACAACTTTATCAATTTTAGAGTACAGATCAATATTGTCTTCTGATTGACCAGATATTACCAAAGGGGTTCTTGCTTCGTCTATTAAGATAGAATCTACCTCATCTACCACTGCATAACTTAGGGCTCTTTGAACACGATCTTCTTTAGAATAAACCATGTTATCTCTAAGATAATCAAAGCCAAATTCATTATTTGTTCCGTAAGTAATATCTGAGGCGTAAGCATCTTTCTTGTCTTTTGGATTCATTCTAGATAAATTAACACCTACTGATAAGCCCAAAAAATTATATAGCTTGCTCATCCACTCGGCATCTCTTTTAGCTAAGTAATCGTTGACGGTTACAACATGGACCCCATCCTGGGAAAGAGAGTTTAAATATACAGCCAAAGTAGCGACAAGAGTCTTACCTTCGCCAGTTCTCATTTCTGATATTTTTCCATCGTTAAGGGCCATGCCGCCCATTAATTGAACATCAAAATGTCTCATTCCTAAAGTCCTAACGCTTGCTTCTCGAGCATGTGCAAAAACCTCAACAATTAAATTCTCTAATGTCTCCCCTTCTTTTATACGAAGTTTAAATTCGCTTGTTTTAACCTTAAAATCACTATCTTTAAGCTTTTTAACTTGCGGTTCTAATTCGTTAATTAATTTAATTCTTTTTGAGTATTCATTCAATAATCGATCATTTCGACTACCGAAAAAAGTATTGAGCATTTTTTTAAACATAATATTTTATTTATCTTCTAAGGTATTGTTTTGGGTCAAGGGAATGCTTGTTAAGTCTTATTTCATAATGCAAATGTGGGCCTGTAGAACGGCCAGTATTCCCTACATAGGCAATTAAATCTTCTTTTTTAACGATATCACCTTTTTTAACTAAAATTTTGGATATATGAGCGTACCTTGTCTGTAAACCACCGCCATGATTAATAGTAACTAAATTTCCATAGGCTCCAGCCCTGCCAGCTTTCTCAACTATTCCTCCAGCAGTAGCATATATAGGTTCGCCATGTGCTGCACTAAAATCAATTCCTTCATGAAAAGCCCTCTTTCCCAATATCGGATCCCTTCGCCAACCATATGAAGAAGAAGTATACGGCACATTAACTGGGTATAAACTAGGTAAGGTTTCTTTTAATACTGACTGTTTCAATAGCATTGCTTCCATTTTATTATAAACCTCCTCACGTGCTTCAATATTTTCAATAAGTGATGCCAAGGTCTTTTGAATATTATTATAACTAACTATTTGCCCAATAAATGGGCCTCCTTTGCTATCCAATTTATTTTTCTTATCTAATTTTGGTAGCTTCTCTTTCCCTAATATTTGCTTCTTCATTACTTCTTGCAACCGCTCTGTTTGTTGATCTATACCTAGAATTCTAGAATACAACTCGCCAATTTGATCTATATATACATTCAAATTTTGCCTGTAACTAATGCTATCTGCACTCACTTTAAAAGTATTAATATTCTCACTACTAGTTAATCCTTTCTTCTCATAAAAATGATTAATTAAATAGAAATTTAGACAAAATAAGATACTTACAAAAAAAATTAATGCAGTAAGACTTATACTTTTGGGCTTGGCTGTTTTCCTTCCAATAAAAATTATTTTCATTAATAAAAACTGTTTAATAAAATTAATGTAGCATTATATAGTATGGAACCAATAAAAAAGCTATTCCAAGCCAAAGTTTTTGATAAGTATGAACAAAAAAAATCTAAATTAGATTTGCTTCAAGCCCAATTAATTGAAAATGTTCCGAGTCAGTTAAAGTCATCTGTTAAAATCAGAGATATAATTGGTGACCTACTTGTAGTTCAAGTAACATCAAATAGTATCGGGCATAAAATTAAAATGTCTTCTACCTCTATTCTTAAGAAAATAAATAGTGATAACCCACTTAAGCTAAAAAAAATAAAAATAAAAATTGTTGTTCAAAATCCCGCCCCAAAAAAAATAAGAAATAAGGTCTCAATATCATCTATCGGCCCGATGAGAGATCTCTCTAGCAAACTTAATAACTCACCACTTAAAACCTATTTGAAAAAAATTTTTAACATAAAAAATGATTGAAGCTTCTATTTTTATTTTCACAGGTTTTTTCATAGGTGTGGCTGCTGGTCTTTTTGGCCTAGGTGGTGGATTGATTATTGTTCCTGTTGTGACATATTCACTAATATCATTTTCAAAAATTCCCCTGGATCAGGCAATTCTTGCTGGAATAAGCACCTCTTTGGCGTCAATGGTTATAACTGGGGCCATGGCTACTTATGCACATACAAAAAATAAAAATATTGACTATAAAATTATTAATAAATTTGTAATTGGGGTTATTTTAGGAGCTTTTTTAATTGGTTATATTATCAATCTCTTCCCAGGCAAGATACTTAAGAATTTCTTCATCATATATACTTTTTTTATTGCTTATAGAATATATACACATAAAGATAATTTTATTAAAAATTCTTCTATCCCAAATAATTATGTTTCAAATTTGGTTGGTTTTATTTTTTCCATTATTTCTGGATTAGTTGGGATTGGTGGTGCCACTTTATTTGTTCCATTTTTAATTAGAAATAACATTCCTGTGAAATTAGCTATTGGAACGTCAAGTGCGCTAGGGGTTTTAATTGGACTTGGGGCTTCAATTAGTATCTTTATTAGCTCTTTATATTTTGAGCCAATAAATAACTCCATGTTTGGATTTGTTTATTTACCAGCTATTTTGTTTCTCACACTACCGAGCTTAATTTTTGTTCAACTTTCTGCAAACTGGCTTTTAAAAATTTCCGATGAAAATATTAAAAAATTATTCTCATCTATGCTATTAATCATTGGTTTATTGATGCTTCTTAATTAAATTTAACTTTATTAATCAATTGCTTAAAAAAATTTAGTTATATTATGATTGTGAGATAGATTAAAAAGTGTGATAATTGCGCATTAAATTTTTAAGTTTTTTACTTACAAAGCTTAAATTAACACTCATTATTCTGGAGGAAGAAATGTCAGTAATTAATATCGCTATAGCAGCAGGAATACTTGCAGTACTTTACGGTGCAATAATGTCGAAATGGATTATTGGCCTACCATCTGGTAATGCAAAAATGCAAAACATTGCAGGAGCCATACAACAGGGTGCTTCGGCTTATCTGGCTAGGCAATATAAAACTATTACTGTTGTTGGCATTATTTTAGCTGCACTTATATGGAAATTTATTGACCCAGCTACTTCTATTGGATTTATACTTGGCGCATTTTTATCTGGTGCTTGTGGATTTATTGGTATGAATGTTTCAGTGCGTGCAAACGTAAGAACAGCGCAAGCAGCAACTAAAGGAATTGTGCAAGCTTTTGATGTTGCATTCAAAGGTGGTGCCATTACGGGTATGTTGGTTGTTGGCCTTGGTTTAATTGGTGTTGCGGGATTTTATAGTTATCTTGGTGGAACACCTGATAATCTTGATCCATTAATTGGCTTTGCATTCGGTTCATCTTTAATTTCTATTTTTGCAAGATTAGGTGGTGGCATTTTTACAAAAGGTGCTGATGTAGGTGCTGACCTTGTAGGTAAAGTTGAGGCAGGGATACCTGAAGATGATCCTAGAAATCCTGCAGTAATTGCAGATAATGTTGGTGATAATGTTGGTGATTGTGCTGGAATGGCAGCAGATCTTTTCGAAACATATGCAGTAACAATTATTGCAACAATGGTGCTTGGACATTTAATAGTTTCAGGTGGTGGGGATGCTGTCTTATATCCACTATATCTTGGAGCAGTTTCTATTGTTGCTTCTATCATTGGCTGCTTCTTTGTAAAAGCATCTCCAAAAATGTCCAATGTAATGCCGGCTCTTTATAGAGGATTGGCGATAGCAGGAATTCTTTCTGCAATTGCTTTTTACTATGTAACACAAATGATGTTTGTCGATGGCTTTGTAACAGAATCTAGAAGCTATTCTGCTATGGCATTATTTTACTCATCAATTGTTGGTTTAGTTTTAACAGCTGTTTTAGTCTGGATTACCGAATACTATACTGGAACTCAATATGCCCCAGTTCAACATATTGCAAAAGCGTCAGAAACTGGTCATGCGACTAATATTATCGCTGGAATCGGGATTTCAATGAAGTCTACTGCAATTCCTGTGCTTTCAGTTTGTTTAGCAATTTATACTGCTT
>Ga0209192_10001056_pt1 | contig 23471 bp, 27 predicted proteins | sample ArcticOcean_MG_C_11_FD_187433 | JGI IMG/M metagenome (GOLD analysis project Ga0209192, IMG submission 187433) | Marine microbial communities from western Arctic Ocean - ArcticOcean_MG_CB2_154 (SPAdes) (version 2) | ecosystem: Environmental > Aquatic > Marine > Oceanic | place: Arctic Ocean... | reverse complement strand
AGAAATTTTTAGCATCCTCAAATGTTTCAATATTTCTTTGAAATAATACATTAGCAATCGTTGAATCTACCTGTAAATCTTGGGCTAATTTTTCTATTTTTTCTTTATCTGGTACTGGTTTTAAAGTCCATCTCATAGCATTTTATTGACTTCATTTTAAATTTCGTGCAGGAAAATTTCAATTTCTACATCTGCAAATTGACGAAACATTTCCATAACCCCACAGTACTTTGTTACCGATAAGTTTACAGCTTTTTGTATTTTTTCTGGTTGTAGATTATTGTCTGTAAAATGATAATCTACTTTTACTTTATTATAAAACTGTGGATCCTCATCTGTCAATTCTGCGGTCACTTCAATTTTAAAATCTGCAACTTCTGCACGCATTTTTTCTAACATAGCAACGACATCTAAACCAGAACAACCTGCCAAAGAAGAGAGCATTAATGCTTTTGGAGCAAAACCAACCGTATCTCCATTGTCTAGAGATTTATTAAAAGTTGTTAATTTGTGACCACTTGGATTGTCACTTTCAAAATGTGATTTTCCTGTCCAAACGGTTGTAACTATATTTTTTGCCATAAATTCTGTTTTTAAAAAAATGAAGTATTAAATTGTGCTTCCTTGCAAATGTAATCACAATAATAAATTTAAAGATATAAAAAATGCCTTTAGTAAACCCACTTTCAGCAGAACACAATTTAGAAACCAAAGAATTGGCAGAATTTTTTAATGAGACCTTAGGTTTTTGTCCGAATTCGGTTTTAACAATGCAGCGCAGACCTGCCATTTCTAAGGCTTTTATCAATTTAAATAAGGCAGTAATGGCCAATGAAGGACGGGTTACGTCTGCATTAAAAAGAATGATTGCTTGGGTTTCTAGCAACGCAACTGGTTGCAGATATTGCCAGGCACATGCCATTAGGGCTGCAGAACGCTATGGCGCAGAAAAAGAACAGTTAGATAATATTTGGGAATACAAAACACATGCTGCTTTCTCAGAAGCAGAAAGAGCCGCTTTAGATTTTTCTTTGGCAGCTTCTATGGTGCCAAATGCTGTGAATGCTAAAACTAAAGAGACTTTATACAAGTATTGGGATGAAGGAGAAATCGTAGAAATGTTAGGTGTTATTTCTCTCTTTGGATATTTAAATAGATGGAATGATTCTATGGGAACAAGTTTAGAAGAAGATGCTATAGAAAGCGGAAATCAGTTTTTAGGTAAAAACGGTTTTGAAGTTGGGAAACACAACGGTTCTCAATATTAAAGTTATTTCTTTAATGTTAAGGCTTCATTTTCAAAAGACAAACCTTTAAAACCTGTTTTCATAAAGTTTCTAATATTTTGATGCGAAGTACCATTTTTATCTTCTAAAACAGTTTGATAATGTTCGCCAAAAGAAAATAATGTTGCTTCTTTTGTGAACTCTTGGTGCATAGCAAATGCAAACAATTTACAAGAACCATTATTTTCTCCTGCATTATTTATAATGTCTCCGTTTGCGAATGCTGTTGGATTAAAAGTATAATAGTCCTCAATTACTTGCATGGTTTCTTTGAAAGTAATTGCGGTTGGAGTTGTTTTTAGTTTGGTTTTGAATTCTGGGATGGTCATTTAAATAGTTTTTTAAAATTAAAAACAAAAGTAAATAATAAAAAAAGACGCTTTTTATTTTTAATATGTAAAGTTTTATTTACATTTGTATAAAAATAATAGCATTATGAAAATTAAAATGTTGCCAAATTGGGGAAAAAAGTTAGGTTTTTTGGTTTTCATTACATGTTTTTTTATTTCTGGTTACTCTGATTTTGTGGATGGACTTACAGGGCAATCATCTAATTCAGGAAAGTATGCAGATTTGGTAGGGAAGCAGTTAAGTCATGTTTTGGAGATTTTGTCAATTTTAGGATTAATTATTTATATGTTTTCTAAAGAAAAAATAGAAGACGATTACATTAATAAATTACGGCTTAAATCTTTTCAACTAACGTCATTTATTGGTTTAGCCCTAACTATAATTGCTTATTCGATATCAGAAGAGATAAGACTAACATTAGATTATTTCATTATCTTATTTCTTTGGATTTATTTGGGTGTTTTCGCAATAAAAAAACGAATTTACTAAAAAAACAATAGCATTATGAAAATTAAAATGTTGCCAAATTGGGGCAAAAAGTTAGGCTTTTTAGTTTTTATTATTTCAATGATTATTAATTCTACCTTTATAGAGAGTCGAAAGTCTTTCTATGAAGGATATTATGTTGGTCTTGGCGGGGAAAAGGAAATATTGATTCTAAAACCGATATTGTTTGAAAGAGTTTTAGGTAGTCAAAGTTTACATTTCTTTAGTATTTTAATTATAATTGGTTTGATAATATATATGTTTTCAAGAGAAAAGGTAGAGGACGACTATATTGATAAATTAAGATTAGAGTCTTTTCAGTTAACTAGTTTAATTGGCTTAGCGGTCTTAATAATACTTTATATAGTTTTTAAAACTCTAAAATTAGAGTTAGATTATTTTGTGCTTATATTTTTAATTATTTATTTAAATATTTTTGCATTGAAAAAAAGACACTTTTAGTATGAAAAATTTAATAAAAGTAGAGCGTGCAAGGCACAGTTTAACACAAGGAGATTTAGCTGAAAAAGTTGGTGTTTCTAGGCAGACTATTTATGCCATAGAAAATAATAAATTTAATCCTTCGGTAACTTTAGCAATTAAAATGGCACGTTTTTTTAAAGTAACAGTAGAATATTTATTTGACATTGAAGAGTAAGACTAAAGTTTAAAGTTTAATTCATTGCCCTACAGTAAAAAAAACACCTTTTGGTGTCTTAATTTTATATTATGATAGCACTTATTTTATTAATACTTTTCTGGTTTCTGCAAGTAATTCGAATACTCTTTACGAAATAGAAATTTGTTTTTAGAGCAAAGATATTCTTAGAACAAGTTATTTTATAAATTCTTATTCATGGAGGAATGTAAAAACTAAAAACTTTACTTCTTCCCGTCAACAATCACAACAATTTCCCCTTTTGGGGGCTTATTTGTGTAATGTGCTAAAACTTCAGTGGCAGTTCCTCTAATAGTTTCTTCAAACATTTTTGTCAATTCTCTAGAAACAGAAACTTGTCTGTCTGCTCCAAAATAGGCTATAAAATGTCCTAAGGTTTTTACCAGTTTATGTGGCGATTCGTAAAAAATCATGGTCCTAGTTTCTTCTGCTAATAATAAAAAACGCGTTTGTCTTCCTTTTTTAACAGGCAGAAAACCTTCAAAAATAAACTTATCATTTGGCAAACCAGAGTTTACCAATGCAGGTACAAAAGCAGTTGCGCCAGGTAAACAGTCTACTTCTATGTTATTTTCTACACAAGCTCTCGTCAATAAAAAACCGGGATCTGAAATTGCAGGCGTTCCGGCATCAGAAATTAAGGCACAGGTTTCTCCATTTTTTATTCTATTTACAACCCCTTGTATAGACCTATGTTCATTATGCATATGATGACTGTGCATTTGCGTAGCAATTTCGTAATGCTTTAAGAGTTTGCCGCTTGTGCGCGTGTCTTCTGCTAAAATAAAATCGACTTCTTTTAGAATCCGAATGGCTCTAAAAGTCATGTCTTCTAAGTTACCAATGGGTGTTGGGACTAAATATAATTTACTCATAAATTAAGTGTTGCGTTTTTAGTGTTGAATTGTGAGTACATTTAAAATTCACCACGCAACATTCAAAACTGTTTTAGATATTTTCAAACGTTTCTACTGTTACATCAGCCATTACATTACCAGTATGTTTGATGTCTAAAGGTTCAAACAATAAAACATGCACTTCTTCTTGTGCAATTGGTTTGTGTTCTACTCCTTTCGGAATGATGTAAATTTCTCCTTCGTTTAATTCGATTTTCTTATCTCTAAATTCTATCATTAAAGAACCTTTTATAATCATAAAGAGTTCATCTTCATGTTCGTGAGCATGCCAGATAAATTCACCTTTAATTTTCGCTAATAAGATTTGTTGACCATTTAACTCTCCAATTTTTTTTGGGGACCAAAAATCTGAAAATAATTTAAACTTCTCTTGAATATTAATTATACTCATAAAGACAAATTTACAAAGAATTGAACAAATTCTATGTTGCTGATTGCAGCAATTGTTTGCCCTCTTTTCTGTTTTAAAAAAGCGCGTGCTGAAAGCGGGGTATTTCTTCCGAATTTTCAGAATAGAAATGAACGACTAAAAGATTCATATTAACTTGAAAATGTTTAGTTTTGTAGCTTAAATTTTCAATAGAAATGTATAGAAGTCATTCTTGTGGCGAGTTAAGAGCATCGCACATAAATACAGAGATAACTTTAGCGGGTTGGGTACAAAAAACGCGTGATAAAGGTTTTATGATTTGGGTAGATTTGCGAGACAGATACGGAGTTACACAGTTAATTTTTGATGAAGAGCGCACGCCAACAGAAATGATGGAGAAAGCAAAATCTTTAGGGAGAGAGTTTGTAATACAGGTAACTGGAACAGTAATAGATAGAGAATCTAAGAATTTTAAAATGCCTACAGGAGCCATTGAAGTCTTGGTTTCTAAGTTAGAAATTTTAAATACTTCTATTACGCCACCATTTACAATTGAAGATAAAACGGATGGAGGAGAAGACATTCGAATGAAATATAGATACTTAGATATTCGAAGAAACCCTGTAAAAGAGAGTTTAATTTTTCGTCATAAAGTATCGATGGAAGTAAGAAAATACTTGTCTGACCAAGAATTTATAGAGGTAGAAACGCCGTATTTAATAAAGTCTACGCCAGAAGGTGCAAGAGATTTTGTAGTACCTTCTAGAATGAATGAAGGTCAGTTTTACGCATTACCACAATCTCCACAAACCTTTAAACAATTGTTGATGGTTGGTGGAATGGACAAATACTTTCAGATTGTAAAATGCTTTAGAGATGAAGATTTACGTGCAGACAGACAACCAGAATTTACGCAAATAGATTGTGAAATGGCGTTTGTAGAGCAAGAAGATATTTTAAATATTTTTGAAGGATTAACACGTCACTTGTTAAAAGAAGTGAATAATGTGGAGGTGGAGAAATTCCCTAGAATGTTATACGATGACGCAATGCGTTTATATGGAAATGACAAACCAGACATTCGTTTTGGAATGGAATTTGGCGAGCTAAACGAAATTACACAACACAAAGATTTTGGCGTTTTTAACAGCGCAGAATTGGTAGTTGGTTTCGCTGTTCCTGGTGGAAATACTCATACAAGAAAAGAAATAGACAATATTATAAAATGGGTTAAGAGGCCACAAGTGGGAGCTTTAGGAATGATTTATTGTCGTGTGAACGAAGATGGAGCCTTTAAGTCTTCTGTAGATAAATTCTATGATCAAGAAGATTTAGCAAAGTGGGCTGAAAAAACCGGAGCAAAAGCAGGAGATTTAATCTGTGTGTTATCTGGTGATACGAATAAAGTAAGAGCACAATTATCTGCTTTACGTATGGAGTTTGCAGAGCGTTTAGGTTTAAGAGATCCGAAAGTATTTGCGCCTTTATGGGTAATCGATTTTCCATTATTGGAATTAGATGAAGAAACAGGGCATTATCATGCAATGCATCACCCTTTTACTTCGCCAAAACCAGGGCAAATGGAATTGTTAGATACAGATCCTGGAGCCGTAAAAGCAAATGCATATGATTTGGTTTTAAATGGAAATGAAATTGGTGGCGGTTCTATTAGAATACACGATAAGCAAATGCAAGCAACCATGTTGCGCCATCTAGGTTTTTCTGACGAAGACGCAAAAGCACAATTTGGGTTTTTAATGGATGCTTTTGAATATGGTGCACCACCGCATGGAGGTTTGGCTTTTGGGTTGGATAGATTGGTTGCTATTTTAGGCGGCCAAGAAACGATTAGAGATTTTATTGCGTTTCCAAAAAACAATTCTGGACGAGATGTAATGATCGATGCGCCTGCCTTTATTGATGATACACAATTAAAAGAATTAAGCTTGAAATTAGATATTCAAGAATAGAAATTACTGTTTTAAATATTTAGACTTCACGGGTTTGTAAGATTTGTGAGGTCTTTTTTTATCTAATTTTTTTAGTACTTTTAAACTATGAAAAATACCATCCTACTTTTAGTATTGTTTATTTCAATTGCTTCATTTGCCCAAAAAATTACAGGAGACAAACTTTTAGAAAAGTCAATTAACTTTCATGACCCAACTGGGAATTGGGAAACCTTTCATGGCGAACTTGTTGTTATTATGGAAACACCAGAAGGTACTCCAAGAAAAAGCAAAATAAAAATAAACCATCCATCGCAATATTTTTCAGTAGAAACAGCAAGAGACAGTATCGTTACAAAACAGATTGTAAATAAAGAAGTTTGCAGTTTTGCCATTAATGGAATCACAAATCTATCTGAGGAATTAATAGAGAAATATAGTTTGAATTGTAAACGTGCAAAGATGTTTAAAAACTATTACACCTATTTATACGGCTTACCAATGAAATTAAAGGATGAAGGCACTATTGTTGATCAAACAGTAACAACCAAAACTTTTAAAGGAAAGAAATACTTGGTTTTAAAAGTGAACTATTCTAAGGAAGTAGGTAAAGATACTTGGTACTTTTATTTTGATCCTAAAACATATGCAATGGAAGTGTATCAGTTTTTTAAAGAAGCAAAAAATAGCGGAGAATATATTTTACTATCAGGTTTAGAAACTATCAATAATATTAAGATGCCTAAAAATAGAGCTTGGTATTATAACAAAGATGATGGTTATTTAGGAACAGATATATTGTCATCAAAGAAATAATTATAAATGCCAACAACAAAAAAAATATATAAAAATATATTAATTTGGAGATATAAGTACATCTCTCAACGTCAGTTTATTTATATTTTAAGTATTCTGGTTGGTTTTTTATCTGGTGTTGCAGCGCTTATTTTAAAAAATTTAACACACTTTTTCCAACACCTTTTAGAAGGTAATTTAGTGCGCTATTATCACAATGCCTTTTACTTTGTATTCCCTATAATAGGACTTACTATTGTTTATTTTATTATAAAATTTATTCTAAAAGAAAAGGTAGATCATGGTATTCCATCTACACTTTTTGCTATTTCTAAGCGCAAAGGAATTATAAAACGTAAAAAAATGTTTGCATCTATATTAACGGCCCCCATAACTGTAGGCTTTGGTGGTTCCGTGGGTTTAGAAGGCCCAACCGTGGCAACAGGTGCAGCAATAAGCTCTAACATTGCGCGCTTATTTCACTTGAATCAAACTACTAGAAGTTTATTAATTGGTTGTGCTGCTGCTGGTGCATTATCTTCCATCTTTAAGGCGCCCGTTGCTGCAATTATTTTTGCTATTGAGGTATTTAGTCTAGACTTAACAATTGCCTCGATGTTGCCGTTGCTTTTAGCATCTTTATCTGCTATTATTACGTCGCACTTTTTCTTCGGATCAGATGTCTTACTTCCTTTTAAATCAGTAGCTATTTTCTCAATAAAAGAGGTTCCTTTTTATATTATTTTAGGAATAGTAACTGGTTTAACCTCTGTCTATTTTACAGAAGTATATGATAGGGTTCAGAAATTTTTCGATAAAATAGATTCTCCAATAAAACGCATGCTAATTGGCGGAACGTGTTTAGGTATTTTGGTTTATTTTATTCCGCCTTTATATGGTGAAGGCTTTGAGGTTATTAATAATTTAATTGCCGGAAACCCTGAGGAAGCCTTAAAAAATAATTTCATGCATTTAGATTTAACTAATGTTTGGATTGTTATCCTTTTACTAACGGGTTTGGTTTTTTTTAAAATTATTGCAAGTGCCTTGACCTTTGGTGCTGGCGGTGTTGGAGGTATTTTTGCACCAACCTTATTTATGGGGAGTATTTTAGGTAATGTGGTGGCGAAAATTATAAATAATACCGGACTTTCTACTATCTCTGAAAGTAACTTTACCCTGGTTGGTATGGCTGGTTTAATGGCGGCTGTTTTGCATGCACCACTAACTGCAATATTTCTAATAGCAGAGGTCACTGGAGGTTATGGCCTTTTTATTCCGCTAATGATAACGGCTGCAATTTCTTATTCTCTTGCAAAATATGTGCATCCTTATTCTGTGTATGCAATGGAATTAGGTAGAAAAGGAGAATTGATTACCCATGATAAAGATCATGCAGTTTTAACTTTAATGGAGATAGATAAAGTTATAGAAAATAATTTTATTGCTGTCTATGCGAATATGAGTTTGGGTGAAATGATAAAAGAAGCAGTGGTGAAATCGAACAGGAATATTTTCCCTGTAGTAGATCAAGAAAGTAATAGGCTATTGGGTATTATTTTGTTAGATGATATTAGACCTATTATGTTTGACCAGACTTTATATAATAAGGTAATTGCAAGAGAAGTAATGCAAAAACCACCAGAAGTCATAGTTGTTGGAAAAGACAGAATGACAGATGTTATGAAGAAGTTTCAAAAAAGTGGTGCATGGAATTTACCAGTTATTGAAAATAATAAATATATTGGTTTTATTTCTAAGTCTAAGTTGTTAACAGCTTATAGAAATAAATTAATCGAAGTTACTAGTTAAAGAAAATAAATTAAAATGAGAACAAACAATTTTACTCAAAATATGTTAAAGAAGTCTAACGCCGAGTTAGAAAATATTTTAGAAGATAAAAAGACATATACAGATGAAGCGATACAAGCAGTAATTTGGGAGTTAGAAAATAGAAATATCATTGAAAAAGGCTCCATTACTCACAATCCAGTTATTTTAGAAAAAGATGTTTTATTCGAAGAAAAAGAATTAGACACAGCCTATCATGAAGCTTCATCTGAAGCAACGGTCTTCCCAATTTTATACTCAAAAAGAGCAATACAGGGATTTACTATCTTTTTTAGCACCTTATTTGGTGCTGTTTTATTAATGAGTAATTTAAAAAAAATGAACAAACCAAAGGCAAGAGTTGAAGTGCTTGTTTTCGCGATTTCCTATACCTTTCTAACCATTATACTTTTAGACTACCTTCCAAAAACATTTTTTCTAACAATACTTTTCAACTTAGTTGGGTATGCTGTTTTAGTGGAATATTTTTGGAATAAAAATTTGGGCAAAGAGCTACAGCACCAAAAGAAGCAAATTTCTAAGCCATTAATTATTTCATTTGCAATTTTAGTGCTTTTGGTACTTCTTCAATTTTACATAGTACTTTAGGGTAATAGAAAGATTTAAACCCCATTAAGAACCCCATTTTTCTTTAAGAGAAATTAATTCTTTTTGAGACTTTATAACAGACTTTTGATTTATCATACCTGTTTTTAGACAGGTATAAAGTAAAAAAGTAATTTCTAAATCTTCGGAATTTAAAAGTAAAACGTTGCTGGTGTTTTCTTCAAAAGATTCAGCAAAAGCATCATTTATTTCTGCTATTTTAACCCCGTTTTTAAAAATCGATTGCTTCTGAAAATAATGAATTTGAACCTCATAAAGATCGGTATCTAATTGTAATTTAAAAATAGAATTTGCAGTATTACTAGAAATTAAAACAAGACTTTCTTTATTTTTAGGTGAAATATTATAAGACATTCTCCATTTCCAAAATTTAAATTTTTTAGTAATGGTGTATATAATTTCATTTTCTAAATTATAAATTTCAGAAGTAGTTTTTCCAAACTCTAAAAACCAACTTGCTTTATATTTTAGCGTATCTGAATTATTATAAGCCTTTAAATTATTGTTAGAATGGTCTATTTTGTAATTTATTTTTTCCATAGTATTTTTTAAAAAATTAAAGATATAACTTTTGTAGTTTTGCAATATGAAATTAGCGTTAAAAATAATGTTTATTGTCTTTTTAGTTTGGATGGGGGTAGGAGCGTATTTAGTAAATACAGAGCATGAAAAAGCACAGATTGTAATGGGTTTAGGTATTTTATATCTCGCATTTTTATTTATGCCTTTCTTTATCTATTACAGATATAGAGACGGTAAATACAAGAAATATATTTTAAATGATCAAAAGTTAAGAGATGCTTTTAGTCAACAAGGAAAGAAGTAGTAATTATTTTTATTATTCATTTTACCTTTAGTATTTGTTACCGCCGTTTTATGTCTCAAAGAGAAGAATAGTTCGTACTTTTGTAGTCTATGATAGACGCAAAAGAAGCAATTTCTGAAAAGGCAGTTTTAATTGGTGTAATTACGCAACAACAGAATGAAACCCAGTCTAATGAGTATTTAGATGAGTTAGATTTTTTAACATCTACGGCTGGTGGAGTTACCGTAAAACGCTTTGTTCAGAAAATGGAAAGACCTAACCCTAAAACTTTTTTAGGAGTTGGTAAGCTAGATGAAGTAAGAGCTTATATAGAATCTAACGGTGTTGGTACCGCTATTTTTGATGACGAGTTATCGCCAGCACAAATACGAAATATAGAAAAAGTTTTAGATTGTAAAATCTTGGACAGAACCAATTTAATCTTAGATATTTTTGCACAAAGAGCGCAGACGAGTTCAGCAAAAACACAAGTAGAGCTGGCACAATGTCAATATTTATTACCTCGTTTAACAAGACTTTGGACACACCTTGACAAACAAAAAGGTGGTATTGGAATGCGTGGACCGGGTGAAACAGAAATAGAAACAGATAGACGTATTATTCGTGATAAAATAGACCTTCTAAAAAAGAAATTAAAGACCATTGATAAACAAATGGCTGTTCAGCGAAAAAATCGCGGTAAAATGGTACGTGTTGCCCTAGTTGGTTATACCAATGTTGGAAAATCTACCTTGATGAACGTTATTAGTAAAAGTGATGTTTTTGCTGAAAACAAATTATTTGCAACTTTAGATACAACGGTTAGAAAAGTAGTTATTAAGAACATTCCGTTTTTAATGACAGACACTGTAGGTTTTATTAGAAAACTGCCAACACAATTAGTAGAATCTTTTAAATCTACCTTAGACGAGGTTAGAGAAGCAGATTTATTATTGCACGTTGTAGATATTTCACATCCAAATTTTGAAGATCATATTGCTTCTGTAAACGGAGTTTTAGCGGACATTAAATGTGCAGATAAAACAACTGTAATGGTTTTTAATAAGATTGACGCATATGTTCACGAAACCATAGAGGAAGACGATATTGTTACAGAAAGAAGTAAATTACATTATACGCTAGAAGATTGGCAAAAAACTTGGATGAATGATAAAAATGAAACTTCTATTTTTATTTCTGCTTTAAATAAAGAAAATTTAGAAGAGTTTAAGGAAACAGCATATAATGAAGTGAAGAAAATTCACATCGAACGTTTTCCTTATAACAACTTTTTATATGATGAATATAAAGAAGAGTAAATATTTTTTTTTTAAATGTAAACTAATAAAGTTTATACTAGATTTTCTTGTGACATAATTCTTTTAAGAGAACCTTATCTATTAGGAACTAATTAAATTTAGTAAAAATTGTTAATATGTCTTTTTTTTGTGAAAATTATAGTTCACACCTAAGCCGAAAAGCTGTCTAAATTGCATTTTTGAAGAAGAATTATCATCGATTATTGTATGAAAGGTCATGTGCATTTTAATATGGCTATTTACTTTAAAACGAATGTTTGTTTGATAATCTAAATCTACATTACCAAAATTAGCTAAGTAATCCGAATACATTGTTATAATATTTTCCATTTCAATATTTTTCATAACACGAAATTTATAATACCCAGATAGGTTAAAACCTAAACTAAACGATGTGTTCTTACCTTCTTCAACACCAAATTTTCCAGAAAAAAAATCATTTACAAACGTATATCTCGCGGTCGCTGGCGCAATATTTAAGCTTAATTCGTCAGATTTTTTAAATAACATTCCTGGTCCAAAAGTTAAATAAGCAGGTGCTAAAAATCCTGAAACCATTGATTTGGGCTCTTGCTTATAGTCGAAACCTTTTGTGTACTGTGTTTTAAAGTTTCCAATAAAGGATAAAAACCAGTTGGTGCTAGTTTTCAAACCTAACAGCGTGTTTAATTCGAAACGGTCATCTGTTTTTCGATACCCTTGTTCACTAACATAACTAATACCATATCCTGTAATTATTCTGGTATCCCAATTTATATTTTCCTTTTTGTAGTTAAAATCGTAGTTCAAGTTAATATTTCCTGCTACCGTGTTTTGTCCACCAGAGGCCCAATTAGAAAAAGAAGATTGATTAAAGATAAAAGCAAGCCTTCCATTCACTTTCCATTTTGGTTTTAATATAGTATCTTTTTCCTTGTCTTGTGAATAAGAATTTGATACTAAGAGTAAGCATAAAATAGGGAGAATTCTGTTCAAGGTAAATAAATTTAAATGGGTAATATCATTTTTTAGACTTGTATAGAGGTACTGTAGAGCATGCCTCTCCAAAAAGAATAGATTTAGCAATAGGTTGTAATTTAGCAATTAAGAATGCAAATGCAGAATTAGGTATTGGTTTTTCTGCACACCCTTTAATTATTACAGGGCAATCTGTAAAATCTGTAAAATCTACAAAACTTAATAGCTCTTGATATAAAACAGTTTCTAACAATTCTAAATCTCCAACAACAACTTTTTTTGCAAAGGGGGCAGCTTCTGCAGCAATTAGCATAAAAGCCCAAGAAGGTATAATTGCCTCTACAGAGCAAGTTATGGCAACAAAAGAATTTTTATACTGAGACCAGTCATGTTTTATAACAGATGCTCTAAAGTCTTTTTCTTTTAAAATAAGGTCTTGAAATAACCAATCTTTAATGTCAAATAAAACCCTATTGCCTTCAGGATAAATTTCCTCAAGATCAAATGTTTTTAATTTGCTACTTGCTACTCTATTTATAATTTCTTCTGCCATTTTTTAAATTGGTTTCAAAGTTTTCATTTTGCTAAAAGCTAAAAGCTAAAAGCTAAAAGCTAAAAAATCTAAAGCATCCCTAATTCTAATTTTGCCTCTTCGCTCATCATTTCAGACGTCCAAGTTGGGTCGAATGTAATTTCTACTTCACAACTATTAATTTCCTTTAAAGATTTTACTTTTTCTTCAATATCTACAGGTAGACTTTCTGCAACTGGGCAATTAGGTGATGTTAATGTCATTAAAATTTTTGCATTGTTATCATCAGATACAAAAACATCATAAATTAAGCCTAATTCGTAAATATCTACAGGAATTTCTGGATCATAAATAGTTTTTAAAACATTTATAATTTTATCTCCAATTTCTTCTAGTTCTTTATCTGTCATGATTTTTGTTCTTAATTAGCTAATTTTGTTTGTTGCGCAATGGCGTACATTTTTATTTGTTTCACCATAGAAACCAATCCATTTGCTCTTGTAGGACTTAAATGTTCTTTTAATCCAATTGCATCTATAAAGGTAGTTTCTGCACTTAAAATATCCATTGGTTTCTGTTCAGAGAAAACGCGCAACAATAATGCTACAATGCCCTTTGTTAAAATAGCATCACTGTCTGCAGTAAATTTTATTTTATCAGTATCTAATTCAGAGTACAACCAAACCTTCGATTGGCAACCTTTTATTAGATTTTCATCTAATTTATATTGGTCTGAAATAATAGGCAAAGATTTTCCAAGCTCTATAATATACTCATAGCGTTCCATCCAATCATCAAACATAGAAAACTCGTCAATAATTTCTTCTTGTATTTCTGTAATAGTCATTTTTAAAACTTATTTTTGCGCTTTTAAAAAGCGCTTTTTTGTATAAAGCAAAATTACGTATAAAATCTAAGAAATGAGTAAATTATTAGCAGTGGGTACTGTGGCTTTTGATGCTATTGAAACACCTTTTGGTAAAACAGATAAAATATTAGGAGGCTCTGGAACTTTTGTAGGTTTGGCAGCTTCTCAATTCGGAGTAGAGACCGGTGTTGTTTCCGTTGTTGGTGGAGATTTCCCAGCTTCTTATTTAGAAATGATGAATTCTAAAGGTATTAATACCGATGGAATTGAAGTGGATAAGAACGGCAAAACATTTTTTTGGAGCGGAAAATATCATAATGATATGAATTCACGCGATACGTTAGTCACAGAATTAAATGTTTTAGAAACATTTACTCCAATTGTACCAGAAAAATTTAAAGATGCTGGTATTGTAATGTTAGGAAATTTACATCCTTTAACACAAGCTTCTGTTTTAGATCAAATGATAGAAAGACCAAAATTAGTGGTTTTAGATACTATGAATTTTTGGATGGACATTGCGCTAGATGATTTACACACGGTTTTAAAAAGGGTAGATGTAATTACCATTAATGATGAAGAAGCAAGACAGTTATCTGGAGAGTATTCTCTGGTAAATGCGGCTAAAAAGATTCATGAAATGGGACCAAAATATGTAGTAATTAAAAAAGGAGAACATGGTGCTTTATTATTTAGCGGAGAAAAAATGTTTTATGCACCAGCTTTACCATTAGCAGAAGTTTTTGACCCAACAGGAGCAGGAGATACGTTTGCTGGAGGTTTTTGTGGTTATTTAGCAAAAACAGAAGATATTTCTTTTGAAAACATGAAGTGTGGAATTATTTATGGTTCTAATTTGGCATCTTTCTGTGTAGAAAAATTTGGCACAGAGCGCATGCAAGAGCTTACGAAAGATGAAGTTAAAGAGCGCTTGCAAGCTTTTAGAGAATTAACACAATTTGATATAAAATTATCTTAAATTTAATCCGCAGTTTCGACTGCGGATTTTTTTTTGAAACAACCATAGATTAACAACAACTCAACACACTAAAAACAACACAAAATGAGTGACGCGATTAAACACGAATGCGGAATTGCACTTGTTAGATTAAAGAAACCTTTACAGTTTTACAAGGATAAATACGGTTCTGCTTTTTACGGAATTAATAAGATGTATTTATTAATGGAGAAACAACACAATCGGGGTCAAGATGGTGCTGGTTTTGCAAGTGTAAAATTTAACGTAGCACCAGGTACTAGGTATGTAAGTAGAGTTCGTTCTAACCAATCGCAGCCAATACAAGATATTTTTGCGCAAATAAATGATCGTTTAAACGGTGTTTTAGAGCAAAATCCAGATAAAAAAGACGATGTTGCTTGGCAAGAAGAGAACATGCCATATATAGGTAACTTATTTTTAGGACATGTTAGGTATGGTACTTTTGGTAAAAACAGTATCGAAAGCGTGCATCCATTTTTACGGCAGAGCAATTGGCGTCATCAAAATTTAATTGTTGCAGGTAATTTTAATATGACTAATTCTAAACAATTATTAGAAGAATTGGTAGAGTTGGGCCAGCATCCAAAGGAGTTTACAGATACAGTAACCGTAATGGAGAAAATTGGTCATTTTTTAGAAGAAGAGGTTTCTAGTTTATATCAACAAGCAAAAATAAAAGGATTCAATAAAAAAGATGCTTCCCCATTTATTGAAGAGAATTTAGACCTACAAAATGTATTAAGTAGATCTGCAAAAAATTGGGATGGTGGTTATGCATTAGCTGGTTTAGTTGGACATGGAGATGCTTTCGTTTTGAGAGACCCAAACGGAATTAGACCTACATTCTTCTATGAAGATGACGAGGTTGTAGTGGTTGCATCAGAAAGACCAGTAATACAAACTGTGTTTAACTTAAAGATTGATGATGTTCAGGAATTGGAAAGAGGGCATGCTTTAATTATAAAAAAGAACGGTAAAACTTCTATAGAAAAAGTACTAGAGCCTAGAGAAAAGAAATCATGTTCTTTTGAACGTATTTATTTTTCTAGAGGAAGTGATGCTTCGATTTATGAAGAACGTAAAAACTTAGGAAAATTAGTATTTCCAAAGATTTTAAAATCTATTAACTCTGATATTTCTAATTCTGTTTTTTCATATATACCAAATACGGCAGAAACGTCTTTCTACGGAATGACAGAGGCTGCTGAAGATTTATTAAATGAGCAAAAAACAGCAAAAATTTTAGCTGGTGGTACAAAATTATCTGCTAAGAGGGTAACAGAAATTTTATCTGAAAGAGCTCGTTTTGAAAAAATAGCGATTAAAGATGCGAAACTAAGAACTTTTATTGCAGACGATAGTAGTAGAGATGATCTGGTAGAGCATGTATATGACATTACATATGGTGTTGTAAAACCTACAGACAATCTTGTAATTATAGATGATAGTATTGTTCGTGGAACAACATTAAAGAAAAGTATTATTAAAATTTTAGACAGACTAGAGCCTAAAAAAATAGTAGTAGTTTCTTCTGCACCACAAATTAGATATCCAGATTGTTACGGAATAGATATGGCTAGAATTGAGGCATTTATTGCTTTTAAAGCAGCAATAGAGCTTCTAAAAGATACAAAACAAGAAAATATTATAGAGGCAGTTTACCAAAAGTCGAAAGCACAACAAGGTGAAAAGGATGAGGATATTATAAATTTTGTGAAAGAAATTTATGCACCTTTTGCAGTAGAAGAAGTTTCCGCTAAAATTGCTGAAATGTTAAAAACTAAGGATATTAAAGCAGACGTTGATGTTATTTATCAAACTGTAGAAAACTTGCACATTGCATGTCCTGATAATTTAGGAGATTGGTATTTTACAGGAAATTATCCAACACCAGGAGGAAATAGAGTAGTAAATGAAGCTTTTATTAATTTCTACGAAGGAAATGATAAAAGATCTTACTAAGTAAGAAATAAAAAAGTCCAATAAAAAAGCATCCAATAATTTGGATGCTTTTTTTATTTATAAATTGAAATAATTTACTTTGCTTCCGAGTATCTTTTTGAAACTTCGTTCCAGTTAATTACGTTAAAAAATGCATTAATATAATCTGGTCTTCTGTTTTGGTAGTTTAAATAATAAGCATGTTCCCAAACATCTAATCCTAAGACAGGAGTTCCTTGACAAGTAACACCTGGCATTAACGGATTGTCTTGATTTGGTGTAGAACAAACTTCTACTTTACCACCTTTATGAACACACAACCATGCCCAACCAGAACCAAATTGAGTTGCAGCAGCATTCGAAAAAGCTTCCATAAAACCCTCTTCAGAGCCATAAGCAGCTTCAATAGCATCTTTTAATTCTCCAGATAAAGATCCTTTATCCTCTGGACTCATTACTTTCCAAAATAAAGAATGATTGTAAAAACCACCCCCATTATTTCTTACGCCACCATTGCTCATATCTAAATTAGCTAGAATATCCTCAATAGATTTTCCTTCTAATTCTGTTCCTGCAATTGCTCCGTTTAATTTTGTTGTATATCCGTTGTGATGTTTACTATGGTGTATCTCCATAGTTCTTGCATCAATATTAGGTTCTAAAGCGTCATACGCATATCCTAATTCTGGTAATTGAAAAGCCATATTTTTTATTTTTAAATTCTTATTACATTTAACACTACAAACTTACTTAATAAGAAGCAGTTTTACAAAAGATTCCTCTTTTGTTATTTTATAATAGTATCAATAAGATTTATTCGCCAAATTTTAGCATAAATTCTTCCACTTTAGCTACCATGTTTTTACTTCCACAAATAAAAGGCACCCTTTGATGTAATTCCGTAGGTGTAACATCCAGGGTTCTTGTATAACCGTCAGATGAGGTTCCATTGGCCTGTTCTGCAAGAAAAGCCATTGGATTACATTCATACAGTAAGCGTAATTTTCCGTTCGGATTCCTAGAGCCTTTTGGATACATATAAACGCCACCTTTGATCATATTTCTATGAAAATCTGATACTAAAGAACCAATATATCTGCTGGTGTAAGGCCTATCACCCTCCTCTTCTTGGCAGTATTTTATGTATTTTTTTATTCCTAAAGGGAAATCCATATAATTCCCTTCATTTATAGAGTAAATAGTGCCATCTTTTGGGAAGGTCATATTTGGATGGGATAAATAAAACGTACCAATTGCTGGGTTTAAAGTAAAACCATTTACACCGTCTCCTGTGGTGTAAACTAGCATTGTAGATGTGCCGTAAACAACATAACCTGCAGCAACTTGTTCGCTACCTTTTTGTAGAAAATCCTCTAATTTTACTGGAGTTCCAATGGGTGTAACTCTTCTGTATATAGAAAAAATTGTTCCCACTGAAACATTAACATCAATATTAGAAGAACCATCTAAAGGGTCTATTAAAACAATGTATTTATTCTGATTATTTTCATCTTGACTATTAATCGTAATAAAACTATCTTCTTCTTCACTTGCAATTCCGCAAACAATATTTCTATTGCTTAATGTTTGAATAAATTTATCATTGGCATAGATATCTAGTTTTTGCTGCTCCTCACCTTGAATATTTGTGTCGCCAACAGCTCCAACAATATCGACTAAACCGGCCTTATTTACTTCATGATTTACAACTTTTGCTGCCAATCTTATAGAGTTGATTAATCTAGAAAGTTCACCAGAAGTATATTTAAATGAGTCCTGGTTTTCAATAATAAATTCTCCTAATGTTTGATTTTTATTTCTCATCTATTTCATTTAAAAACTGGTACAAAGATGCTCTTTTATTTAATTAACTACAACGATTTCGTGATGGATTTTAGACTATTTTAGTATCTTTTTAAGTGAATTTTAAACAATTTAAAAATTACCGTATAAAATAGCGAAATATTTTTCTGCGAAATCTAAAAAACTATCTTTGACTTAAATTAAAAGAACATGGACTTTAAAGTTAGGTTAGGAAAAAAAGAGGATATGCAAGCTGTATTTAATTTAATTACAGAATTGGCATTATTTGAAAAAGAACCAGATGCTGTAGAAATTACAGTTACAGATTTAGTGAGAGATGGTTTTTCTGAAACCCCGAAATTTAAAGTATTTGTAGCAGAGCAAGAACACAATATTATAGGAATTGCTTTGTTTTATGAGCGTTTTTCTACTTGGAAAGGACGTACAATTCATTTAGAAGATTTAATTGTAACGAAGAGTAAACAGAAAATTGGAGCCGGAAAAGCTTTGTATACCGCAGTTTTAAAACATGCATACGATCACAATTTTAATAGGGTTGCTTGGGAAGTGATAGATTGGAATACGAATGCGATTGATTTTTATAAAAGCACAGGAGCAACATATTTAAATGATTGGTCTGTAGTACAAATGAACAAAGAAAACTTAGCGAAATTTATTCAAAATAATTAAAAATGAAGATTTTTAAATTTGGTGGAGCTTCTATTAAAGATGCGGAAGGTGTAAAAAATATAACTCATATTTTACAGAGCGAAGGAATAGAAAATACTACAGTTGTAATTTCTGCAATGGGCAAAAATACAAACGCGTTTGAAGAAGTAATTGATGCTTATTATAATAAGACGGATAAACTGTCAGAAAAATTAGGAAATGTAGAAGACTTTCACAAAAACTTAATGAAAGGCTTGTTTGATGAAAATGATACTATTTATAAAGAAATAGATATTCTTTTAGGGGAATTAAGTTGGTTTTTGGCAAGAAACACATCCCAAAGATTCAACTATGTTTATGACCAAATTATTTGTTTTGGAGAACTTTTGTCAACCAAGATAGTAAGTGCATATTTAACTAAAATAGGTATAGAAAATAATTGGTTTGATGTTCGAAATTATATAAAAACGGACAGTAACTATAGAGATGCGAAAGTAGATTGGGATTTGACCCAAGATATTATTAGCAACAAACTAGATGCATCAAAATTAAATATTACACAAGGTTTTATTGCTGCAAATGATACAGAAAACACAACCACTTTAGGTAGAGAAGGATCTGATTATACAGCAAGTATTTTTGCGTATTGTTTAGATGCAGATAACGTAACTATTTGGAAAGATGTTCCGGGAGTTTTAAATGCAGACCCGAGAGTTTTTGAACAAACTACATTATTAGAACAGATTTCTTATGAAGAAGCTATTGAAATGGCTTTTTATGGTGCTTCTGTAATTCATCCAAAAACATTACAACCTCTAGAAAGAAAAGGAATTCCTTTGTTGGTGCGCTCTTTTATCAACTCTAAAGAAACTGGAACCAATGTAACTAAAGGCATAAGATTGGTACCTTTTGTTCCTTGTTTTATTGTAAAGAAAGATCAAATATTGGTATCAATTTCTGCTTTAGACTTCTCGTTTATGGTAGAAAATAATATCAGTTATATTTTTCAAAAATTACATGAGTATCAACTAAAAGTAAATTTAATACAAAACTCTGCATTAAGCTTTTCTGTTTGTATTGATAATAAGTTTAATAGTTTTGATACGTTTTATAACGAGTTAAAAAAGGAGTTTAAAATAGAGGTTCAAAAAGAAGTAGATTTATACACGGTACGTCATTTTGATAATAAAGCTATTGCCAGTATTGAAGTGAAAGGGAAGTCTCTATTGACACAGGTAAATAAAGAGACAATTCAAATTATTTTAGGAACAAATTAATATTTGTCTTATTATATTTTCACCCCTGTTTAATCATAAATTATGTCTTTAGTAAGCTCAAAAGAAATTTCACAAGTTATCGGTTTGCAGAAACTCGGATTTTTAGGAAGTTCTGTTGGATGGATTATTTTGAGAATTCTTCGTATTTCTGCTATTAATAAAATCTACGATAACAATAAAAATAAATCTGATTTAGATTTTTTAAATGGAATTTTAGATGATTGTAAAATTAAATTTGAAATTCCTGAAGAAGATTTAAAAAGAATTCCAAAAGAGGGTCCGTTTATTACTATTTCTAATCATCCTTTAGGCGGAATTGATGGTGTTTTATTATTAAAACTTGTGACTGAGAAAAGAGCAGATTATAAAATAGTTGCTAATTTTTTACTTCATAGAGTAGCACCTTTAAAACCATACGTAATGCCAGTGAATCCTTTTGAAACAAGAAAGGATGCAAAATCTAGTGTTGCAGGTATAAAAAGTGCATTACTGCATTTAAGGGAAGGTAAACCATTAGGTATTTTTCCAGCAGGAGAGGTTTCTACCCACAAAGATGGAAAATTAAATGTAGATAAACCTTGGGAAGAAGGGGCTATAAAATTAATTAAAAAAGCAAATGTTCCTGTAATTCCGATTTATTTTCACGCTAAAAATAGCAGGTTGTTTTACTTTTTATCTAAATTCTCTGATACTTTAAGGACTGCTAAATTACCCTCTGAGGTAATACAGCAACGTGGTAGGGTTATAAAAGTAAGAATTGGAAAACCTATTTCTGTAAAAGACCAAGATGCCTTCAAAGCATTGCCTGATTTCTATAAATTTATAAGGCGGAAAACATATATGTTGGCTAATCCTTTTGAAAAATCTAATAGACTAATTTCTTCGCAAAAAATTAAAATAAAAAAAGCAACTAAGAAAATTTCACCTCAAAGAAATTCAGATTTATTTATAGCAGAAGTAGATGCTTTAAGAGAAACAAACAGTAGGTTGTTGCAAAGTAAGAATTACGAAGTGTTTTTTGCAAGTGCCAAAGACATACCTAATTTAATTCATGAAATTGGTAGATTGAGAGAAATAACTTTTAGAGCTATTGGAGAAGGTACTAATAAAGAGGTAGATTTAGACAAGTTTGATAATTATTACCACCATTTATTATTATGGGATGCAGTAGCAGAAAAACTAGTAGGCGCATACAGAATGGGTCTTGGAAAAGAGATTTATAAAAAATATGGGATCAAGGGTTTTTACCTACAATCTTTATTTAGAATTGAGCCAGAATTGCACCAAATGATGGACAATACCATAGAAATGGGTAGGGCCTTTATTATAGATGAATATCAGCAAAAACCAATGCCTTTATTTTTACTTTGGAAAGGAATTGTACATGTAACATTGCGCTATCCTCAGTATAAATATTTAATGGGCGGCGTTTCTATTAGTAATCAGTTTTCAGATTTCTCAAAGTCTTTAATGATTGAGTTTATGAAATCTCATTATTACGACCCATATATTGCACAGTATATTAGGCCAAAGAAAGAGTATAAAGTAAAACTAAAAGATGGTGATAAAGATTTTGTATTTGATGCGAGCAAAGCGGACATGCAAAAGTTTGATAAAATTATTGATGAAATTGAGCCTGGTATTTTAAGAATTCCTGTTTTAATTAAAAAATATGTAAAACAAAATGCACGGTTAGTGGCTTTTAATGTAGATCCGAAATTTAATAATGCAATAGACGGTTTGATGTATATTAAAGTTGCAGACATACCAGAAAGTACTGTAAAACCAGTAATGGAGGAGTTTCAATTAGAATTAGAGCGCAAAGCAACAGTGCTGCAGAGTAGTAAGTAGTTTTTCCTTTTCTATAGAAAATTAGAAATTTTATAGGTCCTTGTCCAGTTTGCATTTTGGCCTGGTTTAATAGAAACGTCAATAAATAATTCTGGACTAATTACATGTTTCCAGCCCCAAAGATTTACTTTTTTGGTTTTAAAACTTCCCGTTTCAGAAATACTGATTTTACTTTCTAGATTTTTTAATTCCCATTGTGGCTTTACATTTTTATATCCATTAAGGTTGCTAAAAAAGAATTGCTCTTTAGGAGAATCTTTAAATGTAACATCAGTTTGCCCAATAGTAACTTTTTGTTCGGGGTTAACGGTCTCTAAAAAGAATGCAGGCATCAATTTAAAAGGGAATTTTAATATATAATTACGTCCAATTATTTCTTTGTTAATTGCTAAAAAATTATGTACATATTCATCTGTAATAATTTCTTTTTCTCCTGTATTTTCTAAATCATAGTTGATTGTAAAACCATGCTTTTCTAACTTAATTTCTTTTTTTAGCACATACGAATACCCATTATTAAATTTTGATTTACAAATAATTAAAATTGTGTTTGATGTGTATTTAATTTCAAAGTCAGCCGGTTTTATTTCGTAATTTCTGTTAAAAACATATTCTTCATTGTCTTTTTTTAATAAGCCTACTCCTATTTTGTGAAACCAACCTCCAATAGCTGCTTCGTTAAAACCGAGTGCTGTATCAATTCCAAATTCGTTATAAAATCCTTTTCCAATCTGCATTTCATTTTCATAAGTGGCACTTTCAGTGCTTGCTAATTGAATATTATTATATTTAACACTCACAATATTTCCAGTCCAATCGAATCTAGAAAAATTATAATTTTCAGCAGGTAAATCTATTTCAATTTCTAGATTTTTATTTTTAAGGATGTGAGACATATGAATAGTAAATGATATGGTTTAATGCGATTATATTAAGCGAAGCGAAATTACTATTTTTGAGCTTAAATACAAACTTGGGTATTGCAGAACCTGACAAAAAAGCACATATTTTGTTTTGGTACACTTTTAGCAACCTAATTGTTGTTATTAAATTCATTAAAATGAAAACATTTTTAAAAATTTTGTTTACTGCTTTAGCTGTAGTCGTTTTAGCAACTGTTCTGCCAGGAGTATCTGTATCTGGATATCTCTCTGCAATT
>Ga0209192_10001054_pt1 | contig 23498 bp, 29 predicted proteins | sample ArcticOcean_MG_C_11_FD_187433 | JGI IMG/M metagenome (GOLD analysis project Ga0209192, IMG submission 187433) | Marine microbial communities from western Arctic Ocean - ArcticOcean_MG_CB2_154 (SPAdes) (version 2) | ecosystem: Environmental > Aquatic > Marine > Oceanic | place: Arctic Ocean... | reverse complement strand
TTCATCGTGGTTCTCTCTTCATGGAAAATCTCTATGAGGCAAAAAAGGCAACGCATAAAATAGATAAAAAATCTGAAGCGCAGCAAGCACCTGGAAGTTTCTCAAATGATAAATGGAACCCAGGCGATATATGGGCATCAACTGCGCCACCTCTAAGTACGCCTCTTAAAAAAAACACAAGCAGTTGGGGCGAACTCAATGCTGAAGTGTATAGGTTGGCAGACAAAGGAATACTGCTAGGCATTTCTCTAAAGAAGGTTGCGAAAGATAGAAAGGCACAACTAACACCATACGGCACTCCAAATACTGAAAGTAAGCGGGAGTCCTACAAGTACAAAGGATTCACTTTCGGGCAGACGGGAGAATTTTTTAACTCTCAAGATATCTACATGCACACCAATGTTGGGGATGTACAGTTTCGCACATTCGGTGGAGAGACTGCTTGGCAAGGGGAGATTAAAGGTGGTGCTGCTGCTGGTGGAAAGATTGGCGGTGGTAATGTTGACTTCTATACCCGCGAAGTATTTGGTAGAGGTCAAGACATCTACAAGGGTCTAGGGACTGAGAGGCAACTTGTGCAGTGGATACGGTCTCATCAGGATGGCGAGTATCAAGAGTTGTTATATGATTTATATAAAAAACACAACTCCAAATCAAAACCGTCAAGGAAGATTCTGAACGAGAAAGACTTCTATGCTGAACTTGCGGAAAAGGATTTCAAGTTTAAAAATAGCAAACTGATATCCATGCTTTTCCTTGATCGTCTAGAATCTGGTAGTGCTAAAAAGAAAGACGAGTTTGCTACCAAGTTATTTCGCTACGCACAATCCGATGTAGACCAATCCAGTTATTTCGTCAAAGTATATTAGGTATAAATAGTCTTATAAATAAAAGGGTGACCAATCCGATATGAAATCATTTCTACACCAACAGATTCTTTCTGAGCAAAAAAACACCCACATGACACACTTGGAAGATCAAGTTATTTATGGTGGCGTGGAAGGAACCCGACAGGCAATCAACGCCTTGAGGGAACTCCGTGATATGCTTCAGGGCAAACACAAGCAAGATATTTCTGTGAAGTGGGATGGCGCACCAGCAATATTTGCGGGAACCGACCCAAGTGATGGAAAGTTTTTTGTCGCTAAGAAAGGTGTATTTAACAAGAACCCCAAAGTCTATAAAACAAAAGCAGATGTTGATGCCGATACATCTGGTGACCTCAATACAAAAATGAATGCAGCACTTGAACTGCTACCACTAATTGGTATTAAGGGTATCATACAAGGCGACTTCCTATTCGGTCCTGGCGATGTAACCAGTAAAAGTATTGCTGGGCAAAAGTTTATGACATTCCACCCCAACACTATTGTCTATGCATTCCCTACTAATTCTACTGGCGCAAAGGAAACAAAGAAGGCGACCATTGGAATCGTTTGGCACACGACATATAAAGGTTCGTCATTTGAAAAACTAAAAGCATCTTACGGTGTTGATGTAGACAAACTTAAAAGCACAAGTAAGGTATGGTCGCAAGATGCAATGTTGCGTGATGTCTCTGTTGCCACACTAACAGAGAAAGAAACTAAAGAGGTTGATGCTGCTTTATCTAATGCGGGTAAGTTGTTTTCTAAAGTAGCAGGAAGCACTCTGCGTCAACTGGAGGCGAACCCACAACTTGCTCAACTGATAGAACAGTTTAATAACACCTATGTCCGTAAGGGCGAGATTGTTAATAACTCGCGCAGACATACTATTGCATTGCAGACTTGGTTAAAGGCGAAGTACAAGAAAGAAGAAGACAAGCGTTCAACTGATGCTGGTAAGAAAGTTCAACAAAAGAAACTCGCAGAGATACTGTCTTTCTTTTCAAAGGAAAATACAGCAAGTCTTACCAATATGTTTGAGTTGCAAAAACAACTTGTTACTGCTAAATTAATTCTTATAAATAAACTCAATGACCTTGCAAACATTGGCACATTCGTCAAGACAAGTAAGGGATACAAGGTTACTGGTCAAGAGGGTTTCGTTGCCATTGATAAACTCGGTGGCAATGCAGTCAAACTTGTTGACCGTATGGAGTTCAGTTACAATAACTTTTCGCCCAACATCTTAAAGGGTTGGGATTCTAAGGGGCGCGGATAGGTGATAGGATTTGACCACTACCTTACAGAAGCGTTTGACACACCATACAAGTACAGTGGTGGTAAGAAGTATAACGATGAGTATGAATATACCTTTCAGACTGAAGACGGTGGTAAGGTAACTGTAGTCATTACAGGTTCAGAACATCCTGATGATTACGATGAGTATGATTGGACTTTAAGTTTTTTTCGTCAGAAGTCAGGTTCACAAGTAACAAGATTTGATACGACAGGAGAAGGTGATGCTATGCGAATCTTCTCTACTGTTCTGGCGATCACTAAGGACTTTCTGAAAAAAGAAAACCCTAAGTATGTATCCTTTGGGGCAGAGAAGTCTAAGGACACTGGAACCAAACAGTTGCAGAGTCGCGAGAAGTTGTATCTGCGAATGGCAAAGAAATATTTTTCGGGTAAGTATACAATAAGAGTTGAGGCGGGGAGCAGAGAGTCTCTTTTCTTTATGACGAGGAAAGGTAAGTGATAAAGTTAAAATCATATCTCTTGCAAGAAGGTTTCCTCGATGACCTACTCGCAGACTTTGAACCTGTCTCTCAGGCAGAAATCAATAAGGTGATGAAGAAGTCGGATGCTGTCCTCGCAAAGTATGCCAAACCAAAGAGTCCATACAAGTCATACAAACCTCGCAAGTACAGTGGGCAGAAACAAGAGGGGTTTGCCGAATATGTTCGTTCACAAGGCGAACTGAAGAAAGCATGCGGTGGTAAGGTAACTCTCGATAACATCATCAAGATATTTGCGAACGGTAACATAAAGGTTGCTGATAACTTTCAACCGATGATTGACGTAAGCGAGTTGTGGAAGATAAGAGAATACGACCGCAAGATGATTGATGGTTACACTGGTAAGAACACCGAAGCAGAGATGAAGAAACTCACTGCTGACATCAAGAAGAATGGAATCAAAGAACACGGTTATGTAACCATCGACCGAAGAAAGAACGGTGACGTTGAAGTTCTTCTGGGCGAAGGCAATCATAGACTTGGAATTGCAAAGGCAGTCGGCATCAAGCAGATGCCCATAATGTTCTCATACGGAAACATACGATGAAACGATTCTCGCAATTCAATGAAGCGTTTGACTCTCCATATAAAATATCGCTGACGCGCATGGGTGGGGGTGACAGTGCAATGTACTCAGGCGAAGCAGTATTGGATGACGGAACCAAACTAAAGATCAGAATGATAGGTACACCTGAAGTCAACGACCCTGAAGAACTTGATTGGGAAATCATCTTCACACGAACAAAGAACGCAAATACCAGAGCGTCATCTTTGGATGCAACTGGGCAAGGCGATGAGGTAAGGGTATTCTCAACAGTTATTGATGCCATTAGGCAGTTCATAAAAGCGGAAGACCCCAAGTATATCATGTTCAGCGCAGAGAAAACTGACCTCAAGAAGATGGCGGCACTCAAGAAAGTTGACCCCGAAGCAGCAAAGAAAATGCAGAGTCGCGAGAAGTTGTATAGTCGTTTGATAAAACGATACTTTTCCAAAGACTTCAAGGTCAAAGAGAACACAAACAGGATAGCAACGACATACACGTTGGAAAGGAAATGATAAAGTTCGCTAAATACCTTGGAGAAGCAAAAACCACGAAGTCTCATCCTTGGTATGTTCACTCGCCCAGTTCGTTTAAGTCAAATAGTAAGATGGGTAGATTTGAATCAGAAGAAGAAGCGAAAGCATACGTTAAACGCACACAAAAGCACATGCCAAAAAATAAACTAGAAATAGGTAATGGGAAATATCCATCATGAAAAATACGGACGATAAACTAAAAAGAATGTCCTTCAAAGACTTCACTGTGGTGGACTATGTTCCTGGCGAAGGTCAGTACATAAACTATCAGGCGCAGAAGCGTCACCGTGGAACTGTCGGTGAAGAAGTCGAGCATCTTGATGAAATGGAATACGCAAGTGGCAGGCCACCCGGCAAGGAAAGCAAACTGTCTAAAAAGCGACAGTTGATAAGAGACACAAAGTTTACACAACAACAAGCAGTAAAATTCTTTGAAGACGAACTGCCACGGAAATTTAATGCCAAAACCGATTTGGGATACTGGAAATCAAAAGATGGTAACCTTTATGTGGATTTAAGAAACCGAGGTACTGACTTACAATTACAAGCGAAAGAAAAAACCAAACCATCTGCTGTTAAATCATACACCAATAAATATGACACTCGCGAATCTGTCGAGCATCTTGATGAAAAGGTTCGTCCACTTGAGATGACTCAAGCGAAATATGATTCATACCCTAAAAACAAAAAGGGCAAGAGTGGTGGAAAACTTTACATCATACAGAACCAGAAATCTGGAGTAACAAAGGGAGGCGTAAAATTTACCTCCTTGGGTGGTGGCGCAGGGACTACAAAAGTTCCAGTCAAGATTGTCAAAGAACTCCCATACAAATATGAAGAGTCTGTCGAGCAAGTTGATGAGGGTGGGATTTTAGATAAACTGCGATTTAAGAATAAAAAGACACCGAATCGGGGACCGTCCGACTATATTAAAGCAGGTGAAACTCACGACATTGGGGGAACCAAGGTTAAATTTACCAAAGCGGGAAATCAGGGACATATTGGTTATTCTTGGAAAAAGAGTAACGGCAAAGAGGGATATGAAGAATATCACCCAAAGCGGTTTAAAAACCATGATGAGGTCAAAGCAAACATTGCTTCCGAGATAAAATCTCAATCAAAGAAACATAAAGGACCGATCGAACGGCCGCGAGGGCGTGAATCTGTCGAGCAAGTTGATGAAGCGTTCAGTGTTGCCCAGCGTATCAAAGCAAAGCAGCGTATGAAGAAAATGTCCAAGCGTATCCAGATGGCAAAGAAACGTTCTATGAAACGCGCACCTACCCCTGAGAAATTGAAACTCAGGGCAAAGAAGCAGGCGAAAAATAAACTGGTAAAAAAATGGATGAAAGGTCAGTCTAAAGCTGACCTGACCTTTTCTCAAAGAGCAAACGTTGAGAAGCGTTTGAAGAATGCTTCTAAAAAAATAGACAATATGGCGAAGAAAATGTTACCCATTGTTCGAATACAAGATAGGGAGAGAAGGGCAAATGCCAACTCCAATAAGAAGGAAGAATCATAAATGATATCCTCGTTCAGTAATTATCTGATCGAAGAGGATAAGGTTGCCTACTATGCGTTTGGCAGACTTAATCCTCCTACGATTGGTCACGGTAAACTTTTGGATGCTCTGGCAGAGAAAGCAGGTAAGAGTGATTACTTTGCATTTCTATCACAGACTCAAGATAAGAAAAAGAATCCTTTAGACTACACCTCAAAGGTGCGGCATGTTCGTAAAATGTTTCCCCGTCATGCCCGAAGGGTTTTGATTAATAAAAAGGTCCGTACCGCATTTGATGCATCCACCTATCTCTATGATAAAGGTTACCGCAGTGTTGTATTCGTTGCTGGTAGTGACCGTGTTCGTGAGTTTGAAACTCTACTCAATAAGTACAATGGGGTAAAAGGCGCACATGGTTTCTATAACTTCAAGTCTATCTCTGTTGTTAGTGCTGGTGAACGAGACCCTGACGCAGAAGGTGTGAGTGGTATGTCTGCCTCTAAGATGCGTAAGTTTGCAAGCGAAAATGACTTTTCTTCATTCACCCAAGGATTACCTACCACGATGGCAAACAAGGACGCGAAAAGGTTGTTCATGGATGTGCGTGATGCTATGGGACTTAAAGAAGATACAATATTTAGGCGGCATATAGAACTTGAACCAGTATCTGAAGAACGTGAACAGTTTGTAAAAGGTGATTTGTTTGAGATGGGCGACACTGTAATCATAAAAGAGTCAGATGAGATGGGCATCATTACATATTTTGGAACAAACTATGTTGTAGTTGAACTTGATGAGAATCGTACTGTCAAGAAATGGTTGAATGCTGTTGAGAAAACTGAACCCGTCATCAAAGAAAAAAAGACAGGCACTAAAAAATTCATCGATATCAAAAAGAGAAGTAATCGTTATATAGGATAATCTTATTACGCACTTACAATTTGCTAATATAAATAAAAGTATAAATAAAGAATAATATATATAGGAAAAAATTATGTCAGCCAACTTAACTCTAAGACTCTTGAAAGGTGTACCACTTACTGCCGCTGAGTTAGATAATAACTTCACTGCTTTAAATGGAATCATAAGCGATCCTGAACCTCCTGCTGGAGCTCCTGAGACTGCCACTGGGGAAATTCCCGTATGGAACTATGAGACTGGGAATTGGCGGTCGAGTGATATTTTAAAAGTTACTGCGTTAAATGCAACGAGAACAGTTACTATAAATGCCCCTGAAAATGGATTGCTCGTTGTAGGGAATATTGGAGGGTTTAATAACATAAAAGCGAACGGGTTTATTTACTCCTACGGTGCTTCACAGATTGCGAGCAATTCTATATTTGGTGATAATTCTTTTACGCTCACAAATAACGGTGCCACAGACTGTGCTGCGCTCGGTAGGTCCAACTTTGTAGACAAGACAAGTGGTACTAGTTGTACGGCAGTGGGTTATGAAGCATGCATGAGGGATGTGACTGGGTCGTCTAATGTTGCAATTGGTGCTTTGGCATTGAAATGGAGCGCGTCCTCCATGAATAATACTGCTATAGGATTTCAAGCTCTGGCAGGTCAGGAGAACGCGTCAGTAGGAAATTGGAATACTTGCATAGGTAGAAGTGCGGGTTCTTTTATCACTACAGGTCAAAATAACACTATTATCGGGTCGTCCTCTTCTATCGACATTGATGGGGTTTCTGTGCCATACGATGGCACGATGACTAGTACGCTAATTATTGCTACTGGCCAGTTGGAAAGACTCAAAATTGATAATACAGGTATGTCAGTCAACGGAAGACTCAAAATTGATGATACAGGTATGTCAGTCAACGGAACGGGTGCTGTAGGTAAATACGGAGGTCCCATTTTGCCATCTTTTACCGAAGTAGAGAGAAATGCTTTGACAGATATGGTTCTAGGGGAATTGGTATTTAACTCTACTACAGCGAAGATTAGTATGTATACTGACATCTTTGGTGGAGCATGGATCGATCTTTAACAACAACAGATAAACCTTGGTGAAAATAAAATGAAAAAGGTTACTGAAAGTTTAGACTTAGAAAAAGAATACGGCAAAGTATTCTATCTTTCTGCAAAACAAATTGCTGCTCAAAAAGATACTGTCAACAAACTGAAAGCAAAGTGGGATGCGGTAGAAAAGTCATTGGGTTATGATAAAGGTAAGAACAAAGACTCAATGGGCATGACACCCGAAAACATCAGGACTAGTCCTAAGTGGAGAGCAGCAAAGACTGCTTGGACTGTTGCTTACGAGAAAGAAAAAAAGATGAACCAAAAAATGATGAAAGTGTTTGGTAAAGAGTTGAGAGACCTTAGACAAAAAGATCGTGAAGCATATAGAACTTTATACATAAAAGAAGAAAGAACTATTAAACGTTTTAAGTCGCACTTTGCTGATGTATAAATAAAGTTAAACTGTTAGGAAAATAGTCATGAAAGGTAAGAGTAATCCAGTAGCAAAGTATCTACGGACTTTTAACAAGGCGACCGTTCAACGCGACCGCAAGAAAGACGCTAAGAAAGGTGCTTCTAAATACAAGAAGGACATCTACAAAGAAGAAGGCGACTTGGAAAAAGCGCGTGACAACGTTGGAAGTGATTCCTGTTGGGACGGATACAAGGCAACTGGCACTAAGAAGAAAGGTGGTAAGTTGGTTCCTGATTGCAAGAAAGAATCTATCGGTGAAGGCACAGACAAACTCATATCATCCCATGTTCGTGGCGATATAAATATTAAGACAGTTAGGCGTGGCACATCAATGTCCTCCCCTATTTTTGTCAAAGTTACAGATGGTAAGAAGACTCATGAGATGGGTCCATACAAAAGCGCAGCAGAAGCGAAAGCCGCTGTTAACAAAATGCACCCAGCACCCAAAGGAAAAAGAACAATGGAAAGTAACGAGTCAGTTGAGGAAGTTGGAGAAGCAAAGAAACCTGTTTCACAGATGACACCTAAAGAGAAAGCAGCAGATGCTAAGAGGCGTAAAGAGTACAACGCTTATCAGAAAAGTAAACGAAATGAAGGTCTTAGCGAAGGCATCAGTGTAGAGCAGTTTGATAGACTGAAGAGCAAGCAGAAAGTAACTATTGATTTTAGTTCTGTCATGGGTGGCAGTGGTGAGAAAGAGTTCATCGTAACTCGCAAAAGCAAACTGAAGGGTGGCAAGATTGAAAAGATTACCCTGAAGAGTGTAAAAAATCCTATGGCACAAGCGTCATACCTCTACAAGCGTGACGGTAAGAATGTCAGCATGGCACAGGGCGATATGGCAGTAAGTGCTAAGTCTTTGAAAGAAGGAATGCGCGTTGAACCTTATGACGTTAATGCCTTGATGGAAAAGGCGATAGAGATTCAATACACCGACAAACCAGATTTCGGTGAAGACTCAGCGTTGGGTTATGGTCGCAAAGAAGGTTACAAAGAAGTAGGCGTTATTGGAACAAGTGCGCGAACCGCTATGGTAATCTTTAAGCTCAATGCCTTTGATAAGAAATACACCAAGAGTGTTAGGTTGAAGGCGGGAGAAGAAATCTTCCGTTACACAAGTCGTGGAACCGTTGCTGGTAGCATCATGCCTCTTATCAAAGTCAACATGAAGCGTGGGTTGGCATACTATCTTACACAAGAAAGTTCTTCTGGTGAGATTGATGAACCCGTATTTGAAACCAAGTCACAGAAACTCAAGTTCATTCGCTTGTTGACCTCTGCCTACAAACCTGGACATATCGTCAAAGAATCTGTCGAGCAGGTTGATGAGAAAGTTGTACCATACAACAAGGAACTGTTAGCGCGTATGATAGACCTTGTGCAAGACTATTTGGTAGATATTAGTTCTCATGGCGATATCACTGAAAAAGATTACAAAAGTGCAATGGCAGTTATCAAAAAGATAGCAGGTGATAAAGTTGCTGCTGAAGTTTCAAGCGATAAGGCAATCTCCAAACTTTTGTATGGTCGTCATCGCGTTTCCGGCACTGACATCATGCGAGACCGTCAAGGTTTGTCTGGACGCAAGAAAAATAAATCTGGAAAACTGTCTAAAGTTTCTATGTCTAACTTTAAGAAAGACGTAGAAGATGCTATGAGTAGGCACCAAAAGGTGACAAGGAAACTTCCCGAATCTGTCGAGCAGATTGATGAGATCGTTGCCAAGCAAAATAAGAATGGCGAAATCGAACTGACCAAAGCAAAGTATGCTAAGATTCATAGAGACCATAAAGGTAAGTGGCCAGACGGTGGACACTATGTAACACAGCACCAAGGTCGTCAGGGCATGACACAAGTTCCTGTCAAGTTCGTTAAAGAAGATGCCGAGCAAGTTGATGAGAAGATGGATCGCGAAACTAAAAAGACTGCTAGGTCTTTAATGCGATTGGGCGACAAACCTAGACTTGCTGTTAAGACTGCCAAGGCGGGAGCAAAGAACTCTGCTGCTACTAAAGCAGCATATCGAAAAGCATACGAGTCTGTCGATCAGGTTGATGAGAACCAAGACATCAAAGCAACTGCGCCAAAAGCAAAAGCAACAAAGGTTGGGCAACGGGCGACAACACCTTCAGAGATGGGTCGTAAATATCCTGACAACAAATGGGTTGTTAAAAAGAACACTGGCACAAGCAAAGCATATCGTCCATTGGAATGGGTACTTGAATCTGTCGAGCAGACTGATGAAATGTCTAATAGACTTTTGAATCGCTACTCCGATGCCGCAAAGAAAGACACTAAAAAAGACCGAGCCAAAGGAATGCGTAAGGCACGAAACATTCGTACTCAACGCGCAAACAAAGGACTCTTTGGTTCTGACATAGGCGAAGAAATCAATCAGGTTGACGAACTCTCTAAAGCGACCAGCATATCATATTTGAAGAAAGCGAATAAAGATCAAAACTCTAGGTCTGATACTCTTTCTAACAAATCTATGAACCGTGAAGTAGGTATGTCTAGGGCAGCAAAGAATGTCAATAAAAAAGGTGGTCTGAGTACGGTCGATAAGTTGCGCCATAGAACTAGAGGGTTTGTTGGAGTCAATAAAGAATCTGTCGAGCATCTTGATGAGTTGACTCAACGCGAAAAGGATATGATTGCAGACCGTAAAGCGAAGCGAGCAACTAAGGCGGGACGTAAGGATAAGAACACTCGCTTGTTACCTAAGACTACAACTTATGTTGGTACATCAAAAGAAGACAAACAAAGCATCGTAATGCAGTTGCGTAGGGCGCAAGACTCTGCAAACTTCGGAAATGGTAGTTTTGGAATAAGAGTATCTCCAGTAAAAGATGCAGCGACTGTCAACCTGAAAAAACCTCAGATAGATAAACTGCTTGCTGTCTACGACAAACTTGAGAAACCAGAGCAGAAGCGCAAGTATCGCATTACTCTTTTGAAGACTTTGCGTTCTATGCAGCAGAAAGGAAAATAATGCAGTCTACTTTAATACTAATATTAGTATTAGTTCTTGGATTTGGTGCAGTAACTACTGGAGGGTATTTGTATTATAAGAATACCCAGAGTATCATAAGTCAACTTGAGGAGAATAACATTATTCTCCAGATTTCTGCTGAAGATAATAAAAAAGCGATTGACGATATGCAAGAAGACTTTCTTAAAACTAAAGTTTTATCTGCTGAACTTGAAGTAGAACTTCAAAGGTCAGAAGAAAGAAAAGACGAATTAGCAGATATGCTTCAAAGGCACAACCTCACTCGTCTGACATTGAAAAAACCTGGACTTATAGAGAATAGAATAAATGCTGGGACTAAAAAAACCTTTGACGATATTGAGTCTATTACTAATAGGTAGTTTAGTTGGTTGCGCGTCAACCCCTGAAATAGTAACAAGGACAATAATAAAAAATCAGGATATTCCTTTAAGGGCGCATCCTCGACCAATTGAACTAAATGATGTCCGATGGTATGCCATCACATCTGACAATGTGGGAGATTTTCTTTCTGAATATGAAAGGAAGAATGGTGCTGTAGCAGTTATTGCAACTTCTGTTGTGGGTTACGAAAACTTATCCTTAAATTTTTCAGAGATAAAACGATACATAGAACAGCAACAAGCGATTATTGATTACTACGAAAGTCAAGTGGCAATAAATAATAATATAAATAAAACAACTAAAGAATAAAACTTGGAGTAATTATTGTGGACTTAGAATCAATCAAATCAATATGGGAATCTTGGAAGGAAGTCCAAGAGAAAAAACTTGACCCAGTAGGTCAGGCAGATGGCGACATCGATAACGATGGCGATGAAGATGAATCAGACAAGTATCTCGCTAACCGTAGAAAGAAAATCGGTAAAGAGATTTCCAAGGATAACGTTAAGGAAGAAGATGATTCTGAAGAAGATGATTCTGAAGAAGATTCCGAAGATGACAAAAAGAAATCCAAGAAACCTAAGAAGGGTGTCAATCCATTCGCCAAGAAGAAAGACGAAGACGAAGACGAAGACGATATAAATGAGTTTAATGAATCAATCAGTGATTTGATGGAAGCAAACTTGCCCATAAACATGCTCGTAGGTCCTGGGGGTGTTGGTGGTGGTAAGACATATAAACAGGCAGCAAAAGAAATGATGAAGGATGCTTGGAGAGCTCTTACTGGTAAGCAGAAGAAAGTAATTGCCAAGGTTCACAAACTCACTCAAACAGATGACGAACTTGGAAAGTTATATCGAGATGGTTGGAAGGGTGGCGGCACTTCAATGAAACCTGGAGTGCGTAAAGCATTTGATGCCAGAGTAAAAGAGTTGATCCCAAATGAAGAGACTCGCGACTATGTTGCTGCTTGGAAAGATGTCAAAGCAAAAGTTCAATCGTCAATGAAAGACCAAAATGAATCTGCTGAAATGCCTGAGTGGTTAGAAGTTATCGGTGAGAAACTGAAGGCGATGGAAGAGAGCGATGATCCTGTAGCGGATGAAGAAGAAGCCTACAAGGATGATAAGAAACCTAGCAAGGGTATAAAGAAAGACGCTAAGAAAAACGATGATGAGGATGATGAAGAATCTGACAATGGCGAACCCACAACTGAAAAGATGAAGGGTATGCGTAAGGAAGACTTTGCATCTGAAGCAAATTGGAGAGTATCAAGTATGCGCGAAGCACTTGCCGTGATGGAAGCGAACAAGCAAACTCAGGGCGCAACCAAAAGCGAACCTTATGACGACACTGCTTCACAGGGTTCTAAAGATTTTATTAAGATGCATAAGCAATCTAACCCTGACCTTGAAGACTTGGAAGACAACAAGGCAGTTCTTCCTACTGGTGTTAAGAGTCAGGCTCCTAGCAGACGAGGCGATAACCTTAATAATGGCGATGGCAAAAAACCTAAGAAGTAGGTCTATGCTGTGTTAAAAGAAAGTGTGGTCGTAATGGCCGCACTTTCTTTGTCTATAGTTCATCATTTATTCCTTATAAGTAATGATAAGAGGAAGGAAATATGAATGGAACTATTTGAAAATTTGAATGATCAAAACTTTTTATTATATGCTGCGAGACATTACCACAGTCCCCGTTGCATTAATGCCGAAGAGTTTTATGATGATTTGCACCGTTTTAAATACATAAAACGTTTAGTTAACAGATACAATAAAGGTGGTGAGTTAGCAGAACGATTGGTGCTGAATCACATCACCATTCTGCTTAACGTTTTTGGACACGATCCTTGTTTAAATATGCTTGAGTTTAAGATAGGGTTGGATAGTTTTCCTATCATAAAACCTTTCCTTATTTTTAAACAAGCGATAAGAGAAGATCAGTATGCAAATATTTTTATGGATCAAGTTGTCGTAGAAAAACTTAGGAATATCTAATGGGAATACTAACACGCGCAGGAGACCTACTCTACACATTGAGATTTCTCCGTCTACTTACCACGCCTTGGGAAGAGACTGGAGCGTTCAAAGCAGGTATCATCGATGAAGATGGAAAGAAAATTAAAAAACCTTCCAGTTCAGCAGACAAAGAGGTTTACAACACATTCCACCGTCTAGTCTTTAGTATAAAAAGATTGGTAAATAAAATACCTGGTGGTAAGAGTAAGTTTGGTTCGTATGTGGCCGCTCTGCTTCTTATAAAGGAAAAATTAGAACTTACGGACAAAGGTATAGAGAGGATAGTTGAAGCATGTGGTCTAGACCGACTTGACATACTAGCAGAAAGTAGTCAGTGGTTTATTCTACCTGAAGGGAATATGTCTCCCGGAATCTATCGTATGAATGAAGATGGTAAGATGTTGAATTCAACATGTGAAGAAGTCTGTAAAAAGGGTGACAGGGTCAGAGTTGAAAATGAATGTTATCCTATAGAAAACATTTGTGGACTTGATATATTTGAAGTCACTCACATTCCAACCAACCAAAAAATATATATCACATCTGGAGAACTGTATAAGTGAAATATTTCAAAAGTATAAGAGAAGAGATTGCTGGTAACAACACAAGCAACGTTGCTTTGCCTCCAACCGCGATGAACATGAAAAGGCGCAAAAGTCAGGTTCTTACTCGTCACTATATCGAAGTCAATGGCAAGAGAAAAAAAATTATTAAGGGTGGAAAAATCCCAAGTGCAGGTGGTATAGATAACTCACCTCTTTAATATTACTAAATCATTCTACACAGGCGAACTGAGAAATGGCACGACAAGAATATATGGGTATCCAAATAGACCTATCGCGAGATGAACTATTTGATAAACTGGGAATCCAAAGACTAAAAGAAAGTTACATGCGCGAAGACGAAGAGTCTCCACAGCATCGTTTCGCCTATGTCTCTAAAAAATTCTCATCCAACCCAGAACATGCACAGAGACTTTACGAGTACTCTTCTAAGCATTGGTTGTCTTACTCCACCCCCATACTTGCTTATGGTAGAGTGCAGAAAGGTATGCCGATATCATGTTTCCTAAACTACATTGACGATACCGCAGAGGGACTAGTTCAAAATCTTTCTGAGACTAATTGGTTGTCTATGCTTGGTGGTGGTGTTGGTATTGGTTTTGGTATTCGTGCATCTGATGAAAAATCAGTTGGCGTAATGCCTCACTTAAAAACTTACGATGCATCTTGCCTCGCATATCGTCAGGGTAAAACTCGCAGAGGTTCCTATGCTGCCTATCTGGATATTTCACATCCAGACATGATGCAGTTTCTTGAGATGCGGAAACCAACGGGCGACCAGAATGTTCGCTGTTTGAATCTTCATCACGGGATTAATATTCCTGACCGTTTTATGGAACTGATTGAGAGGTGCATGCAAGATAGTGATGCAGACGATGGTTGGAACTTGACCGACCCACACAACGGGGAGATACGCGAGACCATATCAGCAAAGGAACTGTGGCAGAAGATACTTGAGTTGCGTATGGAAACGGGCGAACCCTATCTTCACTTCATTGACACAAGCAATCGTGCGATGCCAGAGTTTCAAAAAAAGTTGGGTCTAAGGATTCATCAGTCAAATCTTTGCTCTGAAATTATTCTTCCTACCAACAAAGAGCGAACTGCTGTCTGTTGCCTGTCCTCGGTTAATCTTGAGCATTACGATGCGTGGAGTAAGAACCAATTGTTTTTGCGCGACATGGCAGAAATGTTGGATAACGTTTTACAATTCTTTATTGACAATGCACCTGATGCCGTGTCAAGGGCAAGGTTCTCTGCACAACGCGAAAGGTCTATCGGTATTGGCGCACTGGGTTTTCACGCATACCTTCAGAAAAAGCATCTCCCTTGGGAATGTGCAATGGCGAAAGTCACGAACAACAGAATCTTTTCGCACATAAGGACAAGGGTTGACGAAGCAAACCTACAACTAGGAAGTGAGCGGGGCGAAGCACCCGATGCAAAAGGCACAGGGAGGCGATTCAGTCACACTATGGCAATCGCACCCAATGCCTCCAGCAGCATTATCATGGGCAACACCTCGCCTTCTATCGAACCTCTACGCGCTAATGCATACAGGCAAGACACCTTGTCAGGCGCATTCCTGAACAAGAATAAATATCTGGACGCTATCATCACAACAGAGTGTGAGGCAGAACCACAGAAAAGAGACTACGATGAAATTTGGTCTTCTATCATCGCAAACGATGGTTCAGTTCAACACTTAAAATGGATGGAGGAAAACGACAGGGATGTGTTTAAGACTGCAATGGAAATTGACCAGCGTTGGATCATTGAGCATGCCGCAGACAGGCAACTCTATCTTGACCAGTCTCAGTCGCTAAATGTTTTTTTCCGTCCCGATACAAATATAGTATATCTGCACACGGTACACTTCCTTGCTTGGAAGCGCGGAGTCAAAACAATGTACTATTGTCGCTCTGAGAAACTAGGCAAGGCAGATAAAGTATCTAAGCGCATTGAGCGTCAGGTGATAAAGGAGATAGATTTATCTGCTGTCATTGATGACTCAGAGTGTATTGCTTGCGAAGGATGATGTTGAGAGGGCTAAGTAATAAGCAACCATTAAAACATACACAAATAAAGGGAAAGTAGATGTCAACAAAACTTACAGAAACTCGTTCTTGTTTCAAACCTTTTAATTATGCTTGGGCATATGAAGCGTGGCTCCAACATGAGCAGTCTCATTGGTTACACACTGAACTTTCAATGGCAGAAGATGTCAAAGATTGGCAGAGGAAACTCACCAATGAAGAGAAGGCATACCTGACTAACATCTTTCGTTTCTTTACTCAGGGAGACATTGATGTTGCGGGTGCTTATGTTGATAACTACTTGCCATACTTCAAACAACCTGAAGTGCGTATGATGCTTTGCGGATTTGCTGCAAGGGAAGCACTACATGTTGCGGCATACTCTCACCTCATTGAAACTCTTGGAATGCCTGAGTCTACTTACAACGAGTTCCTTGAGTATGAAGCAATGCGCGAGAAGCACGAATATCTTTTAGAACTCTCAAGCAAGAACGGGACAAGGGAATCCATCGCAACTAACATTGCTGCGTTCTCTGCTTTCACCGAAGGCATGCAGTTGTTCTCTTCCTTCATCATGTTGCTGAACTTTCCGCGACACGGTAAGATGAAAAGTATGGGACAGATTGTAACTTGGTCTATTGTTGATGAGACCATGCATGCTGAGTCTATGATAAAACTTTTTCGCACATACATTGAAGAAAACATCGACCTGTGGAACGATGACCTGAAGTCTGCCATTTATGAAGTAGCAGAAAAGATGGTAGCACTTGAAGACAAGTTCATTGACCTCGCATTTGCAATTGGACCAATGGAAGACTTAACACCAGAGCAAGTCAAAGAATACATCCGCTACATTGCCGACAGACGATTGATTAGTCTTGGCATGAAGGGAATATTTAAAGTCAAGAAGAACCCACTGCTCTGGGTTGAAGAAATGATAAACGCACCAATCCACACAAACTTCTTTGAAAATAAAAGCACCGACTATGCTCGCGGAGCATTGAGTGGTGACTGGAAGAACGTTTGGGGAGCAGCATAAGTGGTAAAATCTTTATATGAAATAGAATGTGAAGTATGTGAAACAGAAGTTGAGGTTCTTGTAGGTGAACCAAATAATGAAGAACCTGCATTCTGTCCAATGTGCGGAAGTCCTGTCGAGGCTAAGTAATACTATGACATGGCACTATAAGGGTGAGGTTTATGACCCATCTTATAAAGACGAACCGAAAGAGTATCAAGGATTCGTTTATGTGATAACAGAAAAAGACACTGGCATGAAGTACGTTGGTAAGAAGTTTTTTCACAAACCAAAAACACTTCCTATCACTCAGAAGCGCAAGAGGCGCGTCAGGTCGATTGTGGAAAGTGACTGGCGTGATTATTACGGTAGTAACGAGATCATTAAGCAGAAGATAAATGAGGGTCTCTCAGGGCAGTATTACAGAGAGATTCTGCATTTTGGAAAGTCTAAAGGCGATTTATCTTATCTTGAGGTAAAAGAGCAAATGGACAGGGACGTTTTAATACGAGATGATTATTACAATGGCATCATACAATGTAAGATTCATCGCAAGCATCTAAAAACTTGCTTGACTAAATAAAATTGAGGTAACACAATGATAACTGAACAACAAACAGGAGCAACTCGCAGAGTAGAGTTGTTCGAAATACTCGAAGAAATTCAAGCAGCAAAGAACAAAAAAGAGCGACTTGCAATGATAAAACACTACGCGAGGATGTCTGCATTTTGTGACTATCTACGATGCACATTTGATGATCGCATCCAGTTTCTTCTTCCCCAAGGTGCGCCCCCATACACACCAAGTTCCGAAGGCGCACAACCATCTACTTGGGCAAAGCAAAATACAAAACTTACATATTTTATTACTGGTGGTAAGGGAGAAGATATGTCCCCAGTAAAAAGGGAATCCTTGTTCATTGGTATACTCGAATCCGTTCATCCCTCAGATGCCCTTGTACTAACAGATATGATTTCCAAGAAATGTCCACACCCTGCGATTAAAAAAGCATTGATTGAAGAGGCAGTACCTGGACTTGTTATGTAAATATTATGATTTCTTAAATAACCTTTAACGGAGTTTGCCTATGGTAACAACACACCAGTTAGAACGTCTAAGAAAAGATAGTGCAGAGTTGTCGCACTACATTCATAAACTAAACAAAAAAGGAAAGACGCAGTTAGCATTTAAGGTAGAGAGGAAGAGAGAGTATCTTGATACTTATATCTCTGACCTTGCAAACTCAACAAGGCAAAGTATTTAAGGAGGTGATTATATCTCGCACCCCACTGTAACGGTGGGGTGTCGTTATATAAAATAAATAATATTTTTGTTGACTTCTCATCCTAAATGCTTATAATAAAGATTGTACATTGCCCCCCACTAATACTATATAAAAGACAACCTATTAATAAGGACTTATAATGCCAACCTATGAAGTACGAGATTTAAAGACTGGAGAGGATAAAGAAATAATATGTTCTTATTCTTCTCTTCTAGAAAAAATTGATAGTGGTAAATTCTTACAGATACATAAATCTACTGCTTCTATTGTTACTCATTCTGGAAGTATGTTAGGTAAAACTTCTGGTGATTATAAAGATTTAATTAAAAAAATTAAGAAAGGTTCAGGTAGAGGAAACACGGTCAACATATGAGTCAACAAAAGAAACAAAGACAGGTATCTTCTTCCGCACCAAAGAAGATTAGAATAGATGACCTAAAAGTTATAGACGCTTTAACAGACAATCAATCAATTGCCAGAGAGTCGTGGGCAGATGGTGACCACCTTGTTTTGAATGGAAGTGCAGGAACAGGTAAAACTTTTACTGCTTTATATCTTGCCTTGCAAGATGTACTTGACAAGTCTACACCTTGGGAAAATATTCATTTGATTCGTTCTATCGTTCCCACAAGAGAGATGGGGTTTCTTCCAGGTACAGCAGAAGAAAAGTTACTTCCATTCGTGACTCCATACATTTCTCTGTGTGAAGATTTGTTTACATTTAAAAGTGCGTATCACCAGTTAATAGAACAAGAAATAATAAACTTTCACTCTACATCTTTTATTCGTGGACAGACATTTGATCGATCAATTATTATTGTTGATGAAATGCAGAACCTAACTTTCCATGAACTTGACTCAGTAATAACAAGACTTGGTGTAGACTCTCGCATCATCCTTTGTGGGGATTACTATCAGTCGGACTTTGTGAAGAAGGCAGATAAAAACGGACTACAAGAGTTCCTAAAAATATTGGAAGTAATGAAAAACTTTAGTACTATAGAGTTTGGATGGCAAGACATTGTTAGGTCTGACTTTGTCCGTGACTACATCATGACAAAAGAAATGATGCAAGAAAGTAGGTTATATTAAACAAAGGAAATATTATAAATGAATCTTGCCAGTAGAAAAAAACTCTTCGAACAATTGAAGATTGATGAAGGCGTGGTCTATAAAACATATGAGGACTCTCTTGGGTATCTTACATTTGGTATTGGACATCTTGTTCTTTCAAGTGACCCCGAATATAGAGAGGCATTAGGAACTCCTATAGACGAAGAGAGAGTGCATGAGGTATTTGAGTTTGACCTTGACTTACACATTAGCGAATGCTCAAAACTATATGGTTGCTATTGGGATGAATTCCCTGATGAGATTCAAGAAATTCTTGTTAACATGTGTTTTAATATGGGACGCACTCGCCTCGGAAAGTTTAAGAAAATGACTGCCGCTTTGCAAAAGAGTGATTGGAAAGAAGCAGCAAAAGAAGGTAGAGATTCCCGTTGGTATGCTCAAGTCGGTAATCGTGCAGAGCGACTCATGACGCGCATGGAGAATGTTAGTGAATGATGACAATCAATTTCGTGGTGACTTTGACCGCAATGAAGTTGAAGTAGACCTTGACAGGTTCATGGCAATTCTACATGAAAATTCACAACTGAAAGATGAAATCCGTGAACTAAAAAGTGAACACTCTGTAAACCCTTGGCAGAAGTGGATACACGCAGCAAAAACAATAGACGCATGGAGACTATTTCCTCGCGCATTCATTACTGTTTACATGGTGTTGCTGTACTATTCTACAATGTGGTTTATGTCCCTAGACAAACCAGACCTTGCCCAAGCAGGACTTATAAGTACAGTTGTAGGTGCAGGTGCTGCATGGTTTGGACTATACACCCGTTCTCACGGAGATGGAGAGTAAGTAAAAACATTGTCATTTTGCACGATATATATAATAGAGATGATGAAAGTAATTGATTAGGAATCGTAATGAAGCGAATGATATTTCAAGTTGCTGTTGGACAGCAGTCTGCACTTTATGAACACTGCATTGAATCTGTAAAAGCATATTGTGAAATACATAAAATAGAACATGTAGTACTACGCAAACCAGTGTTGCGTATCTGCCCAGACATTTTCGCCACCAATCGCAGCAAAGAATCCTACACTAAGCATGGTGGGTTTCTTCCTATCTATGAAAAAGAAAGAGCATTCGATTACTTTGACCAGTGCGACCAGATTGCAATTATTGATGCCGACATTTACATTCGTCCAAACTCCCCAAATATATTTGACCAACTTCCTGACGACTGTTCCTTTGGAGCATGCGTTGAAAGAGATATGCCCATCACTACAGAGTATGCTAAAAAGATTCATAACTATTCCCACATGCAATACCAGTCTCTCAAAGATGTTGACTGGCATTGGACTGGTTGGGGCGCGAAGTTTTATAATATGGGAATGATTGTGATGAACAAATCTATCGTCCCGTTTTTTAAAGGTCAAGACTCTCGACAGTTCTTAAACAGAGTTGAATTCAAAAGGTTTATTGACGGTGACGGTGCATGGAAATGGTCAACAGACCAAACACTACTGAACTGGTGGATCAAGAAAGAGAAGAATCTAAAGGTTGCAGACATTGATTGGAAATATAATGCTCTATATAAAGGTGTGAAAGATAATAAGATACCCGAAGCACATTTTATTCATTTTTTTTTAAAGGATAAACTTCCCAACGGTGGGGAAGATGTAAAAACACTAATGAAGGATATAAGCAAATGAAACTATTTAAGTATGAGAATTACGACCACTATGTCAAAGCACAGACAGATGCTAATAAGAAAAAAATAAATAATGTCTGGGTTGATAGTAAAGTTATCAATGTCATAGCGGGTCTAAAGGGCGAAGCAAACACCATCCTTTGTCACGGAACTCGCAATGGCGCAGAACAAAAAATGTTTTTGGAATGCTATCCTGATGCAGAAGTTTTAGGCACAGAGATATCTGACACAGCAGATTCTTTCCCATTCACAACCCAATGGGACTTTACCCACAGCAAGGTTGAGTGGGAAGGTTATTGGGACATTGTTTACAGCAATGCATTTGACCATTCTATGTCTCCTGAAGAAACCATCATCACTTGGAGAAACCAACTATCCGAGAACGGTAGACTCTACATTGACTACACCTATCAAGAAAACCATAACAGATCACGAGCTTCAGACCCTTTGCAAGTTAATAGGAATGAGATGATTCCTCTTATTGAGGGGTTAGGTCTGGAAGTGGTAAACGCCAATGCAATGCAACAAAAGAAGTCTAAAGATAGTGTAATTTATGAGGCGAAAAGGAAGTAATGGTATTTGAAAACCAAAAAAGGTTATTCATTCATATCCCAAAGTGCGCGGGTATGACGATACGGAAAAGTCCTGTACTAGCACCTTACCTCATAGTGGCATCACCAGACCATCACATCTCTAAAAAGTACACTGAAGGTTTACATAAAGTGATGAAAAAAAATGATGACCATCACGGAAATGAGCATGCTCGTTGGAGGGACATATGTTATTCTACACGAAGTCTTTATCGTCCGTTTGCAATTGCGCGGAATCCTTGGGACAGAGTTGTAAGTCGATACTTCTTTGCAAAGAAAGTTATTGAAGTAGAAAAAAAAGAACCCGTTGGAAAGCACAACATAGATTCCTTTGAACATTTCCTAGAGGAAAGATTTATGTGGGGTGACAAAGACTACATGTGGCATCGCGCTATTCGCGGATGGTTCTCAGCAGTTGATTATGTGACAAACATTAATGGAAATCTTATGTGCGATATGATGCGATTTGAAAACCTTAACAATGATATATGCGCGTACTTTAAAGTTCCGCAAATGTCTCGCGCAAGGAACGTGACCGCATTGAACGAAGGAACATACATGGATGTTTACACAGACAAGACTATTCAGATAGTCGCAGATTGGTATAGGGCAGACATCGATATGTTCGGTTATGATTTCGATTCTGGCGCAAAGAAAAACTATTGGAGACAAAAATTATGATGGGAAGTCCTAACAATAAAAACTCACACAACATATTGAAGTATATCGATAAAGGTTCAGTGGGTGCAGAAATAGGAGTATGGATGGGGTCTAGTTCCCGTCAGTTTGTCAAACAGGAACCGGCAATGCTGTATCTTGTTGACCCGTGGGCAGTTCGTGGGTATGACGAAGCATTAGCAGAAAACGACTTTGATCTTTTTGGTTACTACAACAGATATGGTAGTATGACAGGTGGCAGTGATCGTAAGTCTTTCGACACTTACTATGATAGGATATATCATGGCATCGTAAAAGAGTTTGCGAAAAATAAAAACGTAGAGATATGCCGTATGACTTCAACAGAATGGTTTGATCAATTTGACGAACCTTTTCTTGACTGGATATACATCGATGGTGATCACTCATACACAGCAGTCTATAAAGATTTTTGCAACGCGCAACATGTTGTAAAAAAAGGTGGGTTTATAATAGCAGATGATTATAAATGGCATAGCGATGGAGACAAAGGTGGCGTGAAGAAAGCGATTAATCAATGGGCATCAGAAAACAACAAGGAAGTAGTGGAATCGGGTTATTGCCAAGCGGTCGTACAGTTGTGAGTAAACGCAGAGAATCTTCAAAGTGAAAGGGCAGATTACACACCTTGTTAATCACAAAGGATCAATCCAACAAGCAACAACTGCCCAAGATTCATTCAATCGTTGTGGTTGGGATATAACTTTAGAAGAAGGTTATACACCAGCAACATATACAACACACCCCAACCAGTATGACGTTATGGAACACGGGAGACTCTCAAGGTTTCCATTAGAGTCTCAACTAAAAGCAGATACCAAACGCGCATGCGTTATGAACCATGTGCGCTTTTGGGAAAAGGTTTGTTTCGCTAATGAACCAATGACATTTATAGAACATGATGCGATCTCAATAAACCCGATATCCCCTTGGGAGTTTAATGAAGTCCTTATCCTAAACATGGAATATGCATTCGACTTTGGCGCACTAAAAGGCAAGTTTAGCAACCACTGGTTACCACGCCCAAGTATTATACAGCAAGTGCGTAAATTGCCAAGCAACTATCCGCTGATCTGTAAAGTGCCGCAATCTCCATACCTTGGCGCAAAGATGATGTGTGGAACAGCAGCATATGCTATCACCCCGAAGGCAGCAAAAAAAATGCTCGATGTGTGCGCGAAAAAAGGACTCGAACAAAGTGACTATATAATAAACGATATGAATGTGTCGTTGGAATATGTATCACCATCGCCTGTAAGTTTTAACTCAAGGAACTTAAAGACATCACATGGTTAATGCTTATATCATAACAATGCCTGACCATCCAGCATCAGTTGCAATGACAGAAAACCTTGAAGCAAGTATTCGTAAAACACGAACAAAACTTGACGTTGAAAGGTTTGATGCAGTAGTCCCAAAGAA
>Ga0209192_10001052_pt1 | contig 23515 bp, 18 predicted proteins | sample ArcticOcean_MG_C_11_FD_187433 | JGI IMG/M metagenome (GOLD analysis project Ga0209192, IMG submission 187433) | Marine microbial communities from western Arctic Ocean - ArcticOcean_MG_CB2_154 (SPAdes) (version 2) | ecosystem: Environmental > Aquatic > Marine > Oceanic | place: Arctic Ocean... | reverse complement strand
CCATAAAATTAAATCGGTTTTTCTTTATAGGGTTGCACTGCTGAAATGGGTATATAACCTATTAACTCCGCGGCTATAAATGTTAGTCTAACCTATTTAAGTGTATAGAAATTACAGAAGTTGATATGACTGTGGTTTATTTTTCAAGTATTTGTGCCAAAGAATCTGTAAATACGACATTTCTCTAAAACCCAGTAACATAAGCGTTAATGTCAATGAATTCAAAAGTTTTTGTTTGTCTAGTGTGATTGCACTAAATTTTATAAAATAATATAGCGCTATTTGTTGCCAAATGACTAATTTTTTTCACCTGCAATATAGTATTCTGTTGTTCCTTCCCAATCTGGATCTGCAGCACCGTTCCACGAATTATTCAAAGAATCATATGAAACAGCATGTACTCTTCCAAATCTAGCAATCGAATTAATCATTTTAGTTCTAAAAATAGCAGTATTTAAAACCGCATTTATATCTTTTACAGAATCATGATCTTCAATCCAAAGTGTATCTTCAAAAGGATAAGCCCTAGGAAGCATTAAGGAGCGCTCTAAAGTGTGTTTTTGATCAATGTGTCTACTGACAACTTGAGTTATAGCTGGGACAATTCTACTTCCTCCAGCTGCTCCTATTGCAAGGATTAACTCACCATCTTTAGTTATCATTGTTGGTGAAATATGAGAATTGGCTCGATCACCTGGCTTATAATCTCCTAGGTATCCACCTAAAGTAACTGCATAAAGAAATCCAAGACCTTTAGTCGCTACTTTTGAACCCATATTAGGTCCAATAGTTTGGGTTAAAGAAACAGCATTCCCAAAATGATCTACAGCTGTCAAATGAGATGTGTGTCCGTCGATAGATCCAAAAGAAATCGGGTGTTCAGAGTCATCGTTTTTTTGGATATTTGAGTATGATGAATTTATTTTGTCTGCAAGTTCTTCTGCTTTTTCATAGGACAAAATAAGGCTTAGTGAATCCAAATTTTCTTGTTTTTTTCTATATTTATAAGCTATTTCAGTTGCTTTACCATTACTAAGCGTCCAATCTTCTTCGGAGTTAAAAGTCGGCAAATGGTCTAGAATTTGAAGTATTTGAATTGTAATTGCTCCGAAAGAAGGTAAGTATAGAGAATAAACCTTATGGTCTTTAAAAACACCATCAACTATTTTTGAAGATAAGGCTCTGTAGTTTTTTAAATCTTCAAGTGTTATGATTCCACCATTTGCTTGAATATCTTCTACTATTTTACGAGCTATCTCGCCTTCATAAAATCCTTTTCTACCCTTTGCAGATATTGATTTTAAAACCTCTGCTAAATCTTTTTGAATAATTAAATCCCCTGAACTATTTACAGCACCATTTTCTTTAAGGAAATGGTAGCTTGAGCCCTCGAATTCTAAAATTTTTTCTTTAGCCATTTGCTGTCTTAAAGCTTCTCCTGGGAGCATTTTATAACCATTTTCTGCATAGTCGATAGCTGGAGCTAGGACTGCATTTAGTTCTAAAACACCGTGATCTTCCTGTAACTTTATTAATCCTGCAACAACCCCTGGTATTCCAATGGTTTCGTATCCATAGGAATATTTATGTTTTAGGGGAGTGTAATTTACAGGTACTTCAGTAGATGCATCTACTCCGGCTATTGAACCGTCCGAGGTTCTATATATTGCTTGTAATCTTCCACCTATTCCACTCATACTAGATTCCACAACTGATAAAGAGAATGCTGCCGCGACTGCAGCATCAAATGCATTTCCTCCTTGAGCATACATGGCTTTTCCGGATAATGATGCTAATGGATGAGCCGCCGAAATAACATTATTATTAAAAACTGGTTTTGGAGTTTGGTTAAATGCATAATTAAGCACTAAGCAAAAACAGCTCAATATTAAATTAAAATTTTTCATTAATAATTATTTTATTATAATGTACTGAAAAATAAAAAATGTTTACGCTTCTTCATAAACATTTTAGTCTAAAATTGGAATCCTTCACAACTACTTATTTTGATTTTAGATTAGCTAAAGGTAAAAAACATACAACACCCTCAGAGTTTGTTAAAAAGGATTTTGAAATGCATTAAAGTTCCAAAGTATAGGAAGTATAAAATAAACCATCATAAATATAATGATTATTGAAATGATATTCATCAGTATACCTACCCTTACCATATCTGATATTTTTAAATAATTAGATCCAAAAACTACAGCATTTGGAGGTGTTGCTACCGGGAGCATAAAGGCACATGAAGCGGCCAATGTTGCACCAACCATTAGTATGTATGGGTGCACTCCAAGTGTAACTGCTGTAGGAGCTAATATCGGAAGAAGCATGGCAGTAGTAGCTAAATTGGAGGTTATTTCTGTCAAAAAATTTACAGCAGTAATTAATACTAGTAGAATTATGAATAGCGAAAAATCATTAAGTTGAGTCAAGTTTTCAGCGATCCAATTGGCTAACCCACTCGATTGAAATCCTTGAGCAATAGCCAGACCTCCACCAAAAAGCAATAAAATACCCCAGGGCAACTTTACAGCATCTTCCCAATTCATGATTTTTTCTTTTTTCCCTTCTTGATTATTTGCTTGGAAAAGAAACAAAGAAATGCCACTTATTAGAGCAATGATTGAGTCATCCAAATTAGGAATAAATTTATTTAGCAAATAGGTTCTTAAGATCCAAGCCAGACCGGTAAGGACGAAAACACTCAAAACTATTTTTTCTTCATAGCTAATTGACCCCAACTCTTCTAGTTGCCTATTGATTTCTTCTTTACCCTTATTAAATTCATTTTGTTTGAATTTAAAAGCCACCTTAGTTAAGTATACCCATGAAATAGCGAGTAGCAGGATCGATATAGGAAGACCAAACTGGAACCATTTTAAAAAGCTAATTTCAATATTATATGTTTCTTGTATGATTCCTGCGAAAACAAGATTTGGTGGAGTCCCAATTAAAGTCGCTATTCCTCCAATAGATGCACTATATGCAATGGATAGCATTAAGGCCTTACCAAATATTAAATTTTCATCTTCTGAAGTGTTTTTCAAATCCTTCATCTGTTTAATGATAGCAATTCCTATAGGCAGCATCATCACAGCTGTCGCAGTATTAGAAATCCACATGGATAAAAAAGCTGTAGCTACCATAAAGCCTAAAATTATTTTTTGAACATTGGTGCCAACAACCTTTATGATATTTAATGCAATACGTTTGTGTAAATTCCACTTTTGAATTGCAAGAGCTAAAATAAATCCCCCCAAATAAAGAAACACAAACCGGTGACCAAATGAAGAAGTGGTATCAGCTAAAGGTAATGCACCAGATAATGGAAAAAGAATAATTGGTAATAGAGATGTAGCGGCAATAGGAATGGCCTCGGTGATCCACCAAATAGCAATCCATAGTGTAGAAGCTAAAACAGCATTAGCCTGATCTGAAAGCCCTTCAAGCTCGAGAAAAAACCTTGTTAAGATAAATAGAATTGGACCTAGGTAGAGACCTATTTTTCTTGAATTCATCTATATTCTATAATAATTCATTTATTAAGTCGAGTTTTAAAGTTGAGATTTTCAACAAGATTTTGTAAAAAAACAGAATTTTTTTGACTTAGAAATAACAGGTAAAGTTTTTGTCTATTAGGGTCTAAAGTACTGAGGCGTTTAGGGATATTATATGTTTTTTCATTTGTGAAATACTTATAAAAGGCTAACCCATTAAGGTAGGTTGCGTTTTTAGAAGGGTGTTTATCATCGTCATCAAAAAGAGTTAGATCTGGGCGTAATTTACGCGCTTCAGAAAAGAGTAGACCGCAAGGAACTATATCAACATCTAGCTGAGACCCCATTGCATTATAAGCTTTAGAAATAGAGTCAATCATTAGCGGGTTGGATTTGTATCCCCAAGTCATCATGAATATAGGACTAGCATTTTTACTGCGAATTAAATCTACCATTTTTTTACTCGTTTGAAAAAAAGTGTCTGCCCCATCAAGGGCCGCCAAACTATGGTGGTTTATAACAACGTAATCAAACGATTGTGTGTTTAGAATTTCAATTGTTTTTGTGCCTTTATCCTGATTTAGGTGATCTAATAAAGTTGAGCCTGACACTAATGAATGCCGGGCTTCAATTTGGGTGCTTTCGCTGAATTCAGACATTGCTTCTACTACTTGGGGAAGGTTATAGTAAAAAGTAAAACTGTTTCCTACAAAAAGAACTTTAATAACTTCTTTTCCTTCTTGTGCAAAAGCATTTGCTGACAGAAATAAACAAGTAAAAAAGACGAATAATTTTGTTTTAAAATAGACCATTTTATAAAAGTGGTAATTTCACTATCAATAATCAGAAAGCTTTAATAAAAGGTTTGCATTTAAAATACAAACCCTTTATTAAACCTAAATAAACTTATTTATTAACTTCAGTTTTTACAAAAATACCTGGATCATCAGCAGGTGAATTTGAATTTGAATTTATTTCTGTGGTTGCATATGGCATTCTTTCAGGCCAAGGACCACTTTGCGGACCATCAAATAGCACATATGGAACTGCTATATTAGCATCTGATTTTCGCAATCTTCTTGAATCATTATATGGTATGTGCATACCAAATCCTGAGACATATCTTTCTTCAATAACCTCTCTTAAAAATGCTGTTTTAGAATCAATCGCATCAGTATTTTCAATTCCACCGCTTGCAAAATCAGCCGCGTTATAAGGTAAATAAGAATAAGCCTCACTTTGAAAATTAGAATTTAAATGACCACCCGTATTCATCCAGGCTCTAACATTATTTAAATGAGGTAAACCATCAGATATATTACCGTTACGAGCAGCACATTCAGCTAATATCAATTCATTTTCAAAAAATGTTACCATGTTCTGAGGTTGAGTTTCTTCGATTATACCCTTGTTAGCTACACCTCCACTTGAATCAATTGTATAAAAACCTTTTCTTGCGGTTTCGTCAGTCTTAGAATTGTTTCTAGATAATGTATTAGAAGCATCAAGCATCTGAATTAAATAGCTTTCTCCCTGATCACTATTTCCAATATCTCCTGAGCGAGATCCTTCTAAAATAGTCCAAAAAAGATTTCTGTCTCCAGAGCCAGCATTTCCAGGAGGATTATACACCATATCTCCGTCAGCTGAAGATATCCCATTTTGAGCTGCAGTAAATGCATTAGAATAATCTTTTTGATGAAGATAAAAACGTGCCTTTAATGTATAAGCTGCAGCTATCCATTTTGCTTTGTCACCTCCAAAATATATGTCTTCAGAAATACTTCCTGTACCTACTGAATTTAAATCAGAAATTGCATTATCTAATAATGTTATAACATCTCTATAAACATCTAATTGAGAATCAAATATAGGATCTGATATTTCAAGGTTACCAGCTTCAGAATATGGTATGTCGCCAAAGAGTGAGGCTCCGGTTCCTACAGCATGAGCTTCAATTACTTTTGCAATACCTACTAATAATTGATTATTAGAATTGTTAATAATGTGTCTTGTATTTGACATTATATTTACATAAATATAACCCCATTCACTATTAGATTCTGCTGTAGACAAACTAAAGCCATATATATTTGAATATAATGAAGAGTAGCCAATTAGTTGTCCAGAATACATTCCGCCAATTCGATTTAAATGCCCACAATTAAGTTGAACATTAGCTAATTGTATACCAGTTAGAAATAAGCGTTCTTCAACATCAGAAACAATGATGTCATTTGGGTTATCATTAATTCCTTCAAGTATGTCTTCACATGATGTTATAAAGATCAGTGAAAGAGATAATGTTATAGTATATATTATTTTTTTCATGTTTTCTTAATTAAAAATTAAAGGCTGCTGTAAATAAAACAGATTTGGTTTGTGGATTAGTAAAATAATCCAGTCCGAGTGCATTTCCAACACCATATTGATTTGTTTCAGGATCAATTCCAGGAACATTATTGATATTAATAAGATTTCTTGCAGTTGCAGTTAACCTAATATTATCTAGTCCAAGAATAGAATTCAATCCGTCACCATCTAGGAGGTAACTTAATGATAGCTCTCTAACTTTAGTAAAGGTGGCGTCATAAACTCCAAAATTATAAGCCTGGTTATCACCAAAGCCTCCTCCAATTCCAGTTCTATACCAGTTTTCATCTAGTAAAACCTGGCCTCCTCCAAAATCTTTTATATTTCCTCTTACGGTAGTTCCAGCTGTAACGGTATTTCCTCGGTAATTAACTAAATCTTGACTAAGGGTTACTCGATTAGATGTAGCTTCTGTAGTTCCAAATCTATGGAGAACCCACAAGGTTCTTGGCATAAAATCTCCACCTTCAGAATGCTCAACCACAACATTAAGACTCAGTTTTTTATAATTAAGATTAAATCCTAATCCAGCTCTCCAATCTGGGTTTGGATCACCTAAAATTACTGGACTAGGAGTAATTTGTGGAAATCCGTTTGCATCTAAAAGAAAACTTCCATCTGGATTTGTTTGAGAACCTGTTCCAAATAAGACTCCAAGTTGTTGACCCACAATAGCTCGTGAGCTCGCAGATGCACCGGGACTTAAATTAATCGTTTCCGTTCCAAATAAATCAGTGACTTCATTTGTATTTTTTGACCAATTTAATGATGTAGATAATTTAAAATCCTCTTTTTTTATAGCATTCCATCCTAAATCAAGTTCAATACCATTATTGGTCATACTTCCAAAATTCCCATATTGAGTTGAGAAACCAGAGGAAGGAGAAAGATTGACATCGAGTAAAATACCTTCAATTTTATTGTCATAATAAGTAAGACCAAAAGTTAAATCATTATCAAAAAATCTTAGATCAGTTCCGATTTCCCATTCTGTTTTAATTTCAGGTTCAAGATTAGGATTACCTAAGTTATTGTCTAGTCTGAAACCACCACCAAAGGAATCTATATCTATAGGATCGCTATAACTACTATAACTAAAACCACCTTCGGCTAACGTTTGAAATTGGTGAGGTGAAGGCTGAACACCAACTTGTCCCCATGAGGCACGAAGTTTTCCGAAAGACAACACACTTGATTCTAAAACACTTTCTGTGAAGTTCCATGCTGCGTCAACTGATGGATAAAAAAATGTTCCATTTACAGTTGAAGAAGACTCTAACCCTCCAGAAAAATTAACAAATAACTGATCGAAAATGTCAAAATTTAAAACAGCATAACCTCTATTTGATCTTCTAAAGGTTCTGAAGTTTTGAAAAGAAGTTGCTTCAGCAGCAGAATTTAGAGATGTTGTTTGTTTTTGGGAGTCTACTAAAAATCCAGTTACACTTCCTGAATTTCTATTGTATTGTCTGTCATTTAAACTCCAACCAACAGTTGATGTTAGACTTATATCAGAGGTAAGTTCGGTAGTAGCTCTTCCTATTAAATCAAAGCTATATTGACGTTGGGCTATTTCACTTTCAAAAAATGCACCATTATTAAATGCGCTACCTGCACTTCCGATTGGATACAGGGTTGTTCTTCTATCATCAGCAAAATCAATATTACCCCTACCGATAATCTTAAGCCAGTTATTTGGAGTAATAGTTATTTCAGGTGTAGCGGTAAATCTATTTACAGTAGCCCTAGATGTCTGCTCATTTACAGTCCAACCAGGGTTATTGTAGCTTGGATTTTGCGAGTTACCTAGGTATCTTCTGTATGATCTTTGTCTATTAAGAGTTTCCTCTCCCGAAGAACTTGTGTAGGTACCTATGTAATCAGTATTGTCAAAATCGGCAGGAGTTCTAAGTAGTCCTAACATTATACCTGCAGTGTTTGAACTTCCCTGAATACGGTCACTTACACTGTAAGTATATGCTATTTTATTTGATAATGAAATCACATCATTGAGTTTAGCATTATAATTAAAACGTAAATTTGTTCTATCATAAGCTGAACCAATAATTATACCTTCTTGTGATAGATTGGAAAGACTGAAAAAATATTTTTGCCCCTCTGAACCTCCACTTATAGTAAAGTCGTTTTGAAAAATTGCTCCTGTCTGCATTGCATTATCCCAGTTTTTATCAACAAAGGTTTCTCTAGAATTTTTTGCTGTGATAGGATAATATAAGGATCCATCTTGGGCTGTAAAAAATTGCCCTGAGGTATTAAAAGTATCTGCTCCACCAGCTCTATCGGCTATATAATCACCCCAAGATTCTGCTCGAGTTGCACCATAAACTCCTCCACGTCCTTGTCCCCATGTGTCCTGCATAGGAATTTTCTCAGAAACTTCATCAAATGAATAGGATGATGAAAATGTAATTTTAGCGTCTCCAGACTGACCCTCTTTCGTTCTAATAACGACCACCCCATTGGCAGCTCTACTCCCCCAAACTGCAGCAGCAGAAGCTCCTTTTAAAACTTCTATAGAAGCAATATCACTTGGATTGATATCATTAATCCTTGAACCATTAGAAACTCCTCCGGCTCTTGAACCACGGCCGTCACCACTATTATAGTTTGATGAATTATTCATTGGAACACCATCTACTATAAATAAAGGATCACTAGCACCAGAAATCGTATTAGCTCCTCGAATTCTTATGGTAGATCCAGCACCTGGATCACCACTTACCCTCCTGATTTGAACACCTGCTGCCTTTCCACTAAGAGAGTTTAAAAGTGTCGGTTCTCCTGATCTAACTACAGCATTTGTGCTAACTACAGAGGATGTTGAACCTTGCTGATCTCTTAAGACTTTAAACCCCAAAGAAGTTACTACAACTTCCTCTAATTGATTGTCAGGTTCAAGCGAGATATTTATAGTATCCTGACCTTCTAATGTAATATTTTTGGTCATATATCCTATAAAACTAAATTGGAGTACTTGGCCCTGTTCAACTTGAATCTGAAAGTTTCCGTCAAAATCAGTGGAAACTCCTATAGAAGTTCCTTCTATAATTACATTTGCTGCAGGTAGAGGCACTCCGGCTTCATCTGTAACATTTCCACTTATTGTTTGGCTAAAAGCCTGTTGAGCGAATAAACTCAAGCAAAAACAAAGTGAAAGGATTAGTCTTTTAGATAGATGTTTCATTTAAATTTTGTTAATTAGAATAATTAAATATATATGAATTTATTTTATAAAATTTATGTAAAATATTAAAAATCAAAAATTTTACACATTTTTACACATAAAATCTAATTCACATAAGCTTTAAATCACAATTAAAATTGATGGAGAAAGAAGTTGCTTTATTTAAATCCTCGTTAGAGAAAAAATATGGACCGTGGAAACGTTCTAAAGCTCTCTTTGGCTCTTCTGCGTATGGAAAAATAGCAAGTGATTTGAGCATAAGCAATAGTCAATTTTCAAAACTTTTATACGGTACTGGCACAAAAGGGATGTATGAACGAACTCTTGAAAATGTAAACCGTCTAGTTGAGAGACAAGTTATTGAATCTGCTTATGCGAAAAGTCAAAAAAATCTTTCTATGTCTGATAGAAAAAATAGGAAAAAAATCTTGCTTTTTTCTTTTATTTTTTTCCTTCTAGGGATATTTTTTAGTTATTATTTTAAATTAATCAATGCTTCTAACGTTAAAGGACCCTATAGCGAGCATCCTCTTGAACAGTATTTTTATCCAGCATCAGAAAAGTATTTTGATTCACCCTTTTTAAACAATTCTGATATTTTGGACAATTGTCCATGTGTAAGTTTTGAAGGCAGATGGACTTTATATGAGTCTTTTAAGCTCCCTTTGCCAGGGATTAAAAAACCAGGCCTTTATTATCAGGGTAAGTCTGCTGATTTAATTTTACGTTGCACCAATCTTTTTGATAGCCACATTAGTAAAGGGAATGCATTAATGGGTTATGAGCATTTAAAAAGTGAAATATGGATTGACACCAAAGAAGAAAATTTAGTTCCAATATATTTTAACCCAGAACAAAAAAAATTGACAAATAAATTTGATGAATTAACCTTTGAAAATGATGAAAGATTTGTCAAAATTGCTGATTTAAGTGGGTTCAATGTCAATATGTTTGAAATCAATGGAGATTCTATAACGCGAAGAGCTGAGCTCAGTGGTCGTATCTCATTAGATGTTAATGATGCATTGGTCCAAAAATATAATATTGACGTTGCATATATAACAAAAAATGTTTTGGGTGATTTGACTAAAACTAAATGCGAGACAATTTTCAATCCATATTGTGACCCAAACAACCTGTCTGAGGGAAGCCAACTCTCTTATAGTTGCACTTACAAAATTGGAGAGGAAAATTTAGGCCTAAAAAGCGGATATCCTTACACAAAAACATTTTCACTTAAAAGTCAAGTTTACTCAGATTATATTTCTTGTGAATGTAATGAATGATGAATTTTAAGTAATTCTTAAACAAGAATTTATTAATCTTTTGGGTAAAGATATTTTACAGCATCTATAGCCATTTCACTTGCATTGTGACCTAAATTCAAAACCTCTTCAGTCTTTATCCAATTAAACTCTATTTGATTTTGAGTAGCAACTTCTTTAGAAGCACTAAAAAAGTAACGCCCTCTTGCTCTTCTGTTTAAACCTTGTTGATTGTCAACTATTTCATTGTGTCTTAGAGAAGAGGCATTTGGATTAGTGTCCAGATCAGCTAAGTGAACATATAATTTTTTTGAAAAAGCTAAATTGAGAGTGCTAGTGGAAAGATCACTTTTATTTAATCCATACGGGAAATCAACATCTGATTCAGGAACAGTATACCATCCCGCATTTGAACACACTGCAATATTTAATTTACTATCTGGAATAAATAATACAAAGCGATGAAGAAATTGCGATCCTGCAGAATGCCCCCAGCCATTATAACTTTCTTGGGTTCCAGAAATTTCATTTATAATATATTCAAATAATGGGTCTAATACTGAAAACGTCCATTCCTTATTTGGGTTCAATGTATCTGTGCTTGGATTGTCTCCATCAATAAAAACATTAGCTAGGTTGTACTGATCGCCAGAAGAAAAATCAACAGAATCAAACTCAGGAGCAAAAACCATAAAATTAGAATCATTTGCCATACTTATCCAGTAATCGCGATAATCTTCAGCGTTTCTTGTACCTCCATGAAATGACATTAATATAGGCATCGACTTTATATCAGCATTTGGAATATGATAATAAACATTAATTTTATTATTGCTAATAAACCCTTCAATTCCAAAACGAAAAACACCTGTTGAATTTGAAACTAGTAGAGGATTTAGTTTGTCATTTTGATTAACAACATTGGTTTCTGTGATAATTTTAGTATCATCTTTATCAATAGAAGAACAGTTAACATTTATTAAAAGAAAAGGAAACAAAAAGGAAAGGGTAAAAAAGGAGACTCGATAACTATTCATATTTATAAAGAAAGACGATTAATTTTATTAAAGATCATTTTTATAGTAAGTTTTTAAATATGAAATAATTACTTCTGCAAAATTTTTAGAAAATACTGATCTGTTTTGGTCTGTATTTCTAACTCCATTCATATTTAATTCAATCTGAATCGCATCAACAGATCCACTATTTCTTGAACCATATATAGCAGTGTTATATCCTCCAGAGAAATAAAGTTCTCCTTCTTTAGGGGCAATAACTTCTTTAGAGGGTACTGACGCATAGCCTTTTTGACTCAAAAGACTTCCAATAGAAAATTCGCCTGACAATAAATCAGTTAATTTTAATTCACCTAAATTTTTATTTAAAAGGCTTCTAACAGATGATTCATTTTTAAAACTTGAACTATTAATAGTTGAATTGTCCATCTTTAATTCTGAAGAAGATAATAAATAGCCCAGTTCAATTCTCTGTTCTTCATGAGACTGACCATGAATATCAATTACAAGTCCACTTCCAAATTTATTTTGAATTTCAGTTCTGTAATTATATACTTGTTCGTGAAATAGATTCCAATATGGCTTGGTTGTTGAATCACCACAATTAGATTTATTTAAAGATCTATTTAAATCTAATTTTTTTCTATGCAAATCATTTAAAACAATATAGGGATTGTAACCGTATATTTTTAGTTGAGATTCAATTTTTAATGCTACTTCCTTTGTATAGCTATCTTTAACAATCGTTGCCTCATCACAAGTTCTTGTTTTAATCCAATCGGGATCTAAACTTCCTCCATGAACAGCTATAATCATAAGCGGAATATTTCCTTGACGATTTTCTATAAAATCATCCCAGCTTTGAGGTGAAATAACTTGTTCAGCTTGATTTACTTGCTCAGTATATTCATTTGGTTTTAAACAACCAATTATCACAAAAAAGAATATTAGTTTTTTTATCATATTGGTTTTTATATAGTTAAATATAGCAATAATAAATACCAGAACTTATTTAGGATGTGCCTATGGTTTAAAAGAAAAGCCACTAAAGTTAATTATGGACTGTTCATCACTAATAAACTAATTACAATGAGAGTAAAAACTGATAAAGCAATCGTTAAAGTTATTTGTGAATCATTCATAATTACTTTTTAAAATCTGCTAAAGTATATGATATTTGACTTTAGTAGATTTTAGTTAGTTTATGAGTATTTCTATATAAGAGCACAAACAAAAATTATAATAAAATTAATTAGTAACACTAATCACACAAACAAAGGCAAGTTTTGACCTACTTCATTAGTAGCTTGTTTGATTCTAGGTAAAGTGTATTCTAGAACTTAATGAGGAGGATACGCCTGTGGTTTAGTTACAAACTAAAAGGAATAGTAATAATATAAGGAACTCTAACTGATTGTTAAGCTGTAATAATTTTACTCAGTTAACTATTAAGTCTAATTTCTTTTAGCTTTATAAAACCTAAAGCATCCAATGTTTTAATAATCAAAAATGTAATATCAATTTCATGCCATTTTACTCCGAAATTAGCATTACTTGCATGCTTGTGATGATTATTATGATATCCTTCACCCATCATTAAAAAATCAAAAGGAAAAAGGTTTTTACTTGTGTTTTTCATTTTAAAGTTTTCATAGCCATAAATATGGCCAAACCAGTTGATAATCGCACCATGAATTGGAGCCATTAAAAAAGTTACAGGAAACAATAACCATTGCCACCAAGATGTTACAAAAAATGAAAAGTATAATAAGTAAGAGAAAATCCAAAATATACGAGAAAAATTAGAATTTGCAAATAGGTCAAAACTTTTCCACTGCGGAACATTTTTAATGAAACGCTGATCAACTTCAATACGTTGTTCATTAATATCGTGATAAATTGTTTTGGTTTTCCACATCATTGCAAATAAACTAGCATCATAAGATGGAGAATGAGGATCTTTTTCGGTATCTGTGAAAGCGTGATGCATACGGTGCAAAATTCCATAACCATAAGCGCTTAAATAGCTAGGACCTTGAAAAATCCAAGTCAAAACAAATGTGATTCGCTCCATCGTTTTAGACATTGTAAAAACTTGATGAGCTGCATAGCGATGAAGAAAGAAAGATTGAAAGAATAAACCACCATACCAAAGAGCTAAAATAAAAATAACTATTTCCATAATTTTTTTATATAAATATAGTTTCATAAACCAAATCAGGCAATGAACTTAGATCAATAAATTTTATGTACCAAACGTTTTCTTATTCTACTTAAAGCTTGTGCGGTTACACCAATATAAGAACTTATATACTTTAAAGGAACAGATTTTAACAACTCTGGTCTTTCTTCAAATAATTTTAAGTAACGCTGTTCTGCGTTAAGGTTTAATAAATTTTGTTCTCGTTTAGATTTAATTAAAAAAAGATCTTCTGCTGTTAATCTTCCAATAAGATTTCCTATTTGAGTTGATTTATAAACTGATTGCAAATCTTTATAAGAAATACTTAACATAACCGTCTCTGTTAGTGCTTGTAATTGATAATTTGAAGGTGATTGTGTCAAAAAAGAATCATAAGCACTAACAAACTGATTTTTAAAACAAAAGCCAAAAGTTATTTCTTTTTCTGGATTATCCTTAGGAATAAATAAGCGAACAATACCAGATTCTATAAATGATATATGGTTTTCTATTTGATTCACTTTTATAAAAACTGATTTCTTTGTGATTATTCTTCGATAAAGTTTTGAAATAAAAAAATTCCAATCTGAGCTGGGTATGGAAGCGATTTTATCTAAATATAATTTTATTTGATGCATTTTTTTTAACAGTGGTGATTAATTTCAATAATTATATTTAGAATATAATTAATTAGTAACACTAATTATACAACAAAGGTAAGTCTTCACTTGCTTAATTAGTAGCTTGTTTATAAATTAAGTTAAAAAAAAATCTAAGGAAAATTTTAAGACAAAAATCGTTTTAAATTCAGATGATACAATGAAGTTTGATCAGAATATGTTATTAGTTCAAGCAGGTAAGGAAATCACAATTACACTGAATCACAATGGAAAACTTGACAAATCCATTATGGGACATAATTTTGTTTTATTAAAGGAAGGTGTTGATGTAAGCTCTTTTGCTCAAAAAGCTGTATCAGCAAGAAAAACAGAATACATTCCTGAAGGAGATGATGTTATTGCTTACACAAAATTATTGGGCGGAGGAGAGAGTGATACTATATCATTCATAGCTCCTAAAAAAGGCTTTTATACCTTCATTTGTTCCTTTCCAGGTCACTGGGGATTAATGAAAGGTAAGCTTGTTGTTAAGTAATATTGTTTAAAAAAGAAATCTATTATAAAGACCAGGCTTTTCCTCCAGTGGTCTCCATTAAGTCGACACAACCCTTTTGCTCGCCTGGAACTGGGGCATAAGCCAATACATTCTCTCCAATAAACTCATTGGTCTTAAACGCACTTACTGTAAGACTCCGTAATTCTTTTGCAAAAGCTGCTGCATCTTTTTCTGAATCTAATATCTCATTTCCAGGTTTGAGAAACTTCGCAAGTATTACGTCCCAATCGGAAACGGTGATTTTGTCAACTACTTTTCCTGAAATTTCAGAACTAGCTAATAGAAAAGCTTTCCATCCTGAGGCAAACTTTTCTTGTTTTCCAGCATCCCAAACAGCTGAAATATAACCATCCGCAAATTCAGGAAGTTTTAACTCAATTGCACCAGGTATATCTGTTGTTGGAATAATTAATTCCATAAGTTGTGACACTTTACCAAAATCACCTGCGTTAAAGTACAAAGGTGCATATGTTTCAATTGATTGGCAACTTTGGAATAAACTAATTACTGAAGGGGTTACCGCAATAGCACCGATCCCTGTTCCAATTCTTTTTAAGACTTTTCTTCTATCCATTTCTAATATGTATTATAAATTCATTTTCTTTAATTCTGCTACAGCGTGATTAGCTGCACGAGCTGTTAAGGCCATGTAAGTAAGTGATGGATTTTGATTAGCCGAAGAAGTCATACAGGCGCCATCAGTTACAAATACATTAGTTACGCTATGAAGTTGATTGTGTTTGTTTAATACAGATGTTTTTGGATTTTTACCCATTCTGGCCGTTCCCATTTCATGTACCCCTTTTCCAATTGGTGCATTGGAATCATAAATATTAACATCTTTAAAACCTGCATCCTCCAACATTTCAGCAGCTTGAAGCTTCCAATCTTCTTTCATGATACGCTCATTTTCTTTGAATTCAGCGTCAAATACAATAGTTGGAAGGCCATATTGATCCAGCTTATCATAATTCAAAAACATTTTATTTTCATGATAGGGGAGTACTTCACCAAATCCACTCATTCCTAAAGACCAATCACCAGGTTCTAAAACAGCTTTTTTAAAGTCTCTTCCATAAGCAAGTTCACTTACAGCTTCCATCCAGTTCGATCGACTTGCACCACCCATGAAACCATAGCCTCTTAGGAAATCTACTTTTTTGGATTCTTTTCCGATGTTTCGGAATCGAGGAATATAGAATCCACTGGGGCTTCTGCCTGAATAATATTTATCTTTAAATCCATCATATCTTCCATTCGCACCACTTCCTAATTGGTGATCCATGATATTATGACCTAATTCACCACTATCATTTCCCATTCCATTAGGAAAACGATTCGATTTTGATTGCATTAAAATAGCAGTCGATGCCATAGATGAGGCACATAAAAAAACTATTTTTGAATTGAATTCTAAATATTCATTTGTCAGAGCATCTACAACACGAACCCCCGTAGCTTTTTGAGTTTTTTCATCATAAAGTACCTCTGCAACAATCGAATCTGGGCGTAAAGTCATATTTCCAGTTGCCTCTGCCGCAGGGAGAGTTGACGAGTTAGAGCTAAAATATGCACCGAAAGGACATCCTCTGTCACAACGATTTCTGAATTGACAAGCAATTCTTCCGGCACCTTCTTTTGAACCTTGGGTAATGTGAGCTACTCTACCAATTGTCATTAAACGATCACTATAGGATTTAGAAATACTTTCTTTTAAATGCGTTTCCAAACAATTTAATTCCATGGGAGGAAGAAAAATACTATCTGGAAGATGAGGTAAATTAAGTGCCTCTCCACTAATACCAATATATTTTTCTACATGATTATACCATGGAGCAATATCTTTATACCTTATTGGCCAATCGACACCATAACCATCTTTTGAATTGGCTTCAAAGTCAAGATCACTCCACCTATATGTATGTCTTCCCCAAATTAGGGAACGTCCACCTACCTGCTTCCCACGAATCCAGTCGAAAGGTTTAACTTCATCGTAATTATGTTCAGAATCTTTGTTGTAAAAATGACGATTAGTTTCATTCACTCCCCAACGACTTTGTTTGTCATAGTCTTTGAGAATTTCTTGAGAGGAGGCCCCACCATGTTTCATATCCCAAGGATCCAAATTCATAGTAGTATAATCTTCAACATGCTTAACCATTCGTCCCCGTTCTAAAACTAAGGAGTCCATTTTCACACAATTCTTTAGCAGCCCAACCACCACTAACTCCAGTACCAACAACAATGGCATCGTACTGTTCTATATTTAAATTCAAAGCAGTCATTTTTTATTTAGTTCAATAATTTAAGATAATATACACTTTTTTTCAATCACTAAAAGTATTTTTTTTCTGCTTTCTCTTTTCCCAAAATTCTAACTATTGGAGTATTAAAAAGAAGTATAAAAAACACTTGTATTAATATTGAACTAACACCGATAATCAACATCCAGTCAATTACATCCGCTTTACCAGGATTAAAATTAATTACGTAATCAAAAAAAATAACTAAACTCCATAATAAGATTGCTACGAAGCCAAACATGTAGATCATTAAATATTTGTCTTTCATTTACTAAAGATAAAAAATCTCAATTCATGTTAAAAAAACACAAAATAACATGGATTAGTAAACAATCGTATTTCAAAAGTCACAAATAGTCACAATTAAATATAGCACCCCATTGATACCCTTGCATTGGGCATGGTTCATGCGTTATTATTGTATAGAGTTTAACCCAAATAAAAAAAACCATACGATGGCTAGAAAAAACCTTGAAACAAATATCAATATTAGATTAAATCTTGACGACATGATTATTCTTAAAGAGCATGCTAAAAAATTGAGAGTTCCAATCTCGACGTATTGCAGAACCAAATTAACTCAAGACATAAGCTTAAAGTAAATGTCTAAGTCTTCAAATAAGGCACGCCTTAACCAATTAAGAGTTTGGTTTAGCAGTGAATTTAAAAAGGGAAAAGGAAAACAGACCGCCAAGAAATGGAGAGCAAAAAACTTAAAATAATATGAGACGGAAAATTATAAAGAAACGCGTTGGAACTTTTACGATACCAGGTTCTAACAAACCCAGAACGGCAGTGGAAAATCAGGTCGTTTTGTAAGTAAAGTTACGACGACATAAAATCTATCCCCTTATGTATCAAAAAATCAATACTATGATAAATATTCTGCTTATTCTTTACAGTTTATTAGTCTTAACAACAAACTGTAAAGTACTCAAACCATTATAATTCGAATTTTAAAAAAAATCCCCATACTGAGCTCTTGCTGTCCTCGAATCAAAAATATATTAGAGAATGTAAAAAATACAACTATTCTGAAGTTATAATTTTCTCATCCAAATATTTCTATAACTAACCGAACCATTTTTATCATGATCTTGAAGCATTAATGTTCGTCTTGTATTTTCTTGTGTACAACAGAACCCTAAATCACGTCCTTTTTTGGGATTTCCAATATATTCTGTAGTTCCTTGAATTTCTATAGAATTCTGAATAAGAACTCCATTGTGAAAAACAATAAAACTCCCAGGCTTAATTTCATCTCCAGCCTGATTAAACTCAGGAACATTAAAAACAATATCATAAACTTGCCATTCTCCTGTTGGTCGCATAGCGTTTACTAAAGGGGCATATTGTTTGTAAATAGAGCCTGCCTGTCCATTCGAATAAGTTCTGTTTTGATAACTATTAAGCACTTGAACCTCATACCTTCGCTGAAAAAAAATTCCGCTATTTCCTCTTAACTGTCCCTCACCTTTATTATCTATTGGAGATTTCCATTCAATATGAAGTTGAATAGAACCATGTTCTTCTATAGTTTCAATCGATCCAGTGCCTGGTTTTACAGTCATAGTTTTGTCAGGGTTTAGAGTCCATTCAACACCACCTTGAGTTTGTTCATTTCTCCATTTAGAAAAATCAGATCCATCAAAAAGAACTATAGCATCACTTGGAGGAGCGTTATAAATTCCTGGTTGAACTAATTGAGGTTCGGGTTCCCAAAACTCAGTCTCTTCAGGTTTCATTTTGCTTTGAGAAAAAACGAATTGAACCATTAAAAAAAGGGATAAAAAATATTTCATATTGACAAATCTAAAGTGTTATTTTTTTTCTTAATTTAAATTAATAATGATGGAATTATAAAAAAATTCATCATTAATTTCACATACTCCAACCCTTTCTATATTCTTTATGAAGTAATCTATTTGCTTCTTCATTGTTAGTGAATTTTAAATTTTTAGAATCCCATTTTAAGCGCTGGTCTTTTAATCTTATGGCTATCATTCCCAGTAATGCCATTTCAGTTAGTGGTCCTCCATAATCAAAAGAAGAAGAGGCTGGTATCCCATCTTTACAAGCTCTGATCCAATCTCCTTCATGACTTGTAGTTACTCTAGGAATAGTTTTTTCAGGCTGCTTATAATCTTTCATTTTTTCTTCAGATATTATTCTTAATCCACTCGCTCCATGGGAATCATGAAGTATTTTCCCCTCATCTCCAACTAACATTGCACCACTTAAAGTAAACTTTTCACCCTCATTAAATTCATCAGGAATTGGAGGTAGTATTCTCCCGTCAGACCATGTAAGATTTAACTCTGGATGCTTTCCACGTTTTGGAAATTTCATTCTAACAATAGATGCTGAAGGAAAAGTTTGAGAAGATACCTCTGGAATCCAATGGGTAGATGTAGCCTGAATTTCAGTGGGAGCACCAAGTTCAAGAGCATAAAAAGAAGGATCTAAAATATGACATCCCATATCTCCCATAGATCCAGTTCCAAAGTCCATCCAAGCCCTCCATGATAATGGATGATAATCAGGGTGATAGTCTCTATATGGAGCTGGTCCTAACCATAAATCCCAATCAAGTCCTTCAGGAATTGGAGGTTTATCTTTAGACATAGCCTTAACAGCAAAGGTATCCCACTCGTGGCCGCCAACGGGTCGGTCTGTCCATGCAAATACCTCTCTTACTTGACCAATAGCATCATCATCTATCCATTCTTTTAAGCTTCTAATTTCGTCAGAAGAGCGGCCCTGGTTTCCCATTTGAGTTTGAACCTTATACTTTTTAGCAGCCTCAGTAATCATTCGTGCTTCGTAAACAGTATGGGTAAGAGGCTTTTGGCAATAAACATGTTTCCCCATTTTCATGGCAAGCATAGTAATTACTGCATGATTGTGGTCTGGTGTTGCTACAATAACTGCATCAATATCTTTTTGATTTTCAAGCATTATGCGAAAGTCTTTATAGACTTTAGCTTTTGGATATTTTTTATAAGTTGGAGCGGCTTGTTTTTGATCTACGTCACAAAGAGCTACAATATTTTCAGTTTCACACTGTGATAAATTTCCAGCACCCATTCCCCATTTTCGAACTCCAATTCCTGCGATATTTAACTTGTCACTGGGAGATGTATAGCCCTTTCCTCCAAGGACATGTCTTGGAAGTATCATTATAGACGGTAATACAATACTTTTTTTTATAAAATTTCTACGAGAATCTTTATTATTTTTCATGAATTATGCTTTTTATTATGATTACATAGTTATTAGATAAGTTTTCATCTTTATAATTAAAATCTGCTAAACCACTTATTACTAAAAAAATGTTTTTAAATTTAATTTATATATGAAATTAATGAAAAATGTCTGCGATAGTTGAATTTAATTAATTTAATTAATCGATATAAACTTAATTATTCATGTAATTTCAATCAATTACTTCTTAGCAATAAGTCAAGTTACTTTGTTGTAATCTGAAATGAATCACCATCATTTACAATAATAACATAATCTCCATTAGCCAATTGTTCAATATGTTTTCCAACTGTACCAAGAGGTAAAGTAAAAGAGTCAAATGATTTATATTTTCCTGTTTTTGGGTTAAACTCTCTCAGAATTCCTCCTGGATTAGATAAATTACTTCCAAGCTCAACTACCCTTGATCTTGAGTTACCTACAAAAGCAATATCACCATTTATTGGATTGATATTGAAACTTTTAATAGAACTGAGTTGAGCTATATTGGGTAATGGATGAGAGCTAAAACTTTTCCCTTTCTGATTTAAAAAAACCATTGAACGAAGATCATTCAACTGTTTAATTTGTAAAATATTTTCTTCTTTTTTTCCAAGTAAAGATTCAATACCCGAAACCTTTGCGAAATCCTGATATTTAGTAAAACGTTTTTTTAGTAATGGCAATTGTAAGGCCAACTTATCTTTCCCTGCAAATGGAATTTCACGATCACTATAAGGATAAAATATAATAGGATCTGCTTGTTGATTTTCATCAAAATCATCAAGAAATAACTTTACTGGTCTCTCTTCAGTTGGATGCCATTTGGAGTTGATTCCTGAATTTCCAGCAATAATATCAGGATGTCCATTTTGATCAAAGTCGAATATTTCAATGGTATTCCAGAGTCCATATGTATTGGTCAGACCGTATTCTAAAGTTTTATTATTAAATGATTTCCCTTGATTATTAATTAATATAGTAATGGGCATCCAATCACCTGCCAATACAAGGTCTAAAAAACTATCTCCGTTAAGATCAACCCATTTAGCATCGCTTATCATCCCCCATTGTTTGCGATCTAAAATTTTCATTGAAAGTCCATCTTTATTTTGAACTATAAAACTATTAGGGGTAAGCCCATAAGCACCAGTTATATTTCTACTACCAATAAAATAATCTGAATAACCATCATTATCAAAATCAGCAATAGCAATAGAACCCGTATTGGTTTGGGGTAATTCTATAGGGGCCCTTTTAAAAATTCCTTGTCCATCATTGACATAAATCCGATCTTCGAGACCAGGATTTGGAGAGACTTCCTGATTTCCACCGCTACCTATATAAAGATCCAGATCACCGTCTCTGTCTATATCAAAAGTAGAAACAGCAACATCTTCATAGCCTCTATCTCGATCAAAGTCTGGGATAAACTTATTGTAAAAACTACCTTTTGAAGTTCCAAACAAAACTTGTGCAGGCTGATCTTTGGCACCTCCAATAAAAAAATCTTTAATTCCATCGTTGTTAAAATCTGCAAAGATAGTTGCAGGACCCTCCTTTGATAAACGTTCTGGGATTAAAGATTCTTTATCTTCATCGTAGTAGGTGTTTTCAATATGTCTAAATGGGAATTTTTTAAGTACAAATTTAGATTCTGTAAAATCTTTTATCGATTTTCTGTCTCTAGTTGACGGGCTCAGAATTAATTCAGTACGTTCAATATTTTTAATAGTTGCAGTTTGTCCATGTGGCCAAAATACATGAATTGAATCCATTTTGGACCCCTCTTTAAGAGCAAAATTAATTTTATGTGAGGAGGTAGACTGAAAACCTCTTAAAGATTGATATTCCTTGACAAAACGACTTCCTTCAGAAAAATAATGTAATATAGTCCCTAATAACTGTGGGAATTTCTTGGTTGGTTTTAAACTAATCTGAACTACATTCTTTTTTGAAATTTTATTTTCAAGTATTTGAGCTGGGGCATTAATATTATTAAAAATAAGGTCTAAATCTCCATCATTATCAAGGTCACTATAAGCTGCGCCTGTTGTATAACCAGGCGAACCAATTGGTGAATTTTCTACAGACTCAAAATTCAAATCTCCATTATTTTTAATCAATAGATTTGGAATCTTAAGCGTTGGCATTTCTTCAATTATTTTTTTTCTAAGCTGATTTTTTTTTGAATTTTCGAATACACTAAAATTAGTATTGCTTAAGTATTTTATATAATCTAAATCATTGGGTCTTTTCACAATACCATTAGGAATAAAAATATCGTTCCATCCATCATTATTAAAATCGGCCAGAAGCACTCCCCAACTCCAATCTGTGGCATAGGTTCGAGTCATCAGAGCAACATCTACATAAGTAGTATTTCCTTTATTAATCTGTAAATGATTTCGTGCATATTGGCTGTTAAAACCGAAGCTAGCCTTAATCCGTGCCACTTTATCTGAATCTTCACCGCCAGATTTCAGTAAAATAGCTGGATCAAAGGGAAGCATATCAGTTGTAAAAATATCCAAATTTCCATCATTGTCCATATCTGCAATATCAATCCCCATGGTAAACCTAGAGGTATGATTCATTGTAGACTTAATTGATTCCGTAAAACTACCGTCTTGATTGTTTAGATAGAGGTAATCATTTTCGTGAAAATCATTCCCAATATATAAATCAAGCCATCCATCATTATTGAAATCTGATATACCAATAGCTAGGCCATATCCCAGAGGACTACTATAAATTTGTGATTGTTCGGTTACGTCAACAAAATGACCAATTTCATTAATTTTATTTTCAAAAAATCGATCTCCTGCGAGAGGATCCTGATCAGTTCTATTCTTTACAGTACCGTAACTTCGAACCGAATGAATATTGTGATTTAACAAGTAAAAGTCCAAATCTCCATCTTTGTCGTAATCCAAAAAGGCAGCTTGAGTTGAAAATCCTGAAAATGCGACACCTAGTTTTTCAGCTGACTCGGTAAAGGTCAAATTACCGTTGTTAATATAAAGCTGATTTTGAGCATTTAGAGAATTAAAATCACCTACTTTACATACATAAATATCGAGAAATCCATCATTGTTTACATCTTGCATGCTTACACCAGTTGACCAGGATATAGAAGGATCGATTCCTGCCATGGAAGAAATATCTCTAAACTTTAAACTTCCCTCGTTTAAATATAATTTGTCTGGTAATTGATTGGCTGAAAAGTACAAATCTTCCAAACCGTCATTA
>Ga0209192_10001051_pt1 | contig 23520 bp, 22 predicted proteins | sample ArcticOcean_MG_C_11_FD_187433 | JGI IMG/M metagenome (GOLD analysis project Ga0209192, IMG submission 187433) | Marine microbial communities from western Arctic Ocean - ArcticOcean_MG_CB2_154 (SPAdes) (version 2) | ecosystem: Environmental > Aquatic > Marine > Oceanic | place: Arctic Ocean... | reverse complement strand
ATAAGGTGTTTTATCTTCTGGTTTTTGATATTCATCAATAGGATCAAATTCACTTCTTACAATAATGTAACTATGACTAATGTTACAAGCACCTACCAAGTATTGTTCTAGCACATGACTTGTTGTAGGATAGTTTAAATCAACTTCATAATGTGTAACTTCACAATTCTGTAGTTGTGGAAAATCTAAAGGTGTTTCTTGTATTGGAGATCGTTTGCCAGCAGTAATGTTTGACACATCGTACTTTTGTAGACACTGTTCTAAGCTATCTGCAAATCCTTCTGGTAATTCGCCTGCAACTCGAACTTTAAATTTATAAATTTTTTTCGACTCTGTTAAATATTCTTCAAAAGATTTCATGTGTTTTTAACCCCAATTGTGTTATACATTATTTATCATTTTCCTATGCATCAACGTGTTATCTCAAACATATATTATTAGTCCATATTTTTTAATTTTTCTAATAAACTATTTCGATCTGTAACTACGTAGCCGTCTCCGGAAGTAATATTACTACCTTCTACTGTGTCATTGTTTAGTTTTTCTTTTTTAAGTTGCAACTCGATCATTTTTAATTTTTTATCCATCTTAGCAACCTTAGCATCAAGTGATGTTTTAAGCATCCCTCCTGCAACTTCAAAAACTCTACCACTGTAGCGGGACTCAACATTCATGCCTAAATCCATTAAATCGTCATATGCTGCCATCGCCTTATCAGCAATTTCATTTAACTCTCTATCGGCCATTTCTCCTAAGCCTTTAACGGCCGGGAGTGCTCCTGCAATCTTATCAAATTCTGCAATATCTCGAATAGTGTCATCTTGAACTTTTAATGCCATAGTTGCTTTATTAGCATTTTCTTTTGTCTCTTCTACAATTTCTTTAGAAGATGGCAAATTTAAAAGTTCTTCGAGTTTTTTTGTCATTATAATTTATTCCTTAGCTAGTTATACTTATATTAATGGTCGTATACTAGTGTTGTCTTTGGATTAACTTTTATAGGCTTGCAATAAGCAGTAATCTTTATGTCACCACCAACATATCCATATATTTTTGGTATTCGTTTAGCATAGTATTGGCAAGTATCAATGCTCCTAAAATACATTGGACTAGGTTCTTTATCTCCGCTCATAAGTATTATGAGTATGAATGCATGTATCATTATATTTTTGCCCTCAATGATATTATTCTTTTTTTATATCTAGAAACTTAGGTGTTTCTCTACTTTCTAATTGTGCTTTAAATTGGTTTGTTACTTTTGGATCGTTACAGTAGTTAACAAACTGTGTTATACCCGGATAGCCTGATCCTTGAAAAACCATTCTCTCGTCTATATACAACTTAGCTCTGTTATTTTTTATATCTAATCTTGCATTTTTATGTACATATGATGTCAACCACGTCTACCCTTATGAAAAATATCGCCCTCTGTAACTACTCTAAAAAATATTCCTTTTTGTTTGCACCAGGCCCTTGCTGCGGCCCATTTGGCTTGATTAACTACGAAGTGTGCTTTGTTGTATTTACTCTTTCCTAACTTGTTTTCAAAGGTTTGACTGGCAGGTTTTACTTCAATAAGTTCAACATGTTGTTTTCCTTGAGCATTTACATATGTAATAAAGAAGTCCGGAACGTATATTGTAAATTTACCACTTAGTGGGTTTCTGTATGGAATTTTTACTGCTTCACTTGCCCAATTAGATACACTAGCATGTTCATCACAGAATCGCATAAATGCAAATTCCCAGCTTGATCGATATGTTGGAACTGTTGTGCCGATATACTTTGCCGGGTTTTTTAAAGAATACTTCCCCTGTGCAAATCTAGCCATAGGTTACACCAGTATGTTTCTGCGTTCTGTCTTATCTGTTAAAGTTGACAATGTTGAATATCCTATAGAACTAGTTCTATCTCGGTTGTAGTTTAATATTTCAGCAACTACATTACTTAATTTTAGTTCGTCCAATCCCTGTAATGTATCTAATAATTTAAAAACAGGAATTTCATCTAACTTTGCTTGAGATAAAAGTACAGTAGAAACTGCTTTTGCAGCTTCGTTACTAAATCCTCTTTTTTCAAAGTAACCTAGTACTGCATTAACATCGTTGGTTGGAAAACTTAAAGACTTAGTGTAATACTTGTCAAAAAATTGAGTAACTTTCTTATCACTGCCTTCGGAAATATTAGTTGATGGTAAACTTGATGACATATTATGTTCCTGTTATTAGAGAGTTTAGTGCTGCTCTATCAGCAGTACCTAAGTTATTAAAGTTGGAGGTTGCTGCGTTTACAGTACCAGCATTACCCCCAGACTGGAAATTTGATTGGTGTAATTGTCTTGCGGCTGATTCAATTGCAGACTTATTATTGCTATCGGTCTTTGTTGAAAATGCTTTACTAAGAGAGCTTAATCCTACAACTGCCGCTGTAGCTATTGCTAAGTCGGCAGCTCCGCCAGAGCCTCCATTCTTAGGAAAGAATGTTTGAGCCACTCCGCTGACATCAATGCCGCCAGCTGCTCCAATTGCTCCAGTAAGAACATTAAACCCTTCTTGTCGTAATCCTTCTGATGATAGGTTTCTAACACTTGCTATTAATCCAGCAGCGGATAATCCAGCTTGCAACGGATTATCAAACCCGGTGCCTTGCGTAATGAAGCCAAACAGATTAGACGCTGTTCCAAGTATTCCGCCAATGCCGCCACCGTTTAACATACTAGGCGTAGTATCGTAATGTGACGGGTCACCAAAACCTTTAGGACTGCCGCCGCTACCTGTTTCTACGTTTCCCCTATCATAAAAGACTGCTTCGTACATTACAGTAATTGTGTTTACCATAGTAGTTGCGCCATCTGAAGAATCAACAGTATCATGTTGCCAATCAGTAATAATAGGATTAACTAGAGTATAAGTTGTGTAGGCCTTTCTAGCCATTTGTGAAATTTGAATATTTTGGAAAAATGGCACTGTTTGGCCGTTGTCTAAACCATAACTATGTTGATTTCTTCCTGGTCCTTTATAGGTATTATCGCCGGAGCCTGCTTTATTAAAAGCACCTGGTATTTTTCCATAATTGCCATCTGAAAAGTTATATCGATAATATGCTTCTAGTAATGCTGTAGTAACTCCGTAATTATCATCATGAAATGTAATAGTTACTGGATTATACTTAATTGCTGTTTGTACGTTCTTTTTTCGATTATATTTGTTTTTTGTTTCAACATCAGCACTGAACTTTGGAAGCTCTGCACTTTTAACAAGCATACCAATTTCTAATTCGTGCCTACTTTTTAAGTCGGGTAATACACTAGCTGCTGCTGGATCCATTTGGAAAAAACAGTGGTACAGAAATTTAGTATGTGGGGCTAGTTTTAAATTCTCTGTTACAAATAGTCTACTAGCATGAGCATAGTCACCTAGGTTTCCCTTAGGGCTTAATGCTGCTCCTGCTGCACTATCTAAAAATCCAGTAAATGATGCCATTAGTTTTTACTCTCTAAAAATTTAATTCTCATTTCAAGCTCTTTTATATGTAGTTCCATTTTTCTAACTCGTTTTACACTATCTGCAACTGCTTCAGGTGGCTTAAAGTTATTAGTCCAATTATAGCTGTGTTCTATTTTAGTTTCAGCTTGCATTGATTTCAATTCTAAGTGTCCAATTCTTTCTACTATTCCAAAGTATGCCCATACGGCAATGGCTGTTGCTGCAATTAATCCAACAATGTTTTTTAATGGAATTGCAAATTCTGTACCTTCGTTTATTTTAGTAGCCATACGGTTCTCCTGTGTTAATATTTATCTATTTAAATTAACTGGGTAGATAATTTAGTCATAAAAAAAGAAGCGTTTCCGCTCCTTTTGTTATATATTATTTTATTATGTATTAAACGCCGCCACCTGTAATAAGTGTGTTCACTGTACGTCCAAGTGCTGTACCAATACCAGTACCTTGCGGTGATTGTATTGCATTATCATATTGAATTTCAAGTGTAATTGCCATTGGCTCATTGTTTGCATAAGCTAATGATCCGTAATCAGCGTTAGTTACAAAGCAACCGTAAAGTTCAAAAGTTTCTAGTACGTTTGGTGTGTTAGCACCATTACCACCGTCTAATATCTCAATTCTAGCTGTAAACTTGTAATCTTGTCCTGATGCGGCACTTGACTGTTCATAAAAATCAAATTGCTTCTGAAGTTGTTCGCCAACAAGTTTCTGAACGTTGTTATTAACATCTTCACGCAAGTTAAGTGTAATTGGGCTCCAAGTATGTCTACCTGCTAGGTATGCTTTGGAGTTGTATACATCGATTGTAATTGGTTCAAAAGCAACTTTTGGTTTTGTTACATCTACTACTTGTTTAGTTAATTCTGTAGTAGGAGTAGTTACACCAAAGTTTTCTAACGACACCCTAAATCGATATTGTAGTTTCGGCATTAACAAACCCTGATTGCTTGCGGAATCTCCACTTGCTAACGGGACTGTAATTTTTGATAGTGTTGATATAGACATTTAGTTTGCTCCTGTTATAATTATATTTATCATATTAGAGTCCTGCAATTTCACCAGTATTTTTAAGTCTTAATGGAATGTAAATAAACTCCACAGCCTTAACTGGTTCAATAGCTATATCTAAGTAAAGTTCATTACGGTCAATTCTACTCGGAGTATTATTTGATTCATCACAAACTACTAAGAAATCATAGAGTGCTCTTTGACCTACTAATTCTAGTAGTAAGCTCTCTGCGGCTCCTTTAATCTCATCTCGTGTAATCTTATCATTAGGCTCAAAGATATAAGGTTTAGCTAGTTTCTGTAATTGACTACGTAAGTAAATAACCAAACGTGCTACGTTAATTCTATCTAAAGCACTAGTGCCTCTTGCACGAGTTTTTTGACCATATGCAACTAAACCTGATCCTGTAATAAATGTAATTGGATTAACATTTTGTGCATATAATACATCACGCTGTCCTTCATTTAATGAAACTACGTTAAATTCGCCTTCTGCATCAACAAATCCTGTTGAGGTTGCATTAGTAATGCCGCCTCGTCTAATACCTGCTGGTGCAAACCATGGATAGCTAACTTGATCACTTAATGCTATTGTTCTTAGCATCATATGACTTGGTGGAACAACTACGTTGTTTCCTGCGTTATCACTAGTGAATCCCCATGGGTAAAACATTCCCATATATTCATCTCTTGTTACAAGTCCATCTGCATTATCTTCTGGCGCTAGTGCAGTGTTAGTTGCCCATGCCTGAAGTTCAGTTGAGTTTGACGTTAGTGTTGCTGGACTATCTCCTACAATAAATGCACTTAGTCCTCTATCATAGTTTAAGCTAACCATTTCACCAATTAGTTCTGGGTAACCTGGAGCAGCTAATAAGTTAAACAGTCTTGACTCATCATCTCTAATTTCATCATTTTTACTAACTAGTGCCTGTAAAGATTGTACAACAACCTTTCGTTGTGCTTTAGAACCAAAACTACCAGAACCGTCTGCTTGGTTTCCTGACTCTGTAACCCAACGGTGTGGATAGTAAGTTTCCATAGCCGCATCATTCATTCTAATATTGTCGCCGTTTACGTTAACCCAATTACGTTCAAAACGCTTAACATTAAATCCGCTTCTACGTAAGTTCCATAGCAACATTCCTTTTGGATATAATGCTGGATCTGGAGCGTCAACGTCTAAGAAGTTACTTTCTAATAACACATCAATATCGCTTGCTGTTGATAATGCACCAGTTGATGCATAACGAGCATCAGCAAATAGTACACCGTTTTCTGTAGTTTGGTCAGCTGCATCACGCAACTCCCATCTATTAGCAATTGGAGTGTTTAACTTGTTTGCATTAAAAACATAAATTTGTGGATATGTAGAAATAGTAGCTGTACTAATCCATATATCACCATTCTTAAGTGCAGTACCATCGCTTTGTAATAATGGAGTGCTTGCTGTAACAAGTGGTCCTGCTGGATCAGTTTGTTCTGCTTCGTCTGCACTATAATATGGGCTTGTTGAATCTAAGTAACCAACCCATGTACTACCGTTATGAATCATCATATCAACTTCATCAACAACTGAATTAAACCATATTGTGTCTTGTACAGTTAGTGCAGTAACTTCATCATCACTAGCAGTATATACTAATGGCTTCCATTGACTTGCTTGTAACTGTAACGGACTTGTATCGCCGGTTGTTCCTGCTACATAATAAAGATTTGGAGTACCACTTGTAGAACTAATATATGCTGCAAATCCTGCTTCTGTTAATACACCGCTGGTATCTACAAATCGTATATCACCAAACTGTGAATGTGTAATAGTAATTCTGTTTTGTGTATCAACATCTGCTGTAACGCTTTCAATGTTTGCTGCTGTAATAGCCGCCGCAATTGTGTCTGCATCAGTAATAGTACCGTTAGTCACTGCCGAAACTGTAACTGGATCATTAAATGCAGCTTGTCCTGCATCAGTTGAAGCTACTGTAAATGTACGTGTTCCTGCTGTGATAGTTGCTGCAACTATTTTCTTACTTGTTATAGAAGTAAGAGATGCAGCGTTTCTTCTATAAAATTTATATGTTCCTAACGGTTGAGCATCTCCTGCTACGTTAGTTTGTACATATAAAGATCCAGCTGCAAGTCCTGCACCGCCACCGCTTCTATCTAATTTATATAATGCTTCTTCGTGTGTTGCATATAACGGAGCTGCTACTGTGTCCCATAGTAATGTTGCTGAGTTCCATACTTTTACTCTAAATCTTGCGCCTAAGTTAGCTTCGGTTGTTTTAAACCAAACACTCCCTGTTGGGCGAGTGTATGTATCAGATGTTTTAAATTCTGGAATTGATGTATGTGGTGAAACTTGTAAAGCTGGTGGATAATATGTTCCAGCAGTTATACCTAGTAATACCAATGTAGGAGCGTCTCCAGCAATAATAAGTGGACCGCCGTATGTCGAATCTGCTGCTCCTGATGAGTTACCGTCACTGTAAATTTCTAATTTGCTGTTTACAACTGCTGCAAGAACTCCTGGAATTGATAATCCGTTAATTGTTGCTGTAATAGTTGTAACCGTATCTGATGATCCAATTGCAATTGAAACTCCGTTAATTGTAATTGCTGTGCTACCTGAAAATGTTGGGTTAGCTTTTGAACCTTGTACAGTTGGCCAACTCTTTAGCCAATCTTCGCTACCTAATTGCACCCAAGTACCTGGAGTTACACCAGGGGCATTACCTGCTGTTTTGTACCAAATAGTGTTAAGTGTTGTAAGAGCAACAATTGCGTAGTCGCCAATTGTACCGTAAGATGTTTTAGGAGCTCCTGGTGATTCTAAAGAACCAGTAACGTATGCAACGCTAGTAATTACACTTGGAATTTTATTAGTAAAACTCTGTCCGCCAGTTACTGTAACTGCTGCTGAATTCCAAACTTGAAGACCAAATTTTGTAATTGAAGTATCAAACCAATATGTGCCAGCTGCTGGATTAGACGCCGGAGCCGTTGCTGAAGGTTTTAACTGAGTAGTGTTAATTGCTGCTCTAGCTACATAAACAGCATTACTAATACCTAAGTATGAATAAGCTGCTTGTAGTCCATATTCATTAAGCTCTCCTGCATGCACTGCATTGTTACTTGCGTCTGTTTCAAATACTGGATCGCCAAATGTATCAGCTAAATCTCTTTGAGATGTTAACAAGAATGGTTTTCCTGCATTTGCTAATGTTGTTCCTGTTGCTGTTCCTGTACCTGATGCGTTTGCTTTATCTTGAGCACTTACAACAAATATCATAGGTGTTGTTCCTGGTTCAGCTGGAGTATAAAAACTCTCGTCTATAACGCTTACTTGTACGCCGGGTGATACTAATGCCATTTTTTTGTCTCCTGTTGGAATTGTCTATTCTATATGTATTTATATTAATTAAATAAAAAACCCTAGGAAGACACTTAGATAAAGGGTAGGTAAAGGGTAGGTAAATACAATATGAGACCTTTATGTGTATGTGGACTACGTCCTGCGGCAATAAATTATAAGAAAAACAACAAAACTTTCTATCGACGCAAGTGCGAAACCTGTACTAAGCACGGCGGCACAGGGCACGGTATTCCTAAATGGAAACGTGTAGGATACGAAAAGAAAGACTATTGTGAAAAATGTAATTTTAATAGTTTACATAAGGAACAGTTTAATGTTTTTCATATAGACGGTTCGTTAGATAACTGTCAGTTTAATAATTTAAAGACAGTGTGTGCCAACTGTCAACGTATTATGCAAAAAGAGGGAGTTCGTTGGAAACAAGGTGATCTTTTACCTGATTTCTAAGTTCAGTTATAGTTTTGTTATTCTCTAAAATATATGTAAATTTAGTGTTTGCCCAGGCCCATTCGCTAGGGTGTACTTCTTTAGGTTCTACACCTAGTGTTTGATATTCGCTAAACCAGTCTGGATCTTCGCCTCTTTTGATACGCCAAACTTGTCCGTTTATTCCGTATATCATTTTAGCTTCGTTAGGAAATCGTACATCTGGAATAACAAAATTCTGCATTGGATTATCTAATATTTTCTTTTTGGTTAGACTAACCCATATACCGTCATAAAAACCATTACGCATACATTCAGTACCAAATAGTTGTAATACTAACCTTGGAGTTATTTCTTCACCTGTTTCGTTAGACCAATATTTGTCTATTTCTTCTCGCCATTGCCTACTTTGATCTGTTTTACCATCTAATAGACTTCGATCCCAATCAAACATAGTTGCTACACTATCTTTTAATTTATCTGCAAAACTAAGTTTTTGAAAGTTGTGTCGTTTAATTAAGTAATCTGCAATAGTGTCTTTGCCACTACCTATTAGACCGCATATGCCAATAATCATAAAGTTACTCCTGTAATAGTGCAACGAGAGGCTGGTCCAGCATCGCCTATAAGTGTTCCGGTTGCAAACATATTAAATGCAAGACCGTATCTATAAGTATCCTCATTACTAGCCGCTACAGAATGTTCTAAGTGACTTGGGAATAAGATAGCTAAGCCGTTAACTGGATTAAATGTATACGCATCAGTATTAAATTGATTCCAATTTACTCCTGCTGATGCAGGCGTTGTAGATGCAGGCCAAGTATTTAAATGTGTTATATTTTTATGAAGGGTAATAGGTGCTGAATTAGGAGTTACGTCTATATAATACACTCCTGATATAATACTATTTTTGTGGATATGTTTAGGTATATCTTCGTGTTTCTCTAATCTATTAATCCAACTTGAAGTAAAAGCAAAGTTAGTACTAGTATCGACATCTAATATAGTGTATGCATAATAATCTACTGCTTCTTTAATTTTTTTCTTAAGAGAAGTAAGTGGAGGTGCATTGATAATATCAAAGCCTCGTTCGTTTATTGGTAAATGATCATCATTACCTGTACAAGCAACTCCTTGAGTTGGGTATGTTAAATTTTTAACCCAAGCTAATGTCATTACGTCAATTTGACCAATGTTAACACTTACAATTGGTGTTGAAAACGCAGGGGTAATTTGATATTTAAACAAGTTGAGGTCACCTTTACTGTATATAATAACTATTATACAATAAAAATATTAAAATGTCAAGTGTTTTTATCCAATGACAAAGCTGTAGCCAACTCCGCCTGTAATCTGTGACGCTACTTCTGTTTCCAGTTTTTCTAGTTCAGCTTGTGCTTCTTGTTTAAGAGTGTCACCGTTCAATTGACTACCGCCTTGTGGTCCTGCAATTGTTGCAAATTTACTACGAGCTTCGCCTAACATAAACTTGCAAGTAGCAAGGGTGTAATCTTTTAACCATTGTCTTGCTAGGTAATCTTTAAGTAATTCACTATTTGGTCTATAATTATAACATAACAGTAACAAATTTTCTTCTGCTCGTGGTCGTTGTAATAGTGTAAGTTTTTTGTTTGCAGTATTCCATTTAAATTCTATAAATGATCCAAACATACGTCCAACCATTTCTTGGTATCCAGCAAACATCTCATAAGTTGCTAATCCGCCCATGCTTGAACTTGATAGCAGATAACTATTTGTATACGCTAGGTTAAACGGTTCAAAAAGAGAACCTCCTTCTCCGCCACCGCTTCTAGAACCAATTGAACGCCTATGTATCTTTCTTACTTCAATTACTTCACTTGGAAGAATATATTCATTTTGATCAATTACTGTAGGTAAAAAAACATATGATTCTTCAACTGAGTTGTCGGAACGTTGCCTAAACCTTGATAACGCTTTGTCTAATGCAGTATTATAATGAATAGGATCAAGTTCTACATCAATCATGCCTCCACCAAGCATTGTATGCACGTAATCAAATACTTCTTGTCGTTGTGTTTGTAGGTCAGCCATAAAGTTCTCCTCGTAGTATTTATCGTTCCGATAAATACTTGTATGCCGAGACTTAGCTTATATAAACCCGAACGTGGTAAAGATTTTGAATTCCTAGATAGACAGATTCTAGAGATGTTTACTGTTGGCGGAACTGATCTGTTTATTCACAAATATTTAGGACCAGATAATCCAGATACAGCAGACGCAACCGCTGATCGCCCGCAATATGATGCAGTTAAAGAAACTAACATACAAGATTTGTTATTTTTAGAAAATAGAGATAGAAAATACGATCAAGATGTATATACTATGCGAGGTATATACAATGTACAAGACGTAGATTTTGATCTTAGTCAATTTGGACTATTTTTACAGAATGATACGTTAATGCTTACTATTCATATTAGAAGTAGCGTAAAATCGCTAGGACGAAAAATTATGTCCGGAGATGTTATTGAACTGCCTCATTTAAAAGATGAATATGCGTTAAACGATCATGCTGTAGCACTTAAAAGATTTTATGTTGTTGAAGATGTTAATCGTGCGAGTGAAGGATTTACACAAACGTGGTATCCACATTTATATAGATTAAAACTCAAGCAAATAATGGACAGTCAAGAATATAAAGAAATACTTGATTTGCCAGCTGAGGAAGATGCTCCAGGTGGCAATACGTTAAGAGATTTATTATCTACTTATGAAAAAGAGATGCAAATTAATAATGCAGTTATTGCACAGGCCGATGCAGACGCTCCTAAAAGTGGATACGATACTAGTCATCTGTTTACATTGCAAACTGACGCTAACGGAGATACAGAATTAGTAACTGTTGATTCAGATACGCTTGATGCATCAGATGGCATCTCAGTTGATAAAATAATGGAACCTCCAAGTAACACAGGTTATCAGGGATACCTGTTAGGTGACGGACTACCGCCCAACGGTGAAGTATTTGGGCACGGACTTAATTTTCCATCTGCACCGTCAACACACGATTACTTTTTAAGGACAGATTTTTTGCCTAATAGATTATTTAAATTTGACGGCAGCCGGTGGGTTAAGTTAGAAGATAATGTCCGTACAACACTATCAAATACAAATACAAAGTCAACACAAAAAGGTGGCTTTGTTAATAACACTACAACAGATAATATTGGCGGCGAAACAGTTACAGAAAGACAAAGTCTTTCACAAGCACTTAAACCTAAGGCAGACAACTAATGGCTCAACATTTTTACGATGGTCAAATAAGAAGATATTTAACTCAGATGGTTAGACTGATGAGTAACTTTTCTTACGCAGATAGCAAGAAACAATTAGTACAAGTTCCTGTAATGTACGGTGATATTACTAGACAGGTTGGTAGCATTATTAAAGATGGTTCAGAGAATAAGATTCCAAGTGCTCCAAGGATGGGTATATACGTTACTGGTATTGAAATGAATACTGCTATGCTTGCTGATGCAAGTTATGTTAGTAAAGTTAACATACGTGAACGTGCATATGATACTCAAGGTCAAGAATACTTAAATGAACAAGGTAAAAATTATACAGTTGAACGTCTTATGCCAACTCCGTATACCCTTAGTGTTAATGTGGATATTTGGACAACTAATACTGATCAAAAATTACAAATTTTAGAGCAAATATTAATGTTGTTTAATCCTAGTTTAGAAATACAAACTACTGATAACTATATTGACTGGACTAGTTTAAGTGTTGTTAATTTAGATGGAATTACTTTTAGTAGTAGAACTATACCAGTTGGAGTTGACTCTGATATTGATGTTGCTACACTTGCATTTAAAACACCTATTTATATATCGCCTCCAGTTAAAGTAAAAAGACTAGGTGTTATTACAAACATTATTACAAGTATATTTGATGAATCAGGTAATGTTAATATATTTGATAGTGAGGAAGAAAAAACTCCAAAACTTGATACTGATAACGAATCAATACACGGCTCAGTAGTAGTAGCACCAACAGGTGAAGTTACTAGTATTACACAATCCGGTAATGTTAGTAGGGGATCGTCTGATATAGTAATATCATTATCTCACAATAACCACAATCTTCTAGTATTAAATAATGTATTACAATTAGTATATAAAGGAGTTGTTGGTAATATTGATTGGAAGACTTATTTAGACGAAATGCCTGGCAATTTTCGAACAGGGTTAACACAAATAAGATTAGCTAGGACAGACCTTACTAACGATATTATTGGTACTTTTGCTATTGATCCTTTAGATGCTAGTAAAGCAGTAGTTAACTGGGATGAAGATAGTTTGCCCAGTGATACTATTATAACTAGTCCACTTCAGGAAAAAGCAAAAATTGATTATATTCTCGACCCTACAAAAACAAATCCAACAACTTTAAAAACAGCAGGCAATAGAATTTTATTACTAGGAGCAATTGGAAGCACAATTAATACAGACGGTGCAGATGCTTGGAAAAATGCAGACGGAACTGACTTTATTGCTAGTGCAAACGATATAGTAGAATGGGATGGAAGCCAATGGAGTATAGTATTTAATGCTTCGACTAAAACAAATCAACTTACTGATATAACATATACTACTAATCTAAACACAGGTATTCAATATAAATGGGATACATTTGAATGGGTATTATCATTTGAAGGTGAATATCCAGACGGCACCTGGCGCTTAGTATTTTAAGATAATTATTTGTATGAACCAAATTGTTTGCAGTGGAGCTCTTTTCTACACACTTGATACAAATAGATTTTTATTCTTGCTTCGAGCCAATGGAAAAAAATCTAACCTGTGGGGGTTAGTTGGCGGAACCAACGAAGGGGTTGAAACCCCTTGGGAAGGGTTGCAACGAGAAATCCAAGAAGAAATAGGCAGTGTGCCTAATATTAAAAAAATATTACCGTTAGAGTCTTTTGTATCTAATGACGAGCATTTCCAATTTCATACATACCTATGTGTAATTAATGAAGAATTTATTCCAAAATTAAATCACGAACATAGTGGTTATGCTTGGTGCAGTTTTGGTAAATGGCCAAAACCTTTACATTTAGGATTACGCAATACTCTACAAAGTAGGGTTAATCTTTCTAAGTTAGAAACTGTATTTCAAACAATTAATTTACTTGACAAATAAGTTAAAAGAAGGTATAATAATAGTATGAAAGTGTTAGTTTTTGGCGATGTAATTGTTGACAAATATATCTATGGTACCTCAGAACGATTAAGTCCTGAGGCTCCTGTGCCTGTTGTTAAGTACCAACGAGAAGTTGAAACAACTGGAGGTGCTGGACTTGTTTATGAAAACTTAAAAAGTCTAGGTGTTGACGTAACACTGTTTAAAACTGGACAGCCTAGTAGTATTAAAACTAGAGTAATTTGTGACGGACATTATATTACACGCATTGACAATGATAAAGATGCAGACTCTAATGCTGTACTAACAAACGTACTAAAGAGTGATTTTTCACAATGGGATTATGTAATACTAAGTGACTACGACAAAGGTGTATTAGACAATGCAAAACAAATTATTGCACATATTAACAGTCAAGGACCTAAAGTAATTGTAGACCCTAAACGGTATGCACACGAGTATGAAGGTGCCTGGCTAGTAAAACCTAACAATAGTGAATTTACTAAATTTGAATTTGACGAATGGACCGGTAATATTATTACAACATCTGCAGACGGTGCAGTTGAAGCAAACATAGATAAAATTTCCTATACAGTTTTTCCAGAGAAAATTGAAGTAAGTGATGTTACAGGAGCAGGAGATTGTTTCCTTGCTACGTTTGTATATGCGTTAACTAATGGATATAATTATAATAAATGTTTAAGTTTAGCAGTAGAAGCAGCAACTGAATCAGTTAAACATGTTGGAACATATATACTAACTTTATCTGATTTACGCAATAAGACTGTATTTACTAACGGTGTATTTGATATATTACACAAAGGTCATTTTGACCTTTTAAAAGAAGCACGGACAAAAGGTGATAAGTTAATTGTTGGTATTAATAGTGATGCTAGTGTTAAACGATTAAAAGGCAACAGCCGACCTATCAACAATCAGCACATACGAGCAGAGCAACTAAAATGTTTGCCGTGGGTAGATGACGTAATTGTGTTTGATAACGATACTCCGTATGAACTAATTAAAGATATACATCCTGATATAATTGTTAAAGGCGGTGACTATACTATAGATACTGTCGTTGGTAACGATTTAGCCAATGTGCATATTGTTCCTACTATTGAAGGATACAGTACTACAAATATAATAAAGGAAATTAAATGAAAATTTTAGTTACAGGATATCAAGGATTTATTGGGCAAAATTTATGTGCATATCTTTCACTTTGTGGACACGAAGTTGAAGGATGGGAATACATGGAAAATGCAGTCCCAGACCCAAGTGGATATGATTGGGTTATACACCTTGGTGCTATCTCTAGTACAACTTGTACAGATGTAGAGCAAATTTTATCACAGAATTACGAAAACAGTATGCGGTTATTACAAGCATGTGATACAATGGGTACAAATTTTCAATATGCATCAAGTGCTAGTGTATATGGTACTACCACTCACTTTACAGAAGACGGCCCGTTGCTGCCTCAGTCTCCTTACGCATGGAGTAAATACCTATTTGATAGGTTTGTAATGCAGCACAACGGAGATTTTAATATACTAGTACAAGGGTTTAGATACTTTAATGTATATGGTCCGTTAGAAGAGCATAAAGAAGATCAAGCAAGCCCTTATACAAAGTTCACTAAACAAGCTAAAGAAAACGGAGTTATTAATGTATTTGAAAATAGCTCAGAATATAAACGAGATTTTGTTTGTGTAGAGGACCTGTGCCAGGTACATGAAAAAATGTTAAATGTAGACAAGTCTGATATATGGAATATTGGTACAGGAAATCCTGTAAGTTTTGAAACGGTTGCTACTGCTATAGCAAAGAAGCATAACGCTACAATTAAATACGTTCCTATGCCAAATAATTTAAAAGCACAATATCAAAAATTTACTAGTGCAGATTTAACTAAGTTAAACTCTGTTTGTTATCATAACTGGATTAATATTGAGGAATATATAAATGGAAGTTGAACGGTTAAATGGAGTTGTACAAAAAGGATGGGGGTATGAACTCATCTGGGCAACTAACGACAAGTACTGCGGCAAGATTATGGTATTTGAAAAAACAGGTAATAAATTTAGTATGCACTTTCATAGAGAAAAAGATGAAACTTGGTTTGTAAACAACGGTAAATTTATTGTAAGGTGGATTAATACTAACGATGCTACGCATCATGAACAAGAATTATGCGAAGGACAAACATGGCACAATCCTCCTTTGCAGCCGCATCAAATTGAAGCACTAGAAGACGGAAGTAGTATTACAGAAGTTAGTACGCCTGATTCAGTAGAAGATAATTATAGAATTACGCCAGGAGACAGTCAAAATGACAGACCCACAACCAACGATTAGATGGACATCTGACATACCTAAGTTAATTAATGAATCTGCAAAAAATTCTAAAATAGTAATTGGGTTAGATCGCGATGGCACTATTAATAAAGACTTAGGAACGTATGTAACTAAGCCCGAAGACTTTGACCCAATTCCTGGTAGCTTAGAAGCAATTACAACATTAAAGAAGTATCAGTATCAAGTTGTTATTATATCTAATCAAGGCGGCATTGAAAAAGGCATCATGTCACAGTCTGATGTTGCCTTAGTAAATCAACGGATGTTTGAATTGTTAGGAAAAGCAGGTTGTATGAGCATTGAAGCTTTATACTATAGTGAGAGTAATAGAAAAGATGACATGTATGCTAAACCTAATACTGGTATGTTTAAGCGTTGTGAAAAAGAACACCCTGATATTAAATTCTCAACAGGGTATTACGTTGGTGATAAAATATCTGATCTAAAAGTAGCTATGAAAATGGATGCAACTCCTATCCTAGTTAGAACAGGTTACGGCGAAGAAACTGAAAAACTACTAAACAGATTTACATATAAAAAGATAAAAGCTAAAACAAAAATATTTGATGATCTAAGTGCTTTTGTAAAATCTTTGGAAATGTAATTAAGCCTGAGCTTCACCCCATTTAAGCAAAATATTAGCATTAAGTGTAGCACCTGAAATCTTATACACATTAATAGCCAACACATCAGGACCATTTGGAAATGTTCCTCTTCCTCCTAATGGCGTATTTGTAATTTCTTTAAGTTGTGATAAGTCCTGCGTTGATCTTTCTCCTGGAACCGCAATATATGAAAATACTGTTTCTCCTGGTAATGCATATGGTGGTTGTTCAAACGTAAATTCAACTGTTCCAGAACCGTTAGCAAGTGTTCCTGTAAATGCATTGTTAAATGTTACTTCATAGTAACTAGTTCCAGCCCAAGACTTTAACGCTACGTTGTTAACTAACGTACTTGCTGGCCATGTAACACTACCGCCTGTTGTAGAAGTACCGTTTCCTGCAGCTGTTGCTGTCCAGGTAGTTGTATCAAATAATGCTTTGTTTGAGTTTATTTGGGGATTGTTTAACACAATGCTAAAATGGTCACTTGTGTTTGCACTAATGCTTCCACTTGTTCGATTACTTAGATAAAAGTAACCATATGTTCCGGAGTTAGCAATATATCCGCCGGATACTGTTGTACCAGATCGTACGTTAGTACCTGTTACAACTTTACCTAATACATCATCTAAACTGTTAGTACCAAACGTAGTTCTATAATCTGTAGCACTTATGAATACATACGAACTGTTATTTCCTACACTATATATTCCACTATCTAGTACCGCAGTAGTTGTAGCAAGAGCAGTAGCACTAGCTGTTGTTGGAGTTGCTCCTGAACTCCAGGCAACTGACGAACCAGATGCTACTTGAGCAAAACTAGGTTGTCCACCTTGTGCAAGTCCTGATAGTCCTGACCACCCAATATCTGCTGGATTAACTGGATAGTTTTGTGGGTTTAACACACCTTCAACAATAATACCTCCTGCGCCTGATTCTGATGTAATTTCAATACCGTTTAGCAATAACTGAGCACGATTAAGTAGTTCTCTTTCACCTAAGTCTCCAATAATAGCGTTTGATACACTTGGTGACAGTCTAAGTAAAAATGCTGTTTGTTTTGTAGTACTAACCGAAATGTTTGTTTCTGCGTATGAGAAAATATAACCTCTATCTTCATCAAATCCGCCATCTGTAATAAACGCACTACCCCAGTGACTAATCAACGGAGTAATTGTACTTGATATTAAAACTACTCCAGTTTTAATAACGTGACTTGTTGCGACACCAGCAGTATAACTTCTAGTAGCACCTGCTTGATAGTTTGAGAATGTTGCTGCCCTAACTGCTCCAGTTAATGTATTTGTTACTTTATTGTTTGCACTAAAAGTAATAATTTCATTATCAATATAAAGTGTTCCAGATGTTGGAAAGAAACTACTGTCAACTAAAGGAATAGTAAGTTGTGATGAATTAATTGCTGATACTAATTGACCTGGAGGTCCTTCATTTGTAATTTCGTAACGTACTGGTAAGTTACCTGAACGCATAAACGCTTCTGTGTTTACGTTTGAATTACGCATTCTGTGTGAATATATAAAGTTACCGTCTGCACCACGTACCATAAAGTCAATAAAACCAGCTCCGTACCAACTATATTGAATTCCGATCATTTGCATTTTTGCCGGATCCATATTATAACCTGATTTACCAGTTCCGTCTAATCTATCAATATTAAAATCTGATTGTTTAACTTTTTTATCTGTTATATACATCATCTTTGCACCAGTTATATTGTTTACACCTCTAAAGTCTGGTGTAACAGCAATACTAGTATCACTAGCAACATTAGTAACAACGTGAGTCATTCCTTTAATAATAACTCTATCGCCGGCTTTTAATTGTTTAGTAAATTTTGTACTAGTTCCTGTAATAATGTTTGCATCAGCTAACATTGCAATAGTACCCGATAACTGGAACGTTCCTGTTCGTTGTACTACGTTAACATTTGTTCCGTCATATTCCCAAAAAATTCCGTTTTGATCGTCAAATACTCCGGCTCTAACTGTAGCACCATGCCAGCTAATAACACTCATTTGAGAATTAAATCCTAAATCAGCAGTTGTACTACCAAGTCTGCGGTTAGAACGAATTTGAAATGATCTTTCGTCAACAATACCAACTACTTCATAATCAAAATCAGGCGGCGTACTATTTCCTGGACCACTATTATACCCTGCAGTTTGTATACCAATTAAACGTACTATGCCACCAACTTGACAACCGTGATCGTTGTCATCACAGGTAACAGTAATTAATGAATTAAGTTCAACACCGTCTGATGTTACACTCTGTAAGTCATAACTTGGTGCAAGTAATGCACCAGTTGTATACATAATGCCTTTACCTGATTGGTAACGAATATATTTTTTACTTTGACGTATTGCTTGTGCGCCGTGTTGTGGGCCACCTGTACCTAATTGTACACCACCGTCAAACGGTCTGTGAACAAAGAAGCTATCTGGTCTTGGATAAACAATACCAATAACATCACTACTACTAACATCAATTGCTCCAGCAGCTCTTGCTTGATATCTTAATTTGTCTAGTGCCGGAATATCTGTAACAATAAATGCACCAGATGCTAAGTTGTGATTATTTGATCCATCATCTGATTGCTGTGTAACAATAAAGCTGTTTCCAGGAACTAACCCGTGAGCGTTAGGAAAGTCTATTTCTAATGTTGCTAATGCTTCAAATGATATACTAGTATTTGCAGGCATACTAGCTGTTGTTGCTTCAGTCATTGTAAATGTACAAATTAAATTAAGTACTGAAGCAGTGGCTGGAATTCCGCTTACTAAGCTAACACTAGAAAAATCAACGCCATCTGCTATAAGTATTAAATCGTTTGATGGACTTGTGCCGCCTAATTGGGTTCCTAGAATAGTAACTTTATCACCAATTACATATCCACTCATTGATCCTGCTCCAGCAATATTTTCGTATATTCCTGTGCTATCTTGCGATGATCTAGTTACGTTAAAGACCGAATTTGATCCAGAAGTTTGAATATTTGATGCTGTTACACCAGTAAATGTTCCTGTTCCTGTAGAAGCCGAACCTGCTATTGTTACTGATGTTACTTCGCCTCTTGCAGTTGAGTCGTCATTAATAACTCCTGTAACTGTTATTGTTGCATCGTTTGCTGGTGTTGCTCCACTTAGCAGATTTCCTGGAACAACAAAAGTTTGATTTAGTCCGTAATTTGTTCCACCGTCTCCGGGACTAGTAAAGTCTATACTATATGTTCCACCTGTAAATGAAATATCAGCAATAAATCCTGAACCAATTAAATTTGTTCCAGCGTTAGCCCAGGTAGCACTATTAACTGCGGTACCAGCCGACGTAAGCCCTACTAGTCCGCCAGTACCTGATACAGTTCCTATCTCAATTAGTAAATCGTTTGCAGTTGTTGCTCCGTTCATTTCAGTTCCAGGCACGGTAATGGTTTCACCTACCATAAATCCTGTACCTGCTGTAATATTAATTACGCTATAATTTACTCCATTTGTTCGTACAGTAAACGCTGCATTTATTCCAGCACCGCTACCAATTGTTGATATATCAAATGTTAAATTTGCTGCGCCTCCACCGCCTAATGCACTATCTGCTATAGTAATTGTATCACCTACAGTATGCCCTGATCCAATACTAGTTGTTTTAGCCACTTGTGCTGTTCCTGTTGCATCAACAGTAATGTTAAATGTTCCTACCGTACCCGAACCACCACTTGTACCAGTTACACCAATGTATGATCCTGCTGTTCTAGAACTATCTGCTGATCCAATGTTATTAAATGTTAAGTGTGATCCTGCAGCTGACATAACCATCTGTGTACTGTCATCAGTAATTACAAAATCAAGTACTGCATCAGGTGCTGTTCCTGTTTGTGTTGTTGACGTCGGAGCGCCACTGCCGTCGACGGCTGCAATACTAATAACAAGATCGTGTGTTCCGTCTACCCCGTTCTCTCCAAATACAGATCCTAAAATAATAATTCTATCAGCTACTGCATATCCAGTGGCTGTGCCACCTAATACTACTGTTGAATATACATTATCTGTGTAGCTACCAGTCCAAGTTGCTCCTGTTCCGGTACCATTTGCTGTTGATGGTGTTAATCCATTAAACGTTGCTGCACCGCCAAACGGTGTTCCTGAAATAACTGTTAATGCTGTTACTCCATTGTCACTATCAATTGTGCTAACTCTTACAACAAGGTCGTTTGTTGGTGTTGATCCGCTAAGACTACTTCCTGATACAGTAAGCCTGTCTCCGACTAGATATCCAGTTCCTGGAACAGTGATACTAGACACAGTATAATCTGTTCCGTCTGACGCAATCGTAATAGCTACGTTTTGCCCTACTGATACATAATTAGTACCCGTTACACCTGAGTATATAACTACATTACCTGAATACGGAGCAGTAGTTGGAGATGACAAAGTAATAACCTTTGTGCTATAATTAACAGTTTCAACAAATGACGCAGTTCCTGTTCCGTTGTCAAGAGCTAAGTTTGCTAATACTCCAGTTGCATCAACTAGTGTCATACTAGATGATCCAGCTGGCACATCATTAGCTAACTGAGGTGTTAAGTAAGAGCCGCCACCTGCTGACTGATCAATAACTCCTGTTACCTGCGAACCAGTTGGTATCTGTGATACAACTAATGGAGCACCAATTTCTGGAGACGTTCCATCATATGGAACTCTAGTACTACCTGACGGAGTAATAAGCTCAGAAGTTAATACCCCCGAGGCGCCTTGAGCTATTACAGTAAATCCTTGAATAGCAACAGCAAGTTGCGGACTACCAATTGCTGCTCCTGTATAAAATCCTGCTTTTCTTAATTGAGTATAAGACGTAGCAAGTATATCACCATTTGATGTACCAACTTTTGCTTTTGCATAATATGTAAACGTAAGTGTTGTTGGAGTAGAATTAATTACAAAACTACCTTCAGCTCTTGCAGCTCCTGCAACACTATTTTCTAACGCTTTAATAGTAATTGGTTCGCCTTCTTGAAATCCATGCGGGCTAACACTTGTAACAGTTATTAATGATTGTCCCACACCACTTGTACCAGCACTTGCATCTGTAACTACAGTTTGAACGTCTGTATTTGTTCCTGGAATTTCGTATATGCTAGGATATCCTCGAAGCGTTCCAATAGCTGACCATTTAGTAGGCTGTAGTCCGTATTCAAAGTCAGCGTCAAGCATAGCTAATGGTGTTGCTATTCTTTGTCTCTCAATTGCGTCAACACCAAAATCATATGGCTTAGTTCTTATAAATTCTGATTCTACAAATAATTGAATATCGTCTGTGCTTGCATGTGACGATGTATCTTTATTAAGACTTAATGTAGTTACACTATCAGTAATTTGTAAATATTTTGGAAAATCAGTATCAGCACCATGTGTTTTATACTTAACTGTTCCGCCTAATTCATTAGATGTAAAATTATAAATTACTTCGTTACTTGTAGTATTAGTAATTAACAGTAACTCTTTACCTTCGTATCTGCCTTGTATCTTAATAGTAGTAACACCAGTAGGTACTAGTGTTGGCATTGCTGATAATCCTGTTGTAATAACATTGATTACAATACTTGATAACTCTGTAACTCGTGTAGTTACACCTGATTCTGTAGTTTTACTTGAATCAATTACTTGTGAAGAAAGGCTTAAAGAAGTATGTGCAGTATTAGTTAATATATAATTGTTTATTATATTTCTTATTTCTGTATGAGTTTGTATTTCCGGTTGTCTGTCGCCATCAATTTGAGCTGTTGTGCCTTCCCAATAATATCCAGTAACTCTACTTGTTTCCTCATTGCCGCCATATCGCAAATCATTAAGATATGCATCAATAATATATCCTAAATCTCGTTGGCATTTTGATTCGTTAAATGTATAACCTACAAACCCTGATGCACCAGCCGTAACTTGTGCTGCTATCCAAGCTGTAGCTTCTGCTTGTAAGTATGCTTTGTTTTGACTTATTAAACTGTAACCATCTGGATAAACGTAAGCTGTTGCACTTATACCTGGTTTAAAAACGTAATCTTTAATCTGTGTTTTTGCCATCTTATTTAAATCCCAAGTGCTATTGATAAAGCTAAAGCTGTATCATCTACATATTTCTTATTTGTTCCCGATGTTTTTGTTGTCGGGGCATTTGCTATTATAGCCGAAGTAAAACTAGCTGTTGTTGGAGTAGTTGCGCCAATGACACTATTGTTTATACTACTGTTATTTATAGCCATATCAGCCATTCCTGTTGCTGTTAGAGTGCCAACTGTGGATCCTGCAACTTTAAGTGCAAGTGATGTTAATGAGTTTATTGTTGGTACTGTTAATGTTCCAACAACACCTACATCTGCACCAAAGTTAGAATTTAATGCTATTCCTGCTCCACCAGTTACAATTAATGCACCGGTTGTACTATTTGTTGAGATAGTAGAATTATTAATTGTAACAGTATCAAATTGTCCTATAGGGTCAGTTATTGATATTGTTCCAGATATTGTTCCAGATAAATTTCTATATGTTATAGTATCCGGAGTAGTAAGTGGTACGTTCCAAACTAGTCTGCCAGATGTTTTGCCTTGAGCTGTGTCGCCATTACTTCCGTCTGTGTGCGTAAGTCCTGTACTAAACTGTGTTGCACCATTATAAAAATATAGTCCGTTTGTTAATGAAGTTAAGTCAATAATATATGACGAAGATCTAGATAAAACTACTGTAGGATTTTCGCTAACGCCAGGTGCCCAAATATATGCAGTATTAGATCCGTTTTCAGTTATAGTATAATTAGCTGGGGTAGATCCGTCTATTACTTCTTCTGAAACTAATCCAGTTTGTACAAGTGACAGAGCTGTTATATTTCCAGCATTATCTACAGAAAAGCCTGTACTTTTAAAACCGTACGTAGACTCTAGTTGTTTATTTGTAACTGTTGGCATATCCTATTAATCCTCCTAGTTAACATATTTATCATATTATAAATGTTAGACAACTTGAGGATTTTGATTCTG
>Ga0209192_10001044_pt1 | contig 23586 bp, 24 predicted proteins | sample ArcticOcean_MG_C_11_FD_187433 | JGI IMG/M metagenome (GOLD analysis project Ga0209192, IMG submission 187433) | Marine microbial communities from western Arctic Ocean - ArcticOcean_MG_CB2_154 (SPAdes) (version 2) | ecosystem: Environmental > Aquatic > Marine > Oceanic | place: Arctic Ocean... | reverse complement strand
TCTTCCTTCCATAGTTATCTTCTATACGCTCTATATCATCTTCACCTAAATATTCTCCTGATTGCACCTCAATTATTTCTAAAGGTATCTTCTTAGGATTAGATAATCGATGTAACTCTCCTAATGGAATAAAGGTAGACTCATTTTCTGTCAAAATTATCTCTTTATCACCATTTTCTACTTTAGCAGTTCCTTTAACCACTACCCAATGCTCGGCTCTTTTTGAATGTTTTTGAAGGCTTAAGCTTGCCCCTGGATTAACCTGAATTCTTTTAACCTTAAAGTTTTTCCCTTCATCAATAGTCATATACCAACCCCATGGCCGATGAACTTTTGAATTGTAAGTACCTTCAGTTCTTTTCTCAATCTCTAGCTTAGCTACTATAGCTTTAACGCCCTGACTATTTTTTCGGTTTGTCACTAGAACGGCATCAGCAGTTTCTACAATTATAATATCTTTCACGCCAACCGCCCCTACCAACCTATGGGTAGAATGTATCAATGAATCTTTCGTATCTTCAATAACCACATCTCCATGAGTTACATTACCTTTTTCATTTTTGCTCCCAAAAGACCATAATGACTCCCATGAGCCTAAATCACTCCAGCCCGCATTTAGAGGGACTACTTTAAGGGGAATACCTGCAGCATTGCACTTCTCAATAACTGCATAATCAATTGATTCACTTGGAATTTTGGAAAAATTTTCTTTATCAGGTCTAATAAACTGATTATCTTTTATACTTTTCTCAAAAGCACTTAAGGTTGCCTCAAAAATATCTGACCTTAAAAACTTTATTGTATTTAACCAAATGCTAGCCTTAACAACAAAAATACCACCATTCCATAAATAGTCTTTAGATTTAACATATTGTTCTGCTTTTTCTAAAGAAGGTTTTTCTATGAATTGCTCAACATCGAAGTCATTAAATTGTCCTGCTTTTAAGTCGTGTTTAATATAGCCATATCCCGTTTCAGCTTTATCTGGAGTAATACCCATTATTACAATTGATTCTTCATTTGCGGACTTGATACAGTTACTCAGAGCTTTTACAAAGACATCAGTATCTCGAATAATTTGATCTGATGGAGTCACAACTAAAACTGGATCTTTATCATCTTGCTGGGCTAGCATTGCTGCCATTGTGAGCGCCGGAGCAGTATTTCTCCCACGTGGTTCTAAAAATAGTTTGACTGAAGTATCATCTAATTTCTTTAATTGTTCTAATGCAACAAACCTATGCTCCTCATTTGTTACCACCAAAGTATCATTTATACTAAAACCCATTGTTTTAAGTTTACGTATCCTCATAACAGCTTGCTGAAATAAGCTTTCGGAACCTGTAAGGGTTATGAATTGTTTTGGGTAGGTTGATCTAGATAAAGGCCAAAGCCTCGAACCTGTTCCGCCGCATAAGATTACTGGAGTAATATTTATATCTTTATTCATAATGGATATATTTAGTCATTTCCTAGGGATTTCTGAACCGAATCTATCTCTTTTTTAAGTGCATCATATTCTAACTTTTTTCTATTCAAAAACCCAACTGTTAAACTGGCTTTTTCTATCAGTCCCTTTTTGGTTAGCAAATATAGATATCCAAACTTATTGGGATTGGTATTAAAATTCTCTAACTTAATTTGACCAACTTCAATTAATGCTTTTAAGCAATAATTAATACTGCCTAAACTTATACCCAACTCTTTTGCTAACTCTCGCTGAGAAATTGACGGCTTACTCTCGATTGTTTTAAGTAATTTAAAATGTAAATCAGGATTCAATATTTTTAATTTTTTAGAAGTATTCATCAACGCTACCGCCCTGTCCGCGATAAACGCAACATACTTAAAAAACTTTTTAAACTATTATTTATCATATACTTAACTATTGTTCATTATTGAACAATACACCTAGAATACCCCCCATAATAAAATTCGTCAACTATAAAAAATGAGTGGCTTAAAGCTGAGTAAAGTAATCAGCATTCAAGAAAGAAGGAGCCTTTTTATCTTTATCAGATAGAAAAAAATTAGTATGTTTTGGCCAGTTAATAGATAAATCTTGATCACTCCAGATAATAGATCTTTCATGATTTGGACTGTAAAAATTAGTTGTTTTATACATAACCTCTGCAAAATCAGATGTAACTAAAAATCCATGGGCAAAGCCCTCTGGAACCCAAAGTTGTTGTTTTGTTATAGAATCTAATTTCTGAAAAATATAGTTTCCAAATGTTTTTGATGAGCTTCTTAAGTCAACTATGACATCTAATATTTCACCCTTTAAAACACTTACTAATTTTCCTTGAGCCACAGGCGGTAACTGGTAATGCATACCTCTTAAGGTATTTTTTTTTGATTTTGAAAAATTATCTTGAACAAAAGATATTTTCTTTCCAGTCGCTTTATCAAACTTATCTTGATTAAAGGATTCGTAAAAAAATCCTCTTTCATCTTCAAAAATTTCTGGTTCAAGCAATAAAACTTCTGGGAATTTTAGATTTGTACTTTTCATCTAATCTATCAAGCCTTTAAGGTATGTTCGTAAATTATTATTGTATTTTTCTTCAGCCAAACTTAGTAAATTCTCTTTTGTTATCCACCCCTTCCTAAAAGAAATCTCTTCGATACACGCAATTTTTTGACCCTGACGCTTTTCAACAGTCGCAATATATTGATTGGCTTCTAATAAAGATTCGTGAGTTCCTGAATCCAGCCATGCAAAACCCCGATTTAAAACCACAACATTTAAATGGTCTTCGTTCATATATATTCTATTTAGATCAGTTATTTCTAATTCTCCCCTATGGGAAGGCTTAAGGCTTTTTGCAAACTCAACTACTTTATGATCATAAAAATAGAGACCAGTTACTGCATAATTAGATTTAGCTATCTTAGGTTTCTCTTCGATTGAGATCGCTTTTTGGTTATTATCAAACTCGACTACGCCATATCTTTCTGGATCTGATACATGGTATGCAAATATAGTTGCGTTGTCATTATTTGAAGCGTTTAAAAGAAGATTACTCATATCATTTCCATGAAAAATATTATCTCCTAAAATTAAAGCAGACAAATCATCACCAATAAAATCTTCAGCTAAAATAAACGCTTGTGCTAGCCCATCTGGAGATGGTTGAACTTGGTATGAAATATTTACTCCCCATTCAGCTCCATTTCCAAGCAAGGCTTGATATTGAGATACATCTTTAGGTGTTGATATTAGCAATATCTCTCTAATACCTGCAATCATTAAGGTGGCGAGTGGGTAGTAAATCATAGGCTTGTCAAAAACTGGAAGAAGCTGTTTAGAGATGACTTTTGTTAATGGGTATAGTCTCGAGCCAGAACCACCTGCAAGAATTATCCCTTTTCGTTTATTTTTTGTGGTCATCTTTTTATTCTCCTAGGCTTTATCACGCATTATTAGTTTCAACTCATTTTGCCATTCTGGGCAATTTATTTCAAAGGTTTTTACTAATTTATGATTGTTTAATGTAGAATTTCTAGGTCGAGAAGCAAGGGTAGTAAATTCAGATGTTTTAATTGGCACAATGCTTTCTGGGGAGGATTTAATGTTTAATCCCTCATCTTGTGCATAGAGAATTATTTTTTTAGCAAATTCGAACCAGCTAACACTTCCTAAACAGGTTAAGTTATAAATTCCATATAAATTATTTTTTTCGATTTGTGCTATTTTTTTTGTTATCTCTAATATTGAATTTGCGATAAATATTGCTGATGTAGGCGATCCTATTTGATCAAAAACAATATTAAATGATTCTTTATTTTTTGCCATACCAAGAATCGTTGTTAAAAAATTCTTTCCTCTTAAGCTATACACCCAACTAGTTCTTAAGATAATATGCTTTGGATTACTTTCCTTAATTGCAGTCTCTGCCTCATATTTAGATTGACCATATACCGATTGAGGGTTGGCTTTATCAATCTCAGTATAAGCGCCTTCCTTTAGCCCATCAAAAACATAATCTGTAGATAATTGTATTAATGGAATGCCAAGTTTTTTTGATTTTTCAGCTAAAAATTTAGCGGCTACAGTATTTGTTTTAAAAACAAGATCTGGTTCTTTTTCAGCCTTATCTACATATGTGTATGCAGCTGAATTTATTATTAAACCAGGTCGAAATTCATCAATCACATCCTCCATCTGCTCTAAATTGGTAAGGTCAAAACTTTCATGAGTTGCCCCAAATACTTCATAAAAAGGGGATAACCTTTGATTAAGATAAAAGCCAATCTGTCCATTTACTCCTGTTAGAAGTATCTTCATGAGTATTGCTTATCAACCCATTTTTTATAGTCACCACTAATGACATTTTTTACCCATTCGTCATGCTTAAGATACCATCTAATAGTTTTTTCCATCCCCGACTCAAAAGTTTCTTTAGGCTGCCAACCAAGTTCTTTTTTTATCTTTGAGGTATCTATTGCATATCGTCGATCATGGCCTAGGCGATCATTTACAAAACAGATTTGCTGTGCGTAAGAAATTTTATCTAGCCTTGGTTTAAAATTATCTAGAAATCTACATATCAACTGAACTACTTGAATATTGGTTTTTTCTGTATTGCCGCCAATATTATATGTTTCACCTATTAACCCACTCTTTAAAGCCACCCTAATAGCCTCACAATGGTCATCAACATAGAGCCAATCTCTAACTTGCTTCCCATCCCCATATAAAGGTAATGGCTTATCATTTAATGCATTAATAATACACAGAGGAATCAATTTTTCTGGAAATTGAAAAGGACCATAATTATTTGAGCAATTAGTTGTTATGACAGGCAAGTTATAAGTTTGATGCCAAGCCCTTACTAAATGATCACTAGCAGCCTTACTTGCACTGTATGGACTGTTAGGAATGTATCTATTTTCTTCAGTAAATGGAGAAGTACCCTTATCAAGATCTCCATAAACTTCGTCAGTAGAGATATGTATAAAACGAAAATCTTGTTTTTGTTTTTTTGTTAGCATCTCCCAATAAGAAAGAGTGCTCTGTAAAAGCTTATAGGTGCCCAAAATATTTGTTTCTATAAATGTATCAGGTGATGATATCGATCTATCTACATGGCTTTCAGCAGCAAAATTTATAATTGCTGTTGGATTATATTTCTGAAGAGTTGGAGAAATTAGTTCAGAATTACCTATATCTCCTTTGATAAAAAAATGCCTGTTATTTTTAGATAAAGAAGATAGGTTATCCAAATTTCCTGCATATGTTAAATTATCTAGAGAAATAATATCTTCCTCTTCCTTGTCAAGCCAATTTAAAACAAAGTTTGACCCAATAAAACCTGCAGCGCCTGTAACTAAAATTGTCATATTAAATCTTAAGTTTATTATTAAACAAGCTGCAGCTTTTCCTCAATCAGCTCACATAAGATATGTCCAATTAATATATGTGCCTCTTGAATACGAGCTGTAGAATCTGAATCTACTGTAATTGAGTGATCTGAAACTTCTTTTGCTGTGCCTCCATCTTTACCTGTGAGAGCAATAGAAGTGATTCCTAAGTCTGAAGCAGCTTTAAAAGCATTTAGGATATTTTTACTATTTCCTGAAGTAGAAATACCAACCAAAATATCTCCAGAAGATCCTAGAGCTTGAAGTTGGCGAGAAAAAATTTGATCAAAACCATAATCGTTTCCTACGCTAGTTAAAATTGAAGTATCAGTTGTTAAGGCTATAGACTTTAAAGCAAGCCGATCTTTTCTAAAACGACCTACTAGCTCTGCTGCTATATGTTGACTATCAGATGCACTTCCACCATTTCCACACCAGAAAATAGTTCCCTTTTTTTCTAAGCAATTTGCCAATAATTCACCTACCAACTGAATAGAGGGTATATCAGAAGTCAAAACTTTATTGATTACATTTAAATGATCAGAAAAATTTTTTTTTATAACATCTGACATAGTTTTGGTCCTCAAATCTTTAACTTTAATTGTATTAAATTGTAAATAATTATTTTAACTCATATATTTAATATATTTAAATAAGCTTTCAGTGGGTCTAGATTGATTTCCCATAAAAAAAACCGGCAAAGCCGGTTTTTTAATTTAATGGGTTATTTCATTTTCTTTATCTAAAAGCGTTTTTATTCTTAGTTTTTCTTTTTTATATAGTCTTAACCTTAAATCTGGAACGTAATTTTTATAAGCCTGCCTTACCATATCTTTCAAAGCTTGATGTCTATTCTTAAGTTCTTTGAGGTTCATACCGCTCCTTTTTAATTAAAAAAATTTAAAAAAAATTGTATTTCTAACTCACTAAACTTTTAAGCACCCTCTCCTTTAATGAAAATTATAATTAAAACTTACAAAAATAATTTTATACCTATTAAAAAAGAAATTCTAGTATTATTTAATAGTTATTAAATTCGATATTATGCAATATGAGTTTCATTGAAAAAAAAATTTTAGAAGATATTCAATTTTATGTGACTACAAAGTATTCTTGTGGATATATAGATGGTCAAGATGCTCAATCACTTGTTGCAACTCCCTATAAAAATGTCAATAGTAAACATTTTAATAATCTTATGAGTGAGGGTTTTAGAAGAAGTGGTCAGTATGTTTACAAACCAAATTGTAAGGATTGTAACGCCTGCATACCTATTAGAATCCTGGCATCAAACTTTAATCCCAGCAGATCGCAAAAGAGACTAAAAAAATACCTGGATAAACTTTCAGTAAAATTATTGCCATTATCTTTTGATGAAGAACATTATAATTTATATAGTAATTATCAAAATAAAAGACATCGAAGTAATGATGGTGCAGAAGATAGCATAGCTGATTACAATAATTTTTTAATTAAAAGTAAAGTAAATTCAAAGCTTGTCGAATTCAGATTAAATAATCAACTTAAAATAATCACGATAATTGATATTATTAATGATGGAATTTCAGCTGTTTACACTTTTTACGATTGTAGCAATCAAAAATTAAGTCTAGGTACAATGTCTATTATTTGGTTACTTGAGTTTTGTAAAAAAGAAAAACTCTCTTTTCTTTACCTTGGTTACTGGATTCATGAAAGTCAAAAAATGAAATATAAAATAAATTTTAAACCCTTTGAGTTGATGATTGACGGTGTTTGGCAGGAAGCAACAAGCTAAATAGCGTGTTACAATTTTCTTTTTTACCGAACTCTCGTTGATGGAAAAATTATATATTTTTGGTGTAGGTCTAATAGGTGGCTCAATAGCTCTTAAAGCTCGTAGTTTAAATATTTTTGATGAAATAGTTGGTATTGGTCGATCTGGAGGTAATTCTTTAGAAAGTCTCGTTACATCTGGTGTACTTGATTACTCATCTACAGAAATTGATATAAATATAAATAAAGCGAGCCTAATTATTATTGCGACACCAGTAGCACAAACAAAGTTTATTTTAGAAAAAATTGAACCCTTTCTCGGTGCAAATACAATTATAACTGATGTAGGAAGCACTAAATCAATTGTTATGAAAGAAGCCAAGCTTGCTTTAAAAAATAAATTTTCTCAGTTTATTGGATCTCATCCGATTGCAGGATCTGAAAAACATGGAACTTTAGCAGCAAAAAAAAATTTATTCTACAGAAAGAATATTATCCTAACTCCTGACAGCGAAAATTCTTTGGGGCAAATTATAAAGCTCACAAAATTTTGGGAGTCTTTAGGAGGGGTGGTTACGGAGATGAAAGCGAATGAGCATGATCAAATATTTACCACTATCAGTCACTTACCTCATCTACTTGCTTTTGGTTTAGTGAATCTTATTAACAATAAAAAAAATAAAGATACTTTGTTAAATTTTGCTGCAAGTGGATTTAGAGATTTCTCAAGAATTGCAGCGAGCTCCCCAGAAATGTGGAGGGATATATCAATTCAAAACAAAGAATCAATTGTTGAAGATCTAAAATTATTTCAAAAAGAAATAATTAAATTAATTAATTTTTTAGAAAAAAAAGATCAAGAAAAGTTGGAGGAGTATTTAAAATTAGCCAGTAATACAAGAAAAAAATGGACTGAAGAAAGCTAAGTGAAACAAATAAAATTAATTGCATCTCAAAATGCCAATGGGAAAATTTTTCTACCTGGTTCAAAAAGTATTACCAATAGGGTGCTTCTCATGTCAGCTCTTTCTGATGGTGAGACCTTGATCGAAAATTATCTTGATTCAGATGATACTCAACAGATGTTAAATGCTCTAAAGAATTTGAAAGTTTTGTATGAAGTAGTAAAAAATAAACATATATTAATAAAAGGTTGTAATCATAATTTTCCAAATAAAAATGCTAATTTGTTCCTAGGAAATGCTGGTACAGCATTTAGGCCTCTTACAGCAGTTCTTGCCGTGATAGGTGGCGAATATAATCTCGAAGGTGTAAAAAGAATGCATGAGCGCCCTATTAAAGATTTAGTTGATGCTTTAACGCAAATTGGTGCCAAAATTGTTTATATAAACAAGCTAGGGTATCCGCCACTTAAAATATCTTCCGGGGAAATTCAATGTGATAAAAATATTAAAATTAAAGGGAATGTGTCAAGTCAGTTTTTAACTGCGCTTTTAATTGCTGGTCCTTTATGTAATCAAAAGGTAAATATTCAGATAGTTGGAGAGCTTGTATCTAAACCTTACATTGATATTACTTTGAAGTTGCTGGCTCAATTTGGAATAAAGTACAAAAACAATGAATGGAAAAATTTCACTCTGGAAGCTCTTTCAAGATTTAAGGGGCCTAAAAAAATTCAAGTTGAGGGTGATGCTTCATCAGCATCTTATTTTTTTGCAGCAGGTGCAATTGCTGGTTCAGTTGAGGTAGTTAATATCAATAAATCAAGTATACAAGGAGATTTGGAATTTTTAAAAGTCATAAAAAAAATGGGCGCAAAAATCGAATATCTCTCAAATTCAATTAAAGTATCAAAAAATCAGGAGCTGGTTGGAATGGTTATCGATTGTAAAAATATTCCTGACGCCGCAATGACTTTAGCGATTCTAGCTTTATTCGCAAAAGGAACTACGACCCTTAAATCTATTGCAAGTTGGCGAGTTAAAGAAACTGACAGAATTTTCGCAATGAGCACTGAATTAAAAAAATTGGGTGCTTTTGTTACTACCTCTAAAAGCTCAATAACAATCAAACCTCCAAAAGTAATAAATAATGATATTACAATTGATACATATGATGACCACAGAATGGCTATGTGTTTTTCTTTGGTATGCCTATCAAATAACAATATTGTAATTAACGATCCAAGATGTACAAACAAAACCTATCCTAACTTTTTCAAAGATTTTGGAGGTATTATTGCTTAAAAAACAACAACCTCTTGTAATCGCAATTGATGGTCCGGCAGGGTCTGGAAAAGGTGCAGTATCTCAAAAATTATCTACCAAGCTTAATTATCATTACCTTGATTCTGGAGCAATTTACAGAGTAATTGCTTATGCGGCTAAGAAAAAAAATATTGAATCTAAAGCAGTTAATAGCTTAATAGATTTAGTTGCTAATTCCAAAATTATGTTCACAGGAAGTAATGCTTGGCTTAATGGCAATCAAATCTCAGCAATGATTAGAACTGAGTTAATAGGTGAATTCGCCTCTGAGATTGCAATACACAATGAATTAAGATCTGCTATTCTTGATTATCAAAGAAGTTTTTGTAAGTTCCCAGGTCTTGTAGCAGAAGGTCGAGATATGACAAGTGTTGTTTTCCCTAACGCTGATTTAAAAATATACCTAAATGCCAGTGTTGATGAAAGGGCAAAAAGAAGATATAAACAATTGATATCAAAAGGAAATGATGTTAACCTGTCGGAATTAACTCAAGAAATAGTTAGAAGAGATTCGAGAGATAAGGACAGAGAGGTATCCCCTCTTATTATTGTAAAAGAAGCATGGGTTTTAGAAACAGATGATCTCAATGAGGATCAAACAGTTAATAAAATTTTAAGCTTGTTTAAAGAATTATAAAAAGACCTGGTAACCCAAAATTATCAGAAAATTTAAATTTCCCCATCGCTAGTTGGGATTACATTGTTAAGGTTAAAAATTAATGGCAACCACCGAAATTATAAAAGACTCAAATCCAGAAAGTTTTGCAGCATTATTTGAAGAAAGTATGGCGCTTAAAGAAATGCGCCAGGGTGAAATTATAACTGCTGAAGTTATTTCTGTAGAAAGTGATTTTGTTACAGTAAGCGCTGGGCTTAAATCAGAAAGTATTATTAAAACAGAAGAATTTTTAGATGATAAAGGAAGTATTGAGGTTGTTTTAGGTGATCATGTAAAAGTTGCCATTGAAAAGATAGAAGATGGTTATGGCTCAACAATTCTATCTAGAGTCAAAGCAAAACAAATGCAAGCATGGATTGATCTTGAAGATGCAATGAATGATGGAACAATTGTTAATGGTTTTGTTAGCACAAAAGTTAAAGGTGGTTTAAGAGTTACTGTAAATGGGATAATGGCATTTTTACCAGGCTCTTTAGTTGATGTTAGGCCTGTAAAAGATACCTCCCCTTTTGAAAATAAAGAGTGTGAATTAAAAATAATAAAAATTGATCGAAAAAGAAATAATGTGGTTGTTTCCCGAAAAGCTGTGGTTGAAGAACAATCTGGAACTAACACTGAAGCTGTCATCGCTACACTAATAGAAGGTGCCAATATAAAAGGTATTGTAAAAAATATAACTGATTACGGAGCATTTGTAGATTTGGGCGGTATTGATGGATTGCTTCACATAACAGACCTAGCTTGGAAACGCATTAAACATCCCTCAGAAATTTTAAGCGTCGGTGATGAAATAGAAGCTCGAGTGCTTAAATATGATAAAGAAAAAAATAGAGTTTCTTTAGGTATGAAACAACTAGATGATGATCCATGGGTTGGATTAAACAAAAGGTATCCAATAAAAAGTCGAATATTTGGCACAGTATCAAATTTAACCGACTACGGTGCTTTTATTGAAATTGAAACTGGAATTGAAGGATTGGTTCATGTTTCAGAAATGGATTGGACCAATAAAAATATTCATCCATCAAAAGCAGTTCAATTAGGGGATGAAATAGAAATAATGATCCTTGAAATTGATGAAAGTAGAAGAAGACTTTCTTTAGGTATGAAACAATGTAAGCCGAACCCATGGGAAGATTTTGCTTCAGACCACAAAGATAACGAAAAGATTACTGGTGATATTAAATCTATTACTGATTTTGGTATGTTTATTGGCTTAGAAGGTGGTATTGATGGGTTAATTCATCTTTCTGACATTTCATGGACTGAAACAAGTGAGGAAGCTGTAAAAAAATACAAAAAAGGTGATAGTGTCGAATCACTAATCATTTCAATTGATGTTGATAAAGAAAGAATATCACTTGGTATTAAACAACTGACAGAGGACCCCAACCCTGAAAACAGTTCTGAAAAAAAGGTAGAAGCTAAAACAGAAGTTGAGAAAAAACCAATAAAACCAATAAAACCAAAAACTTCACCTAAAAAAGAAGCTGCTCCTGAAGATATAGAAAATGCTGGAACAACAAACTTAGGCGCCCTTCTCAAAGCTAAGCTTGACAATGGAAAGTAATGACTAAATCTAAACTCATTAATCTATTAGCAGCTAGATTCTCGCAGTTGGTTCATAAAGATGCAGAGATGTCAGTTAAGGTGATTTTAGATGCAATGTGTAGTTCTCTTAAAAAGAGTAATAGAATTGAGATAAGAGGATTTGGAAGTTTTAGTTTAAATTATCGCCCAGCACGTGTTGGCAGAAACCCTAAAACGGGAGAAAAAGTAAATATCGCCGAAAAAAATGTTCCTCACTTTAAAGCAGGAAAGGAATTAAGAAAGCGTGTTGATAAGTAAAAATAATGAAATAAAAAAAGTATATTCTTAAATATTAGGATATGCTTTTTTTTTAAACTTAAAAAGTAAAACTATAGTATGGTTGAATTCGAATTCTGGTGGCTATTAGTAATACCCTTCTTCTTCACACTTGGATGGCTAGCGGCTAGGGTTGATATTAAGCAAATAATTTCTGAAAGTACAGACTTACCTTCAGCATATTTCAAAGGATTACAGTGCTTAATTACAAATCAATACGATAAGGCTATTGAGGCATTTGATGATGCAATAAAGACAAATAATGAGTCTTTAGAGTTACATTTTGCTTTAGGAGCTCTTCTTAGAAGAACGGGGCAAATTGATAGAGCAATTAATCTTCATATTGACCTACTTGAAAAAAGAGAACTAACACCTGAACAACAAGAGTCAGTAAAAGCAGAGCTTGCGCAAGATTATTTTAAAGCAGGCCTATATGGTCGCTCTGAGGAACTTCTTCTAGATCTTAATAAAGAGAGGTATTATCAATTTTCGTTAAATACTCTACTTGAAATCTATGTAAAAGAACGTGATTGGAAAAAAGCTGTTGAAACTGCTACTCAATTAGAAAAAATATCTGGAGTGTCGTTCAGAACTTCAATCAGCCATTATTTTTGTGAGATTGCGGTGAATCAAATCTTAAATAAAAAATATACGTTAGCAAAAAAATCACTAAATCAAGCTCTCGAAGAATCTACAAACTGTACAAGAGCCAACATCCTCATGGGGGATATTTATGATGAAGAAAAACTATACGAAGAAGCGATAGTTTATTGGAAAAAAATTGAATTTCAACAACCAGAATATTTAGGGTTAGTCGCTCCAAAGATTATTGCTGCCTTTCAAGCTCAAGATAAGATCAATGAAGGGCTATCAATTCTTGCAAGATTTTTTGATATCTACAAGCTCAAATCATTACTAAATATTTTATATAAAACTGTTCTAGAAAATGAAGGCCCAAACCAAGCAGAAAATATTGCTAGAAAAGAATTAATACAAAGGCCAAGCCTTTCTTCCTTAGATCAGTTGTTTCAAGCTCAAGCGATAGGCAAAACAAACACAATGGACAATATAGAATTAATTCAACAAACAATTAAAAATGCCATAGGTGATAGAAGGTTTTATATGTGTAATCAATGTGGATTTAAAGCACGCCAATTCCACTGGCAGTGCCCAGCATGTAATGCATGGGAATCTCTTCCGTCTGAACCCACTGATATAATTCTTGAAGGTAAACAATGAATACTGTTCCAAAATTATTTGTCGCAATAGATCAAAATGATATAAATAGAGCAAAAGAATTAATTCAAAAGTTACCTCCGGAATTGTGTGGTGTTAAAGTTGGTAAAGAATTATTTACAGCATGTGGGCCTGGAATTATTGAATGGATACAAAAAAAAAGATTTAGCGTATTTCTAGATTTAAAATATCATGATATTCCTAATACGGTAGAGAAAGCTTGTTTAGTAGCTTCTAAAATGGGAGTATCCATTCTAAATGTACATGCTCTAGGGGGAAAAGATATGATGCTGGCAGCAAAAGAAGGAGTTGATAAATCAAATAATAGCCCGTATCTGATTGCTGTGACACTTTTAACAAGTATGGATTCGAATTCGCTAAAAGAGATTGGGCTCACCTCCTCAATAAGCGATCAAATTCTCAATCTAGCAAAAAGCGCAAGCCAATCAAAATTAGATGGTATTGTTTGCTCAGCAAAAGATATTAAAAATATAAAAGATGCACTTCCAGAAAAATTTTTATATGTGACTCCTGGTATTCGTCTAAATAACAGAGATAAAGATGATCAAAAAAGAATATCAACTCCATTAGGGGCTATAAAAATGGGATCAGATATAATAGTCATTGGCCGGTCAATTACAGAAGCAAAGTTTCCGGAAGAAGTCCTCAATCAAATTATTGATGAAATTTCGTAAATTTCGCTAAAATCAAATGCTATTTATTATTCTCTAACATTGCTTCAATATCTTTTAAATCTACCCTTTGAATCAAATGTTCGTACTTATTAATTTCAACTGCCTCAATATCAATATTTGAAAAAGATTCATATGGAGATTCTTTAAAAAGTAATGCAATTTTTGAAGTTAATTCTGGAACAATAGGGGTTAAATAAATACTAAGCAATCTAAAAGCATGAAGGCAGGTTGAACAAATTTGATGTAAATCTGAACTAATAATATGTTGATCTTCATTTTTTGCAAGAACCCAGGGTTCCATATGACTAACAAATTCATTCAGGACTTCAACTTGACTCATAAGCAACTTAATTAACTTACTAAACATACGTAACTCATAATGCTCTATAACTAAATCTTTCATATTAATAATTTCTATAACTATTTTTTTAGCTTTTTCATCTTCAATATTATTCATTGGTACAAGTTTATTATTAAAATACTTACTAATAAAACCAGATGTTCTGCTAGGAATATTGATAAATTTACCAACAAGATCGCTATTAACTTTTGCCGAAAAATCCTGTAAATTTAAATCAATATCTTCCATTGAATCATTTAATTTTGATGCGTAGTAGTACCTTAAAAAATTTGGATTTTTAATATTATTCAAGTAACTTCTTGCTGTTATAAATGTACCTCTTGATTTAGACATTTTCTCACCGTTCACTGTTAGAAAACCATGTGCATAAATCTTAGTTGGCTTTCTGTAGCCGGAATATTCTAATGTAGCAGGCCAAAATAACGCATGAAAATATAAAATATCTTTACCTATGAAGTGAATTAGCTCAGTTTCGCTATTATTTTTCCAGAATTCATCAAAAGATAATTTATTTATATTGACAAAATTCTTAAAACTAGCCATATATCCTATTGGAGCATCAAGCCAAACATAGAAAAACTTACCTGGTACATCAGGGATTTCAAATCCAAAATAAGGAGCATCTCTAGAAATATCCCAGTCTGAGAGCCCTGATTTAAACCATTCTTCTAGCTTATTGCTTGCCTCTTTTTGTAAAGTTCCTGATTTAGTCCATTTTGATAAAAAATCAGAGCACTCAGAAAGCTTAAAGAAATAATGCTTAGTTTTCTTCCTGATGGGGGATGCCCCAGTTAAAACTGAATATGGATTAATTAAGTCTGTAGAATTATATGTTGAGCCACAAGATTCACATGAGTCCCCATATTGATCTTTTGTTTTACATTTAGGGCATTCGCCTTTAATAAATCGATCAGGCAAAAACATTTCTTTATCAGGATCATAATATTGCTCAATTTCTTTTTCAAAAATTTTATTATTTTTAACAAGAGCTTTATATATATCTTCTGATAACTCCTTATTTTCTAATGAATTAGTAGAGTAAAAATTATCAAAATTAACATGAAAATCTTTGAAGTCTTTTGAATGCTCCTTATGAATTTTTTCAACTAATTCTTCTGGAGTGATATTTTCCTGCTCTGCCATTAGCATTATTGGGGTACCATGTGTGTCATCCGCACATATATAATATGCAAGGCTACCTTGCATTTTTTGAAATCTAACCCAAATATCAGTTTGGATGTATTCTACTAGGTGCCCAAGGTGTATACTTCCATTAGCATATGGTAGAGCAGATGTAACAAGAATTTTACGCATTATTACTCAGACAGTCAGGTGAATATAAAGTAGTATTCTATCAAATACGACCTTTAATCACATTAGAAATATTTTTTAATACAATAAAAGCTAAAAATGAAAAATAAAATACAAGAATACCTTTTACAAGTCAATCATCCAGAATTAGATCAGAAATTTATATTCGAGAAAAATATAAAATTGATAAGCATAGAAGATAATATAATTAATTTATCGATTGAGTTAAATTTTCCCTTTAAAAGTCAAACTAATCTCTATGAAAATATTATTAAAGAAGGGCTTAAAAAAATAACAGGCTTAGATATTATCATTACCTGGTCAATTAAAATATTAACTAGGCAAGTTCAAAAAGGTATTAACTCAGTCAAAGGAATTAAAAATGTCATTGCTATTGCATCAGGTAAAGGTGGTGTTGGTAAATCATCTACAGCTGTCAATTTAGCACTTGCTTTATCTTATGAAGGGGCCAATGTTGGAATTTTAGATGCAGACATTTACGGCCCTAGCCAACCACAAATGCTAGGAATTTCTCAGAAACCAAATAGCAAAGACGGTAAATCAATGGATCCTTTAATTGCACATGGTATTCAAGCGATGTCTATTGGATTTTTAGTTGATCAAGAAACTCCAATGGTATGGAGAGGCCCTATGGTGACAAGTACTCTAGAGCAGCTACTTAAAGAAACTAATTGGGATGATTTAGATTATTTAATAATAGATTTACCCCCAGGTACTGGTGATATTCAATTAACACTTGCCCAAAAAATTCCTGTTACAGGTGCAATAATTGTAACTACCCCTCAAGATATTGCTCTCCTTGATGCAAGGAGAGGCCTTAAAATGTTTGAAAAGGTAAATATCCCAATTCTCGGCATTGTTGAAAATATGTCTACGCATATTTGTTCAAATTGTGGGCATGAAGAACATATATTTGGCAAAGATGGTGGAATAAAGATGTGCTCAGATTATAATACGGAGCTTCTTGGCAGCTTGCCATTAGATATTAAAATTAGAGAAGGTCTTGATAAGGGAAAGCCATCAATTATAAGCAATCCAGATAGTGAGATATCAAAAATATATAAATCAATTGCACGAAAATCTGCGTTAAAAGTTGCGGGACTAGCTGAGGATCACTCCAGTAAGTTCCCAAACATTGTCATTCAACAAAGTTAGTTAGGTATATCGAAAGTCATGATTGAAATCTGCTTTCGAGCAGATATTAAATTTGCAGGTAAATCAACTTCCTCTTTCCACTGTTTAAAAGCATGAGCTTTATTTTTCCCACTAATAAGAAATAATACTTCCTCTGTGTTGCTTAACCTACTAGGTGTTAATGAAATTCTATTAGATGGGGCTTTAGGTGAGTTTGAAACCGAAATAACTTGCTTAGAGTTGTCCCATTGATGCTTTGGAAATAGGCTTGCAATATGGCCGTCATCTCCAAGACCCAGTATAACCAAATCAAAAGGTTTATTTTTATCAAGTATATTTTCATATGCTAGAGCACCTACTATATTTCCTAATTCAGCAGGAATGATATAAATATTTGATTTTGGAATATTTACTTTTGACAGCCAAATTAACTCTGCAACATTGCTATTCCTTTCTAAGTGATCCAAAGGAAAACATCTTTCATCCCCAAAATAAATATACCATTTCTCAAAATCAACTTGTTCTTTGGCTATTAATTTATAAACATTGACAGGGGTTGTTCCTCCTGACAGAACAAGAGAAAAGCTCCCCTTTTCTCTGATTACATCCTTCGCCCTTTCAATAATAAATTGAGCTGCATTGTGATCTAAATCTTCTTGAGAGTTAAATGATAAAACTGATTTTTGTTCAAACATAATTTCTTTCTAACTTAATTATATATATTGTTAAACATAAGTATAAGTGATTGAAGGTATTTGCTATAATGCTCGCATCATAACTCAAAAAAAAATAATCCAAAAGATTATTGAATATTAAACCTCAACAAAGGAAAAATATGAAAATTGCAATGCTAGGACTTGGTAAAATGGGTGGGAACATGGCTACTAGGCTAATAAGAAATGGTCACGAAGTTGTTGGTTATGACACTAGCCAAGGAGTTATATCTGAACTAGAAAAAACAGAAAAATTGATTCCCTCATCATCGGTTAAAGATGCCGTATCAAAGCTAGAGGGTCAAAAGATAGTATGGATGATGCTACCTGCCGGTGAAATTACAAAAAAACAAATTGCTGACTTAATTCCTCTTCTAAACAAAGGAGATATTATAGTTGATGGGGGAAATTCAAATTTCAAACACAGCGTTAAAATGGGTAGCATGCTTGAAGAATATGACATTGGCTTTATGGATTGTGGAACATCTGGAGGTGTTTGGGGGCTGAGTGAAGGATATTGTTTAATGGTAGGTGCTTCACTTGAGGTTGCTAAAGCTGTTGAACCTGTCCTAAAAGCATTATCTCCAACACCACAAACTGGATGGCTACACGTAGGTCCAGTTGGTTCAGGGCATTTTACTAAAATGATTCATAATGGAATTGAGTACGGGATGATGGAATCTTTTGCTGAAGGACTTGAACTTTTAAAAGGTAGGGAGGAATATGCGATTGATGTAGCCGAGGTAACTGAGTTATGGCGACATGGGTCGGTTGTTAGAAGTTGGTTATTAGATTTAACAGCTGAAGCGCTTAAAGGAGATCAAGATTTAGACAAGATAGAGCCATTTGTTGCTGACTCTGGTGAAGGAAGATGGACAGCAGTTGAAGCAATTGAGCAAGGCATTCCTGCACCAGTTTTAACTCAGGCACTTCAAGTAAGATTTAGAAGTCAGGAAAAATCTAAAGGGTATGGTTATAAAATACTTTCGATTATGAGAAACGCCTTTGGTGGTCACACAATGAAAAAAAAAGGATAGGTTAGTTAATGAGTGATAATTCAACATTAGTTCTATTTGGTGCCAAAGGTAACCTTTCAAGAATTAAATTAATACCAGGCCTTTTCCATCTTGATGAAGCAGGTAAGCTGCCTGATGAAATGAAAATTCTTTCAGTTGGGAGGCAATCTGTCTCGAAGGAAGAGTGGATTAAAACAATCAAAAGTATGCTTGATGAAAAATTTAATAACCAATATGACCAGAATGTCTTTGAGCGATTTATCAAAAGGAATATCTACCATGCCAATCTTCCAGATGATCCGAATGCGTTTAAGAAGTTTTCCGAATTACTTTTAAATGATGATCGCTTCCCAAAAAACTTTGCTTTCTTTTTATCAGTCAGGCCATCTGATTTTGCATTAATAGTTGATCAATTAGCTGAGGAGAATTTACTTAATGAAAATAAGCATTGGAGAAGAGTCCTTATTGAAAAACCTTTTGGGACTAATTTAGAAAGTGCCATCAATTTGCAAGAATCTATATCTAAACATCTTAAAGAAACTCAGATTTATAGAATAGATCATTATTTAGGAAAATCAGCTTTACAAAATATCTTATGGACTAGATTCTCAAACAGTATCTTTGAGCATATGTGGAATAATGAACATATAGATCACATACAAATTACAAATCAAGAAACTCTAGGCGTTGGAGAGCGGACACAGTTTTATGATGCAACTGGTGCATTAAGAGATATGACTCAGAGTCACCTCCTGCAAATGTTAGCACTTACAACAATGGAGAAGCCAAAATCATTCTCACCTGATGATATTAGAATAGAAAAAATAAAGCTGCTCAAATCAATTAGGCCAGTCCCAATAGATAAAATTGATAAGTATGCTTTTAGGGCGCAATACAAATCAGGAGATATTGAAAAAGAAGGCCAAGTTAAGGGCTACCTTGAAGAGTTAGAAAATGATAAAAGTGTTGTAGAAACTTATGCAGCAATCAAATTATTTATTGACGTCCCAAGATGGAAAAATATACCTATCTATTTAAGAACAGCTAAAAGATTAAACCAAAGTGGTACTTTTATCTCAATTAAATTTAAAAATAATCAAGACAACAAAAATTCAGCTGATAATTGGTTTGTATTTAGTATTCAACCAAAAGAAAGTACTTATTTTGAAATTCAAACAAAAGTACCTGGACTCAATGAGGTAGACCTAAGGAGTACCAAGTTAGAAGGTATGAATAGACTTGATCAAGATGAAAAAATTGATGCCTACGAAACGTTAATGCTCGACTTACTTGAAGGAAATCAGTCAAGATTTCTACATATAGATGAAGTTAAAGCGGCATGGTCACTGATTGACCCTATAATTGAAAACTGGACAAAAAATAAAGAAAAAATTCATCAATACACTGCTGGAACTTCAGATCCAAAAGAATCACAAGTAATATTTGAAAATCAAAATCAATTTTGGCGAGAAGGAAATTAATGACTATAAAATCTGATAAGTGGATAAAAAAAATGGCAGAAAGTCATGGAATGATTACCCCATTTGAGCCAAGAATGATCCGTGAAAAAGATGGTGAAAAAATTGTTTCCTATGGAACATCAAGTTATGGTTACGATATAAGATGTGCGCCGGAGTTTAAAGTTTTTACCAACATAAATAGTACGATTGTTGATCCTAAAGCATTCGATCCAAATTCGTTTGTAGAGTTTAATGGGGACCATTGTATAATTCCTCCAAATTCTTTTGCTCTTGCGAGAACGGTAGAGTTTTTTAAAATTCCAAGGAATGTATTAACAATATGCGTCGGTAAATCAACTTATGCCCGTTGCGGTATTATCGTAAACGTAACTCCATTCGAACCTGAATGGGAAGGTTATGTTACTTTAGAATTTAGTAATACAACCCCATTACCTGCAAAAATTTATGCTGGTGAAGGCTGTGCACAAGTTTTATTTTTTGAGTCAGATGAAATTTGTGAGACATCTTATAAAGATCGAGGCGGCAAGTATCAAGGGCAAAGTGGCGTAACTTTACCTAAGATTTAATACCCTAAAAATAAATTACTAAAATTTAAAATTTCAAATATAATCCTTTTTTTAATTTTTTTATATAAGGAGTAATGGCATTGGAATATTGGGGATATCATCTCATATTAGATTGTAAAAATGGGAATTTAGAAAAAGTAAAATCAGCTGATACTATCAAAATCTTTGTTCAAGAATTAGTAAAAGAAATAGATATGGTAGCTTCTGGCGAACCAAACATAAAACATTTTGCAACGCATAATGAAGATGCTGCTGGATATAGCCTCGTGCAATTAATAGAAACGTCTTCAATTACTGGGCATTTTGTAGATAAAAATGGTGATTGCTATATTGATATCTTTAGCTGTAAAGCTTTTGACATAGAAACTGCGAAATCAGTAGTCAATAAACACTTCTCACCAAAGCAAATTAAAGTGACTTATTTAACTAGGCAAGCCTAATAATTAAATAATTTTTTCATACTTTAAAAAAGAAAATTTTAACGCATTCTCTGAAATTAAATCTTCCCGGGCTACCTCATTCCATTCATCTTGAATATAGTCCGGAAAGTATGCATCACCATCGAAAATTCCATCAACTTTTGTAATGTACATATGGGTTGCAATAGGTAAAGCAATTAAATATATTTGCTGTCCGCCAATAATAAATGTTTCAGAGGATTCAGCAGTCTTATAAATTGCTTTTTCTAATGAATCTACAACCTCTACACCATCAATTTTTAATGAAGTATTCCGACTAACAACTATATTACGTCTATTTTTTAATGGCTTACCAATTGAATCATATGTTTTCCTTCCCATAATTACAGAATGATTTAGTGTAATCTTCCTGAAATTTTTTAAGTCTTCAGAAATATGCCATGGTAATTCATTCTTCAAGCCAATCACAGAATTTTGAGACATTGCAACGATGATTGAAATTTTTCTCATCAAACTGCAACAGGTGCTTTAATCAGAGGGTCTGGATCATAACCAAGAAGTTCAAAATCTTCATACTTGAACTTAAAAATATCTTTTATTACGGGATTAATATTCATCACTGGTAAGTTCTTGGGTGTTCTAGTTAGCTGTTCATTTACTTGGTCGATGTGGTTTAAATATATATGAGCATCTCCTAGTGTATGAACAAAATCACCACACTCTAATTCACAAACTTGCGCTACCATTTTAGTTAAAAGTGCATAAGAAGCAATATTAAAAGGAACTCCTAAAAATATATCAGCGCTTCTTTGATAAAGCTGGCACGAAAGTTTATTATCTGCAATATAAAATTGAAAGAAAGCGTGACATGGTGGTAATTTCATATTATGAATTTCAGCTACATTCCAGGCTGAAACAATTAATCTTCTAGAATCTGGATTATGCTTTATTCCATCTATCAAATTCTTAATTTGATCAATAGATTTACCATTTACAGTGGGCCAACTCCTCCACTGAGAGCCATAAACAGGTCCCAAATCTCCATTCTCATCTGCCCACTCATTCCATATCGAAACGCCATTGTCTTTTAAATATTGAATATTAGTGCTCCCTGTAAGAAACCAGAGTAGCTCATGAATTACGGATTTTAGATGAATCTTTTTTGTTGTGAGTAATGGGAAGCCTTTATTTAAATCAAACCTCATTTGGTAGCCAAATACTGACAAGGTTCCAGTGCCCGTTCGATCTTCTTTTTTTACTCCATTATTCTTTACGTGATTTAAGAGCTCTAAATATTGTTTCATATTATTTTTTTTCTAAAATAAAATCTTTAATTAACGAAGCTTTATTTTCAAAAATTTTAAATCTTTGATCTATTTCTTCTAAATCAACTAAGGCTTCTGGCCTGGTTGGTTTTTTACCAATTGCTTCCAAAACTGACTTTTCAAATTTGATTGGCAACGCTGTCTCTAAAACTAACATTGGTATATCTTCGGATAAATGATCAAGTGATGCTTTAACACCATCTGCCGTATGAGTATCGATAATGACATCGTAGTCTTCATAAAATTGTTTAATTAATTTAATCCTATTTTCATGTTTACTTGAAGAGGATATGAATCCAAAGGCTAAGACCTTCTTCATGGTTTCTTTATCTATTTGAAATGAGCCTCCACTATCTATCTGCTTCCAATAGTCTCTTAAAATTGAAGCATCACGACCTACCAAGTCAAAAATAAATCTCTCAAAATTAGATGCTTTTGAAATATCCATCGATGGACTTGAGGTTTGGAAGGTATTTTCAGATTTTCTAGGCTGATATTTACCAGTATGAAAAAATTCATCGAGCACATCATTTTCATTGGTAGCAACGACTAAATGTCTTATAGGTAAACCCATCATTCTTGCAATATGGCCAGCACATATATTTCCAAAATTTCCTGTAGGAACAGTAAAGTCAACAAGCTTATCGCTACTATCAGTTACTGATAAATAACCTTTAAAGTAATAAACGATCTGAGCTAAGATTCTCCCCCAATTAATTGAGTTAACTGCGCCAATGTTATTATCTTTCTTAAACTGTAAATCATTAGAGACAGCTTTCACAATATCCTGGCAATCGTCAAACACACCTTTAACAGCAATATTATAAATATTCTTATCGTGCAAGCTAAACATCTGTGCAGCCTGGAATGGGCTCATTGTTCCATAAGGTGAAAGCATAAATACATTAACACCCTTCTTACCCTTCATCGCATATTCAGCTGCTGGCCCAGTATCTCCAGATGTCGCGCCTAAAATATTTAATGTTTTGTTTTGTTTGGTAAGAACGTATTCAAAAATATGCCCTAAAAACTGCATAGCAATATCTTTAAAAGCTAATGTAGGCCCATTTGAAAGAGATAATAAATAAAGGTTATCTTTAAGCTTTAAAGTTGGCGTTATCTCGTTAGGGTCTTGATTAGTTCGGTTGTAAGCAAATACTTCTGGTGTGTATGTTTTATTTATAATCACCTTTAAATCATCAGCAGGAATATCATCAACAAATTTTTCAAAAATTGAAAATGCCAGCTCCTGATAAGACATAGTTCGCATCTGGTTTAAATCATTAACTGTAAATTTAGGATAGCTTTTGGGAAGATATAAGCCACCATCTGGCGCCAATCCACCCAACAAAACGTCACAAAAATTTAATTCAGGAGACTTCCCTCTTGTAGAAATATACTTCATAGTTTTAC
>Ga0209192_10001040_pt1 | contig 23639 bp, 19 predicted proteins | sample ArcticOcean_MG_C_11_FD_187433 | JGI IMG/M metagenome (GOLD analysis project Ga0209192, IMG submission 187433) | Marine microbial communities from western Arctic Ocean - ArcticOcean_MG_CB2_154 (SPAdes) (version 2) | ecosystem: Environmental > Aquatic > Marine > Oceanic | place: Arctic Ocean... | reverse complement strand
ATCTTCAATACTATCTCTTGTTGTCCCAGGGATGTCTGAAACTATTGCTTTGTCTTCGTTTAAAAGAGTATTTAGAAGAGATGATTTTCCAGCATTGGGTTTTCCTGCTATTGCAACAGAAATACCGTTCTTTAATACATTTCCTGATTTAAAAGAGTCTATTAGTTTTTCTAGTTCAGACTGAATTTTAATAGTTAGTTTTTTGAATTCACTTCTTTCAGCGAATTCAACATCTTCTTGAGAAAAATCTAATTCTAATTCTATCATTGAAGAAAAATGTAGAAGTTCAGCTCTTAATTTTTTTAAATCATTACTGAATCCATTTTTCATTTGCTCCATGGCAAGTTTATGAGAACCTTCATTTTCTGAAGCGATTAAATCAGCTACAGCTTCAGCTTGATTTAAATCCATTTTACCATTAATAAATGCTCTTAAAGTAAATTCACCTGGGTTAGCAACTCTAATTCCATTTTCAATAAATAAATCAATAATTTCTTGTTGAATATAAGTGGATCCATGGCAAGAAATTTCAATTGTATTTTCTCCGGTATAGGAGTGAGGACCTTTGAATAAAGTAACTAGTACTTCATCAAGTTCATATCCATTTTTAATTAAATGACCTAGATGAACTGTGTGAGATTTTTGATTCGAAAGTTTTTTACTTCCTTTAGGCTTAAATAGTTTTTCAGTTGTAGAAATTGCATTTAATCCTGATATTCTAATTACTGATATTGCACCCAGTCCATTAGGGGTTGCTAAAGCTATTATTGTTTCTTGATTAATCATTTTGATATTTAACAGATTGTGTCAAAAATGACTGCAGCATCTGTAAACCAATTTTTTGAACTAATAATTTGACTTGTACTTATTTTTATACAAAGCATTTCATTGTTTATAGATGAAAAGTCAACTAAATTAGTTATCAAACTAAGATCAAGGTTTTGAATTGAATTATTATTTAATTCAATCTTTTGTAGCTTAGTATTAGTACTTAAATCTAAATCTTTAATTGAATTGTTATTTAAATACAAAATTTCTAATTCTGTATTAAGACTTAAATCAATTCCAGAAATTAAATTATCATTTAAAGAAATCTTTTGAAGCTTAGTATTAGTACTTAAATCTAAATTTTTAATTGAATTGTTATCTAAATACAAAATTTCTAATTCAGTATTAAGACTTAAATCAATTTTAGAAATTAAATTATCATTTGCAATAAGAACTTTCAATGATAAAAAGTCTTCAATACCAGTTAAATCATTAACTCCTTTTTCTGATAAATTTAAAGATGTTATTTTTTTAATTTTACTAGTATTAACAAAACCGTCAATATTATCATCTACACCAATTTCAATTAAATATTTTTCAAAAATATTATCCGGTATTTTTGTCATTTCAGTGAACTCAGCAATTATACTTTTATCTGAATCAATAATTAAAGATATTTTACTTAAAGAGTCATTTAAATCACCCGACCATTTAACAAACGAATATCCAGTATTTGCTTCAGCAGAAAATTCAATTTGATCTCCAAGCCATACCGTTCCCTTGTCTGGACTTACTGTTCCCGATCCTAATGGGTTAACCGAAGTGGTTAGTTCAAATAAAACAGGATCACTTTTGCATGAAAACACTACACTTATTAATAATAAAATAATTATTTTTTTCATATTAAATCTCTTTAGTAAATGTACTTCTTTTTTTATGTAATTCACTCTCATAATTTTTCCAGAATGCCTGAATAGAAGTGTTTTCAATTAATTCAGGATTTGTTTCGACTTCCTTAATTCCTCTTTTATTAAACATACTTTGTAAGTCATTAAATAAAATAGCAGTAACTCCTTTGTTTTGATACTTAGGATGTACTCCTATTAAATACAAAGAGGCCTTGTTATTAAATCTTTGTGCTTTCAAAATATTTAAAAATCCAAAAGGAAATAATTTTCCATTTACTTTTTTTAATGCTTTTGAAAAGGATGGCATTGTAATGGCGAATGCAACTAATTTTCCGTCATTATCTACTACACTTTTTATAAAATCTGGATGAATATATCTTATATATTTTTCCTTATAATGATCTACTTGATATTGTTGAATTGGAACAAAAGTTTGTAAAGTATTATATGTTTTGTTTAGAAGATAAAACATTTCATCTAAATATGGAACTACCTCATTTGTTTTTTTAAATGTTAATGGTTTCAGATTATATCTTTTCATTATTAACTCTGAAAATTTCTTAACCTTTTTAGGAGCCTTGTCTTCATCCCAAATCTGTATCCTGTACTCAACCCATTCTGCAAGTTTTTTCATTTTGAGCTTTTTTAAATGCTCTTTTTGATAAGAGTTGTGATACCAGGTAATCATAGTATTTAATTCATTATACCCATGAGTTAATAACCCTGCTTTATCCATGTTTGAAAAACCTACTGGACCCTCTATAAATGAAAGTTTTCTTTTTTTACCAAAATCTATTACTGCTTCTATTAATTTTTCAGAAACTTCAATATCATCAACTACATCATACCATCCGAATCTTACTTTATTTTTATTTTGTTCTTTAACTTCTATCCAATTAACAATAGCAGCAATTCTTCCGACAATCTTATCGTTTTTATAAGCTAAAAAATATTCAGCTTCAGCATTTTTAAAAACAGGGTTTTTTGTCTTGTCCATCATGTTTAGTTCTTCATTAGAAATAGGAGGTACCCAATACTTAGAGCCTTTATATAATGAAAATGGAAAATTCACAAAATCCTTATATTCTTTTAAAGTTTCCGCTGTTTTTATAACTATCATCTTTTGTTCTTTCTGTTAACTTTTTTAATCAATCTGCTTTCTTTTTTATCGAATCTCTTATTGATTTTATCTTGTTTTTTTATTAATTTATATTCCTTCTTTAAGTTTTTGTTTACACTTTTCCGTTCATTTCTTTCATCTTTCATCTTATTTCTATCTATTGGTAATTTATCTTGATGCCAATCAAATCTTGATGAAAAACCTAATTCTAAAAATAAATAGTTTTTAGGATTAATCATATTAAAACCTGAATTGAAATCAATTTGAAAGTTTCTATCAATTAAATGAGCTATCCCAGTCTTCACAAAGTCACTTGAGAAAATAGTATTTTTTCTTTTTGAATATTCAATGAAAGCTGACCATCTTGGATTATTGAAATTATTAGTTAGTGTAACTGTATAATTCATTGATGGAATTCTATAATTTAAATCTTCAAAACTAATGTTATTTACTAACACCCAGTTTTTTAAAAAATGGTTTTGAGTAATTATATTTATTTCATAACTAATTTGTTTATCATTTAATAAAATTATTTTTCTAATTATTTCATTACTTTCAGAAAGAGCAAAATTTTCATTTGTTTGTTTATCAACAATTAATCCTATCAATCCTAGATGTGAATTTAAAGAATACAAATAGTCTTTTTCGTTAATATTCAATCCAATATTGATAGATAATGCAGGAATAAAATCAATTGCTTTTATTTTATTATTAGCTCTCCAACTATATAAATTTGTTTTATACCAGTCTTTATTTTTAAATGGATTAAAAACAAGATATTTTATTCCAACTGATGTCTTTTTTAAATATGGATTTGAGTTATTTTTTAAGCCTACATAATTATTATTAATTAAACTTCCTTTGACTAAAAACTCTAGATTTTCAAACAAAGCTCCATACCTAAAAATAAAATTAAATTCTTGTTCATTAATTTCTTTTTTACTTAATCCAATATTATTGTTTTTAAATCCAGTTTCAAATTGTAAAACATTTTTTCCAACTGAGAAAGCGCCTTGTGAAGAACCTGGGCGATTAGAGTTAATAGTTTCAGTATACTGAGAATTCAGTAGAGAAAAGTTCATAATAATTAGAAAAAAAGAAATGTTATTTTTCATACTTTAAAAGATATAAATTTAAATAATATCATTTAATGATCTTTTAGATTATTAATTAAATTCTTAAGTTGTATTTTTATTTTTTGTAAAAATGGAAACTTTTTTTGAAATATTACTTGCTTTGTTTCTTATGTCATATGTAATAAGAAAAATAACTCCTTACATAATAGCTTATTTTTTAAGAAGACTTGAAAAAAAGGTAAGAAGTAAGTTTAATCAAAACAACTCAGAAAGTTTTAAATCTTCTCCCAATAGTAATGATAATAAAAAGGAAAAAGTTGGTGAGTATGTTGACTTTGAAGAGATAGATTAAAACTGTATTTGAATGAAAAATTATTTAACTCATTTAGTGTGTATAATAGTATTAGCATTAATTTCTGTTACTTACTTTTATCCCGTTTTATCTGGTAAATCAATTCAACAATCTGACATCTCTCAATTTAAGGGAATGTCCAAACAAATAGTTGACCATAGAGAAGAGTTTAATGAAGAGCCTTACTGGCTGGATAATGCCTTTCTAGGAATGCCATCATATCAAGTTAGTGCTAAATATCCATTTGATGTTTTATATTATATAGATCAAACTATAAGATTCCTTCCAAGACCTGCTGATTATTTGTTTTTATATCTATTGTCTTTTTATTTTTTAATTATATCATTAAATATAAATTACAGATATGCATTGTTTGGAGCAATGGCATTTGGTTTCTCAACATATTTGATCATTATATTAGGAGTAGGTCATAATACTAAAGCTTTAGCTTTAGGTTATTTACCTTTGATTGTCGCTGGATTTTTAACAGTTTTAAGAGGGAATTATTTAAAAGGATTTTTAATTTCTTCTCTTTTTTTAGGTCTTCAAGTTCATGCTAATCATTATCAAATGACTTATTACACATTGATAATGCTTTCAATTATTGTTTTAGTTCATTATTATAGTTTTATAAATTTAAAAGATTTTAAAAAAATATATAAATCTTTTTCTGTATTTATCTCAATTGGTTTGCTTGCACTGTTAATGAACGCGCCCTCATTATTAGCTACAAAAGAATATTCAGAGTTTAGTACAAGAAGTAAAAATGAAATAACTATTAATACAGATGGCTCAACTAAAGAATCATTAAATGGTTTAGACAAAGAATACATTACTGAATACAGTTATGGAATTTTAGAGAGTTTTAATCTTGTTTTTCCAAGATTTATGGGTGGAGGAAGTTCCGAAAGAATCAGAGAAGATTCTAAGTTTATGGATTTTGTAAGATCATTAGATTCCAATCAAGCCCAACAAGTTTACCAATACTCTAAAGTTTACTGGGGAGATCAGCCAATAGTAGCAGCACCTGCTTATATCGGAATTTCTATATTTTTCATTTTTTTAATGTCTCTTTTACTTGTTAATGATTTAAATAGAAAATGGATATTAATAGCTGTTTTAGTATCATTATTATTATCCTGGGGAAAGAATTTTTCGTTTTTAACTGATTTAATGATTGATTATTTTCCATTATACGACAAATTTAGAGCTGTTTCATCCATACAGGTGATTATTGAATTTTGTGTTCCGTTATTGGCTGTTTTTGGCTTAAAAAACTTCTTGTCCGTTAATACAGATGATATTAAAAAGCTAAATGCTTTAAAATATGTATCTGTATTTTTAATACTACTTATTTTAGTTTTTTATTTTTTTGGAACTAGTTTGTTTGACTTTAAGTCTGATTTTGAAATTTTCTCTCAGTATCCTGAAATTCTTAGTTTAATAATTGAAGAAAGACAATATGTTTTTGAATCTGATCTTTTAAGGTCTTTAATTATAGTTATATGTTGTTCAGTATCTTTTTATTTGTTTTTAAATAAATTTATCAAAAAAGATTTAACGATTTTTATCATCACAGCTATTCTAGTATTTGATTTATGGAACGTAGATAAAAATTATGTTAATTCAGATCAATTTGTTAAAAAATCTTTAGTTGAGGTTCCATTCCAAAAAACAATAGCAGATAAAGCTATTTTAGAAGATGATTCTGATTTTAGAGTATTTGAGCCAATAGGTGGTTTCTCTAACGCTAGAACATCATATTTCCACAAATCAATAGCTGGTTACCATGCTGCAAAACCTAAAAGAATTCAGAACTTATATGATTTTTACATAAGTAAAAATAGTTATGATGTACTTAATATGTTAAACGTTAAATACATAATTCAAAATAGTGAGAATAATCCGTTAGGAGTAACTAGAAATCCTAATAACTTAGGTAATGCGTGGTTTGTTAATAGTTTAATTAATGTTGATAATGCCGATGATGAATTATTAGGGTTAAAAAACATAGATTTAGCCACTACTTGTTTAACTCAGGAATCTGATATTGGAAACATTGACTATAAATTAAATGAAATGGATCAAATTAAATTGGTTTCAAGAAAAGCAAATCAATTAATTTACAACTCAAGAACTTCTTCAGATCAATTTGCAGTTTTTTCAGAAGCTTATTATAAAAATGGATGGCAAGCTTATATAGATAATGAACAAGTAAAACATTTTAAAGTCAATTATTTACTTAGAGGAATGAAAATTCCCTCAGGCGTTCATGAAATAAAGTTTGAATTTATTTCAAAAGTTGTAACCACAGGATTTTATCTTTCATTATTTTCTTATTTAATTTTTATAATTGTGTTTATTAAATTTATTTTAAACAAAAAAGATGTACAATAAAATTCCTAAAAAAAGATATGACAAAACTTTAAGCATACTTAAAGAGGTTTGCCCATCTCCTAAGGTAATATACGATTTAGGTGTGATCAATCCATTTACTGAAATAATGAAAGAAAATAATTATAAAGTATATAATTCAGGTAGTCAGGATTTAGATATTGATTTTAAATTAGATATCCCTGATGATGTTGATTTAGTTACTGGTTTTGAAATTCTTGAACACCTTGTTTCTCCATATCCGTTGTTAAGTTCATTAAATGCTAAAAGATTATTTATAACTGTTCCTTTAAATTTATGGTTTTCAAAAGCATACAGAAGTAAAACTGATGAAAGAGATCGTCATTTTCATGAATTTGAAGAATGGCAATTTGATTGGTTACTTGAAAAAGCAGGTTGGAAAATTATAAAGAAAGAAAAATGGACTAATCCTTCTTTTAAACTAGGTTTAAGACCTCTTTTAAGAAACTTTCATAATAGATATTATGCTGTTTATGCTGAAAGAGATAAGACTGGTAGCTGGCCTAATAAGGACAGTTATACTAATTATTACAGAGGAGTTCTAAATCTATAACATATGAAGATAGGTATGATATTAGACGCACCTTTTCCAATTGACCCAAGGGTCAGTAACGAAGCAAGCGCTTTAATTTCAGCTGGTCATGAGGTTTATTTGTTTTGTTTATCCTATTCAAAAAAATTCATTAAAAAAGAAGTAATTGATTCAATAAATATTAGAAGATATTATTGTTCGAAATTAACCTATAAATTTTCTGCTTTAGCTTATACGTTTCCATATTATAAAATTAATATGAGCAGAAAAATCAATAATTTTCTTAATTCAAACAGTATTGATAGAATACATATTCATGATATTCAAATTGCTAGCTCGGTTTTTAAGGCTAATTTAAAATCTCTTCCTGTAACTTTAGATCTTCATGAAAATAGACCGGAAATAATGAAGTTTTATAAGCATGTAAACTCATTTTTAGGAAAACTATTGATATCTCCAAAGAAATGGAAAATTGCTGAAGAAAAATTCAGTAAGGCTGCTAATAATATTATTGTTGTAACTAATGCTGCAAAAACTGAACTTTGTAATAGAATTGGTTTAAATAAAAATAAGATAACAGTATTTCCAAATACTGTCAGAAAAAGTTTTTACACTGATTTTGATTTAGATAATAATTTAGTAGAAAAATATAGAGATAATTTTGTTTTACTTTATTTAGGAAATACTTCAAAAAGAAGAGGTATTTCAACTGTTATTAATTCATTAAAGGTTTTAAAAACTCAAATTCCTGAAATCAAATTTATTATTGTTGGATCTAGTTCTTATGACAACGAATTAAAATATTTATCAAAAATTAACAATGTTCAGAACCTTATCTCATTTGAAGGTTGGAGAAATGAAAATTCTTTTCAATCTTATCTCTCAATTTGTGATATTGGAGTATCTCCGTTAGAATCAAACATTCATCATGATACAACATATGCTAATAAAATATTTCAATATATGTCATTTGGTTGTCCAATGATTTGTAGTAATGTTATAGCTCAGAAGGAAATTGTAGAAAAATATGAAGTAGGAGAGTTGTTTAGTCCAGGCAATAGTAAGGAATTTACTGAAAAAGTAATTAGTCTTTATAATAATATAGATAAAATAAATACATATAGTTTAAATTCTAGAAGTGCTATTGAAAATCACTTAAATAATGATATTGTATCAACTGAAATTGTAAAAATGTATGGTTAATAATAAAATATTAATTATAACTTATTATTGGCCTCCTTCGGGTGGATCTGGCGTTCAACGTTGGTTGAGTTTTTCAAATAGCTTAGTCAATATGGGATATGATGTAACAGTTCTTACTGCAGAATTTCCAGATTATCCATTAATAGATATGAGCTTGAAAAGTAAAATAGATCCTTTGATTAAGATTTTAAAGGTTCCTGTTTTTGAACCTGCCAAGTTTTTCAAGTCAAAAAAAACTAATTCTGATAATATTGAAGGTAAAGGGATTTTAAATTATTTAAAACTTTTTATTAGATCTAATTTTTTCTTTCCTGATTCAAGGATGTTTTGGATAAATGATGTGGTTAATACTGCATCTTCCTTTATAAATAAAAATAATATTAACTGTGTTGTTACTACTTCACCTCCTTTTAGCCTAAATATAATAGGCTTTAAATTAAAATTAAGAAACGATATCAAATGGATATCCGACCATAGAGATCCTTGGTCAGATTTTTTTCAGTTCAAAAACATGCCAATGTTTAATTATGTTAAAAATAAACATACAAAGTGGGAAGAAAGATGTTTGAGATTGGCTGATTCAGTGATTGTTACATCACCTTCTCTTAAAAAGACATATTCTAAAATTAATAACAATACACATTTAATAACGAACGGATTTAATGATATTGAAGACACTTATGCTAATGAGAATTTTGGTATTATTTATTCAGGAGTTATGAAATCTTCTCAAAATCCTAAAATGTTATGGAAAGTTCTTTATGAAATCTCTAAAGCCAATAAATCATTCAGGAAAGACTTTAGTTTAAAACTGATTGGAAGTTTTGATAAATCTATTCATCAAAATAAACATCTTAAGAAATTAAAAGAAAATGTGGTTTTTGAAGATTATATGAGTAAAGATACTCTAGCAGAAAATTTATCAATTGGAAAAGTATTTATTTTATGTGACGTTGATCAGCTTGATGGAGGTAATTTAATACCAGGTAAGTTTTTCCACTATTTGTCTTATAAAATTCCTATTGTTGCTTTCTCATCAATAAAAAGTGATACTTATAATATTGTTAAAGAAACTAAATCTGGAAATGTGTTTGAATTTTCAAATGAAATTGATTTAAAAAATCATATTTTAGAACTGTATTCTAATTTTAAAAACGGCAATTATTTATTAAGTTCAAGTGATATTGAAAAATATAAATATTCAAATTTAAGTTCGGAATTAAGAGACATTATTAACAAAATAAATAATTAGTGGGTATAGTTTTTAAACAAACTTCATGGAACATTGTTACAATCTCTGTTGCTATTTTAATAGGAGGAGTTAATACCTTGTATTTTTATCCTGAATTTTTAAAAGATGATTATTATGGTTTAGTAGTTTTTTTATTAGCAACTTCTAACTTACTACAGCCGTTAATGTCATTTGGAGCTCAACATACTATTATTAAATTTTTTAGCTCTTTTACTGAAAAGAAAAAGAAAGATCAATTTTTATCTAGTGTAATTTTTTTACCTCTATTTTTTATTATTCCAATTACCTTTCTTGTTGTTCAATTTCACGATCTAATTGCTCAATTCCTTTCGATTAAAAATCCTATTATTGAATCATATATATGGGTGATTTTTTTGGTTTCATTTGCAACTTCTTATTTTGAAGTTTTTTATTCTTGGTCAAGAGTTCAATTCAAATCTATTTTTGGAAATATTTTGAAAGAAATTTATCCTCGACTATCGGTTCTTTTATTACTGATTTTAGTTTCTTTAAATATATTAACTAAAGAAAATTTTGTTTGGTGGCTAACAGGTTTCTATTATTTAAGATTGATCTTAATGATAGTATATTCTTTTTATTTATACACACCGACATTTTCAATTACATTTCCGGAAAATTTTAAAGAAATACTTTCTTATTCTTTTTATATTTTATTAGCTGGATCTGCTGCTAGTTTTTTGATTGATATTGATAAGTATATGATTCCTCAAAAGCAAGCAATTAGCCAAACTGCATATTATGCAGTTGCTGTTTTTATTGCTACAGTTGTAGAAATTCCAGGAAGAGCTATGTTTCAAATTTTAAACCCATTAGTTGCCAAATCATTAAACAACGGGAATTATTCTGAACTAAAAAGTCTTTATAAAAAAAGCTCTGAAAACTTATTACTTGTTAGTGGATTGTTTTTTTTATTAATTAATCTAAATATAGATTCATTCTATCTTTTATTAAACAATCAATACTATTCAAATGCTTCTTTAGTTGTTCTTATTATTTCATCAGCTAAGTTGATTCAAATGAGTTTTGGTTGTGGCCCTGCAATATTAGCTACATCAAACTTTTATAGAATCACTCTACCGTTTTCAATTTCAATGGCAGTATCAGTTTATTTACTCAACGATTACTTAATAGATTTATATGGCATAAATGGAGCTGCAATTTCAACTTTTATTGTATTGTTAGTATTTACTGCATTAAAAATTATATACATTGTCTTTAAGATTAATATTCAGCCATATAATTTAAATTCTTTAAAAATATTGTTTTCAATTTTTATAGTTTACTTAATAAGCTATTTTGTGAAACTTGATATGAATCCTTTATCAGAAATTATTATAAGATCAATTGGGATAGTAATTATTTATTTTATAATGATAAGTTTTTTTGGAATTTCTCAAAAACTTAAGAATTTACTTAATTTAAAATTTTAATTCTAAATATTTTTTAAGTCTTGATTTTTTTTCTGTCATCAGTTTTTTTGGTGATCCATTAAAAATTAAATTACCTCCATTTTCACCTCCGTCTGGACCTAAATCAATTACATTGTCCGAACATTTTATAAGATCTAGATTGTGTTCTACTACAATAATTGAATGACCATTGTCAAGTAATGAATTAAAAGATTTAAGAAGTTTTTTTATATCATGAAAATGAAGCCCTGTTGTTGGCTCGTCAAAAATAAATAGTGTTTTTTTACCTTTATTTCCTTTTAATAAAAATGTAGCTAATTTAATCCTTTGAGCTTCACCTCCAGAAAGAGTAGAGGAGGATTGTCCAAGCTGGACATAACCCATACCTACATCTTGTAATGGTTTTAGTTTACTACTTATTTTTTTATTTTCATGTATAGAGAAAAAATTGATAGCTTCATCTACAGTCATTGTTAAGATGTTATCAATAGTCATACCTTGGTATTTAACTTTTAAAATTTCATTTTTAAATCTTTTTCCTTTGCAATTTTCACAAATCAAACTGACATCCGCCATGAATTGCATTTCTATTTTTACACTACCTTCTCCTTTACAATTTTCACATCTTCCTCCATCAACATTAAAAGAAAAATGTTTTGCTTTATAATTATTTAGTTTTGACAACTTTAAAGAGGAATATAAATTACGGATATCATCATATATTTTTAAATATGTAACTGGGTTAGACCTAGATGAAGTTCCGATCGGGTTTTGATCGATGAATTCAATTTCATCAATTTTTGAAATATCTCCACTTATACTGTCAAATTGACCAGGTTTTATTTTAAACATTCCCTTTTCTTTCAATAGTGCAGGGTAAAGTATTTTTTTGACTAGAGTTGTTTTGCCGCTTCCAGAAACTCCTGTAATTACTGTTAAATTGTTTAAAGGGAATTCTACATTAATGTTTTTAAGGTTGTTTTCTCTTGCTCCTTTAATTATTATTTTTCCACTACTATATCTTGATTTACCTGACTTAGTAATTTCTTCCTTTTTGTTTAAATATTTTGAAGTTAAACTATTTGATTTTAATATTTCTTTAATTGAGCCTTGGGCTACTACTAAACCACCATTAGATCCTGCTTCAGGACCTATATCTATTATATGATCAGCACATCTTATTATATCTTCATCATGTTCAACTACAATTACTGTATTTCCAAGATTTTTTAATTCTTTTAATATGTCAATTAATTTTTCAGTATCACGTGGATGTAGCCCAATACTGGGTTCGTCTAAGACATAAAGTGAACTTACTAATGAACTTCCTAATGATGTTGCTAAATTTATTCTTTGTGATTCTCCACCTGAAAGCGTGCTAGATTTTCTATTTAATGTTAAGTATCCTAAACCAACATTGCTTATAAATTTCAGTCTACTATTAATTTCTTTTAAAACTCTGTTAGCCAATTCATTTTCATAATCATTTAATTTAAGATCATTGAAAAACTTAATAACAGAACTAATTGGCATTTGAACTAAATCAGTAATTGATTTACTATTTATTTTAACATAAGAGGCTTCTATTTTTAATCTATTGCCATTACAAGTTGAACATGTAGTTTTTCCCCTGTACCTAGAAAGCATTACTCTATTTTGAATTTTATAAATTTTTGATTCAAGTTTATTAAAAAAATAATTTAATCCTTTAAAAAATTCATTTCCTTCCCAAACTATATTTATTTGATCTTTAGAAAGTTGATAGTATGGTTTGTGAATTGGAAATTTAAAATTTGAAGCATTTTTTATTAATTCATTTTTATATTTTTTCAGTTTTTCACCTCTCCATGGTGCAATAGCGTTTTCGTATACAGATAAACCAGTATTTGGAACAACTAGTTCAGGGTCTATCCCAACTATATCTCCGTAACCTCCACATTTAGAACAAGCACCTAGTGGGTTGTTGAAACTAAACAAATGCTGTGTAGGTTCATTAAATTTTATATTGTCTTTTTCAAAATTATTATTAAAATCGAATTCTTTTTTTAGATTTAGATTTTCGATAGTTAACTTACCATTACCCTCAAAAAAAGCTAATTCTATTGAGTCAGAAATCCTATTTAAATAATCAATATCATTTTTGTAAATAGAACGATCTACAACTAAATGAAATTTTTCATGATTTAAATCATTTAAACCTTCAATTCTTTTTATTTCTCCATTGATCTTTATTCTAGCAAACCCTTGTTCCTTAATTAAGTTTAACGATTGTTTACTATCGGAAAGTTTATTTAACTTTTTTGGAGACATTATCATGAATTTGTCACCTGTTTTAAACTCTTTTATTTTATTTACTACAGAATTAATAGAATCTTTCTTTACCTCTAATTTTGAAACAGGAGAATAGGTTCTTCCTATTCTAGCAAATAACAACTTCAAATAATCATAAATTTCAGATGAAGTTCCTACTGTTGACCTAGGATTAGAGTTGTTGACTTTTTGTTCTATTGCAATAGCAGGAGAAATCCCTGTAATACTGTCAACTTTAGGTTTGTTAAGTTTCCCTAAAAATTGTCTAGCATATGAAGACAAACTTTCAATGTATCTTCTTTGTCCTTCAGCATAAAGTGTGTCAAATGCTAAACTCGATTTTCCAGAACCTGATAGTCCAGTAATAACTATTAATTTATTTTTAGGAATATCTAAATCTATGTTTTTTAGATTGTGCATTTTAGCACCTCTAATTTTAATAAATCCAGGACTTAATTTATGATTTTCCAAATTCTAAAATAATCTATAAAGATAATCTTTAAAACACTTTAAATATTTTAATTTTTAAAAGTATTAATTATTGATTTTCTACCAATTTTTTTGGTAATAGGATCATTGTTTAAATTCCATGCTCTTGCAGGTGAAAATTTTCTTCCATACCAGATAATTTGTAAATGAAGCTTGTTCCAAAGCTTTTCAGGAAAAAGTCTTTTAGCATCTTTTTCAGTAGTTTTTACATTTTTTCCATTAGACATTCCCCAACGATACATTAGGCGATGAATGTGTGTGTCAACAGGAAATGTAGGTATATTAAATGCTTGTGCTAGTACTACTCCGGCAGTTTTGTGACCAACTGCAGGAAGTTCTTCTAAATCCTCGAAATTTCCAGGAACTTTTCCGTTGTGTTTGTTAATTAAAATATGAGATAATCCATGAATTCCTTTGGACTTCATTGGAGATAATCCTACTGGTTTAATAATTTGTCTTATTTGATCTACACTTAATTTAATCATATCATACGGGTTGTCAGCTTTTGAAAATAAAATAGGAGTTATTTTATTCACTCCAATATCAGTACTTTGTGCAGATAATAAGACCGCAATTAAAAGTGTATATGGATCTTTATGATCTAAAGGAACAGGAACCTTTGGAAAGAGTAGTTCAAGGGTATCTATTATGTAATTAATTTTTTCAGTTTTGTTCATAATAATTATGTAAATTTAAAAATTAAAAATTTTATAATATGTTAAAAATTGGAGATAATTTACCTGATTTTTCTTGTCAAGATGATAAAGGTAATACAGTGACACAAGATGACTTTAAAGGTAAGAATATAGTATTATTCTTTTATCCCAGAGCTAATACACCAGGATGTACAGCACAAGCTTGTAATTTGTCTGAGAATTATGATAGACTAACCAAAGCAGGTTATTCAATTTTTGGTGTCAGTGCAGATCAGGTTAAACATCAATCTTCATTTTCAAATAAATTTGGTTTTCCATACCCTTTACTTGCAGATACTCAGAAGACATTAATAAATAGTTTTGGTGTGTGGGGTTTTAAAAAATTTATGGGTAAAGAATACGAAGGTATTTTAAGAACTACATTTGTTTTAAATAAGGATAGTATAATAACAAACGTAATAGAAAAGGTAAAAACAAAAGACCATACAAGTCAAATTCTTGATCTATAGCTGTTTATATCCAAAAAGATTTTTTTCTTTTATTAATGTTGTTACTTTTTTTGGTATCATTTTTTCCCAACCTTCTTCATTATTCTTGATCATTTCGAGTACTCTCTGTGAATAGATATCTAGTAAAGCTTTATCAAAACCAAAAATATCAATAACCTTGTTGTTGAATTTGAAAAACTTATAAAGATTCTTCATTCTTGGAGCAACATGCAGATTGTTACTGTTAATTATATCTCCGTTAATTTTCATAGGATATAGAAATATTCTTAAGTTTTTATAGAAGAGTTTTCCAAAAGCTTCAAGTATACCACCGCTTAAATGATTGTAATATTTTTCATCAAAAATTTCTACTAAATTATTTACACCCATAGTTAGAACAATTTTCTCTTGAGTGTAGTTTGAAAAATATTCGGCTAATCTATAATATTCCTTAAAATTAGTAATCATAACCGTTAGTCCAAGGGAGCATAGAAGAGTTGCTCTATGAATAAAGTCAATTTCATTTACGTCTCCATTTGAAGTTTTTAAATTAGATAGGGTAATTTCAAATACAGTTAAATGTTTTTTTTCATCATAATCTTCTTCATGAGACATTATTTCAATTGACTTGTCAAACATGTCTTCATTTACTTTAGTTACTGGTCTAAAACTTCCTCTAATGGCTAAAATATTTTTTTTATGTAAAACTCTTGCTGGTAATATATTATTTCCATCAGGTCCGAACATAACTGCTTCTGTCATACCATTTTTAACCAGTTCTAGACTCATTACTCTATTATCCACATTCTTGAATAATGGTCCAGAGAAATTAACAGTGTCAATTTCTATAGCTCCAGGATCAATATGATCATAAAGGTATTTTAATAACTTTCTAGGTTCATCGTGTTTGTAATAAGCACCATATATTAAATTTAAACCCATCAAACCTAAGGCTTCTTGTTGTGCTCTAGCTTCAAACAAGTTAAACCTAACATGAATTAATATTTCGCTAAAATCTTGAGAAGAATCCGTTTGAAATTTAATGCCCATCCAACCATGTCCACGATATTTTTTTGCAAAATCAATTGTAGCCACCGTGTTTGCATAAGTAAAGAACATCTTGTTGGGATGATCTTTTCGATCCATCCTAGATTCTAATAAATTAACTTCATGAGACAACATTTTTTTTAATCTAGATTCAGACACATACCTGTTGTCCGGTTCTTCACCATATATAGCATCACTAAATGCTTTATCGTAAGCACTCATAGTTTTAGCTATAGTTCCGGAAGCGCCTCCTGATCTAAAAAAGTGTCTAGCAACTTCTTGACCAGCACCAATCTCGGCGAAAGTTCCATAAATGTGCTTGTTTAAATTTATTCTTAAAGCTTTAGCTTTAACAGAGGGGATGTTTTCAAAAGGTTGATCACCTTTAAGAGAAATTGACATATTATTAAAATATATTATGCTAAGTTAAAAAGTTTATCAACTAAAAAATATATTTTTATAAAAAATTCTTTTGAAAATTACTTTTCTTGGTACTGGAACATCAACTGGAATTCCTTTAATTGGAAGTAGTCATCCAGTTTGCCTAAGTCAAAATACAAAAGACAAACGTCTTAGATCCTCAATTAAAATAGATTTTGATGACAATACTTATATAATTGATTGCGGTCCAGACTTTCGTCAACAAATGATAAATAGTAATTGTAAAAAAATTGATGGTATTCTTTTCACTCATGAACATGCTGATCATACTGCAGGTTTGGACGATATACGACCTTATTGTTTTAGAAATGGATCATTACCAATTTATGGACATAAAAGAGTCCTAGATAATCTTTCTAATAGATTCCGTTATATATTTAAGAATGATAACAAGTATCCTGGAGCTCCATCTGTTGTGCCGAATTATGTAGATTCTAGCTCGTATCTAAATTTAAATAAATTCAATGTTGTTCCTATTTCTTATTTACATGCAGATTTACAGGTTTACGGATATAGGTTTAAAGATTTCGCCTACTTAACAGACTTAAAAACGATAGAAGTTAATGAAATTGATAAGCTTAAGAATTTAGATACTTTAGTTTTAAATGCTATTAGAATTGAGCCACATTTTTCACATTTAAATTTACAAGAAGCTTTAGATTTGATAAAAATAATTAATCCAAAAAAAACTTATTTAACTCATATAAGTCATATGTTAGGCTTTCATGATGATGTTGAAAAGGAATTGCCAGAAAATGTTCACTTGTCTTATGACGGACTAATTATTGAGGTGAATTGATTTTTTCATTCATCCATTTTAACATGGATTTAAAATTATCAGGTGATACTCCATGACCAATAGGATATTCTTCGAAAATGTAATCAACTTTATTTTGATCTAATATTTTTAGACTTTGTTTGGAAAGTTCAAATGGAAGTATTTCATCTTGTGTTCCATGCGAAACATAAAAGGACAGCTTCTTCAAAGTTTTAATTTCTGAAATATCTATAATATTAGGATCAAATGCTCCGCTTAATGAAATTACATTATTAACTTTTTCAGGGAATGATAAAGCAACAGCGTTCACTAGCATAGATCCTTGACTAAAACCCAATAGTGTAATATTCTTTTTATCAATATTGTATATTTCAATACATTGATCAATACATGTTACAATCCTATCTCTAGACTCTTGAGCTTTAGTAATATCGTAAGATTTATTTCCATTAAAGTCTAGTGATATATTATACCAAGCATAACCGTCATTTTGTATTTCAATATCTCCTCTTAAGGAAATTATTGTTATATGCTCAGGAATTGCTCTAGAGAATGAAAATAAATCTTTTTCATTACTGCCATAACCGTGAACCATGATAAGAAGAGGGGATAAGGTATTTTCTAAATTTGACTTACGAACTAAATGATAAAAAGGTAATTTGTTATTCATTAATAGTAATCTTATTTCCATTTATTACCCCCAGAGGTTTTCCTTTCATTTTCATTCCTAGAAAAGCACTATTTTTTGATTTAGAAAGAATATGGTTTTTAGAAAAGACATAATCTTCAAGAGTAAATAAAGTCAGTGAAGCTTTGTTGTCAATTTCTAACCTAGGCTTTTCAATATTAAATATTTTACGTCCTCGAGTCAGAATTTCAATAGTTTCATCTAGCTTAAATAGTGTTAGTAAAGATCCGAAAAGTGATTCTAATCCTATAGTACCATACTTAGCATTTTTAATATCTGTTTTTTTATTTTCTATATCAATAGGAAGGTGGTCGCTTGTAACCATGTCAATTGCACCAGTTCTAACTCCTTTAATCAATGCTAACCTATCTTTTTCTTCTCTTAATGGTGGAAGTACTTTAAACCTAGTATCGAAATCTTTTAATTTTTCATCGTTAAAAACTAAATTGTGTATAGCTACACTACAGGTTACGTTTAATCCTTTAGATTTAGCTTTTTTAATTAATTCTAATGACTTTCTTGTTGAAATAGTAGGTATATGTAGTTTACCTCCACTATACTCTAAAATATGTAAATCTCTAGTAATTTGAATTTCTTCAGCAAAATTAGGAATCCCTTTGATTCCGTAATTCACACTTGTTAAACCTTCATTAATAAGCCCACCTTTTGCTATTGAATTATCTTGAGGAAATGACAATATAACAGAGTTAAAAGATTGTGAATAAAGAAGTGCAGTTTTTAATAAATTAGAATTTATAATAGGTTTTTTAAAATCGTAAAATCCGACAGCACCAGATTTTTTCATATCATATAATTCTGCTAAATCTTTAGATTCACTTGAAAGAGTTAACGCTCCAATTGGATGTATATTACAAGATGAGTTTGATGTTTTTGATTTAATAAAAGAAATACCAGTTTGATTGTCAAGAACAGGTTTTGTACCAGAGTTTAACAATAAATCAGTAAATCCACTTTTAGAAGCAACATCAGCACCATTTAAAAGCGTTTCTCTTTCTTCATATCCAGGCTCTCCAAATGAAACACTACTATCAAACCAGCCTAAAGAAACATGAAGGTTTTTAACATCAATAATTTTAGCATTTTTTTCTGAAATTGAGTTGCCAATTTTCTTTATTTTTCCTTCGGAAATTAAAATATCTTGCTTAGTGCCGTTGTGTTTACTTTCGACATTTATAACTTTTGCAGATTTAAGAATTATATTCATGCAATCAAGTTACTCTTTGAAACATTTTTTTATAAATGCTGGGCAAATATAAGAATTGATTTGAATTTATTGATTATTAATGACTAAAATCCTTCAAATACTCCTAAACCAAATAAAGAAAAATCATATTTAGCAGGATCATTAGAGTCTAAAATTCTTAATTTATTATCTAGTTCAATAACAGCCTTATGATCATTTTGATTTCGTTTTAATAATCCTAATTTCCTAGCAACTCTTCCACTATGAACATCAAGTGGACATGATAAATAGGATGGTGAAACTTTATTCCAAATTCCAAAATCAACTCCATTAGAATCTTTTCTAACCATCCATCTTAAAAACATATTTAATCTTTTACATGCAGATCCTTTTAGTGGGTCGCTTATATGTTTTGTGGTTCTTAATGGGTAATCCTTTTGAAAAAAAAGCGATTTAAAACAATGAATTGAGTTATGAATACTATTGTCTTTAATATTATCAAAAAAAATATTTTCTAAATTTCCGTAATCATTGTATATATCTTTTAGTCTTTTAATAAAATATCTAAAATCTATCTCATTAAAAGTCCTGTGCTTTATACTTAATTTATTAATTTCTTTTTCAGTTGAATTAATTATGTAATCGTGTGGTGAATTATCTAATAAATCCATCATTTTAAATGAATTTTTAATAATAGTTTTTCTTTGTCCCCAAGCAATTGTTGCTGTTAAAAAAGAGGATATTTCAATATCTTCCTTTGATGTGAAAGTATGAGGAACTTGAATTGGATCTGATTCAATAAATTTTCTCTGATTGTATTGTACGTATTTAGAATCTAAGAACTCTTTTAATTCATTATTGCTAAGCCCATTTCCCATCTACAAGATTCAATTTTCTGTCAGTCATGTTTGACAATTCTTTATTGTGAGTGACAATTATAAATGTAATGTTTAATTTATCTCTTAAGTCAAAGAAAAGTTTGTGTAATAAATCCGAAGATTTAGAATCTAAATTCCCACTAGGTTCGTCCGCAAAAATAACTTTAGGATCGTTAATTAATGCTCTTGCAACAGCAACTCTTTGTTGTTCTCCTCCAGAAAGTTGAGAAGGAAACTGATTAATGACACTTAATAGACCTAATGTTTTTAAGAGATTTTTAGCTTTATTTATTGAAATATTTTTATTTTCTCCTTTTATAATTGCAGGGATTATAACATTTTCTAGAGCTGTAAATTCAGGAAGAAGCTCATGAAATTGAAATATAAATCCAATTTGAGTATTTCTGAATTTAGAAAGGTTTTTATCATTTAAACTTAACACATCAACATCATTAATTTTAATTATTGAATCATTGTTCTTGTCAGGTGAATCTAGTGTGCTTATAAGATTTAAAAGAGTAGTTTTTCCAGCACCAGATGGACCTATTATTGAAATAATTTCTCCCTTTTTTACATTAAGGTCAATTTTATTTACAACTTTTTTGTTATTGTAAGTTTTAGAGATGTTCTTAACTAAAATCATTTTAAACTTTTTTCTTTTTTAATAGATTAAAATCAATAAAGTAATTAATTCTTAATGAAAGTTGGTGGTTTATTGGTTTTTCAAATAATTCTTTTGTGCTATTATAGTATGAAATACCAGATAAATTATTTTCATTAAAAATATTATTTCTGTAAAGTAATGTAATTTTACTTCCTGGTGCAAACTCCCAATTGTAACTTAAATCAAGATTCCAAAGATTAAAATTTGTATTTGGATTATAATCAGAAATGTTTTTTTCTGAAACAGATCTATTTCCATCAGATTTTAATAGAAAAAAATCCTCTTTATATAGTGCTGAACTCCAAAATTGTCTAAATTTTAAATTCAGTGATTTATAAGAGTTGAAATTATAATTTAATGAGATATTATTTTCAGTAAATTTCACTTTACGGTTACCAAAATATAAATTATCATTTTCGTCGAATACATATCCAATCTCATTCTTGCTTATTCCATTTGAAATACCTAGTTCAACTTTAAATTGATTAGACAATCTGTACCCAGAGTAAAATTCAATTTCAGTCTCACTGCTATTCTCATTAAATTGCTCATTAACACCATAAGAATGTTCTATGCCTGATCCATAAACTAGTTTCTTTCTAGTATCAGATCTGTAATTAAATTCTAATTCGTATTCAGCAGGTTGATAAATAAAAAAGTCTTCTTTTCTAGTTTCTTCAAAATCTTTGTACTTAGAAGTATAATCAAAACTTGCTCTAATTTCTTCTAGTTTAAGAGAAGTCAATGTTAAACCAATTCTTCCACCCTGTGATTTTAATATTTTTGGGTAAAATCTACTTCTTTCACTCATCCACAGATAAGCTTCAATTTTTTCATAAAGTTTTGTTGGCTTAAAAGTCATATACCCAACTTTAGCCCAAAGTCTTTGATCATTTCTTAAGTTATAATAACCAAGATCATTTTGATAATAATTCGCATCAACTCCATTCCATCCAATGTCAAATCTTAAACTTCCAGTTAGCTCACTCAAACTTATCCCTCCTCTAAAACCTTTAGTGTTAGAAAAAGATTTAGAGTTACTTTGAAACACATTAGCGTTAATGTTAAACTTTCTATCGTTATCGTATAAGTCAATTACTAACGCACTGTTATTAGAACCTTTAAAATCATCTCCTCTATTTACATTAGTGTTTAAAAAAGAAAATGTAGAGTATTTGTTTAAAGCCGTTTGACTGAGCGACACAACGTTGTAATTTGTAAGTGGTGCTATTAGTTTGTTTTTAATTTCTTGAGTGTTTAAGTCTTTTACATTAGCATAAGCTTTTTCAGTAATGGAATTAATTATTCCAATGCTAAGTCCTGAATTTGTAGTTCCAGTCAATTTAATTGAATTAACAAGGTTTGATTTAGTCTCGTAACTTATTAATTCTTCATTGTCTTCAATTAATTCATCCGTGTTTAAAATAATATCATCACCAATTCTTCTGCTATAGAAAAAGTTTCCTCCTCTAAAGCCCCCAGTATCCGCTTTTTTAAACAACTGAGATCCTTCAGTAAAAAACGCTCTATTTTCATCGAATTTTTGTTCGAATGGACTCAGGTTTAATTCTTTTTCATCAAAAGCAACTTGTCCAAAATCAGGAATCAGTGTAGCATCCAAAGTAAAATTATTACTGATTCCGTATTTTAAATCCATTCCTGCAGAATATCCACTTAATGGTCGATTGTTTTTATTTAAATCTACAGAAGATTGTAAGTAAGGATAAAAGAATAGTCGAGTAGGAGGAGATATGTTTTTTAGTCCATTTAATAAGCCTAAAGACTCTCTAAATGTAGATGTTTTGGTGTCAATGTAATTCCATGTATAAAATTCACCAAATTCAATTATTCTTCTTGAAAATTGTATTCCCCACGATTGAATATCAGATGAAGGAAATCTAAGAGCACTGTAAGGAATTTTCATTTCCATATTCCACCCATTTTCATCAATTGAAACTTTAGCTTCAAAAACAGTATCAAAATTCCAATCCTCATCAGAAAATTCGCCAGATGTGTAAGTGTCACCTAATGTACCAGCACTAGTTACTTGAAAACCTTGATCGTTTAAATTATCATCATTAGTATTTATACTTAACCAGAACGAATCAGCATTTACCTCCCAGATATCATCTCTTTGACTAAATTCTAAAGGAATTAAAGATGGATTTGGATCATTAAATTTGCCAGCTATATATATACCATTATCATCATAACCTAAATAAATAAAAGATTCATAGCCCTCTCTTTCTTTCTGTCCATTATTTGGCATCCATCTTTCAAATCCTGTTGCAGGTTCTAAGCCATTCCATTGAGAATCATTAATTATTCCATCGATTTTTGGGGGATTATTAAATCTAGTAATTTTAATTTCTTTTCTATTTTGAGAATAATTAAATGTTGTAAATAACACAAAAAATAAAACACAAAATCTTTTCATTAATTTTTATTAAATAATTTAAAACGAATACAAATTTAAACTAATTTTATACATCAAAACAATTAAATAATATGATTAAAACTTCAATTTTTGGTGGTGGCTGTTTTTGGTGTACTGAAGCAATATTTAAGAAAATTAATGGAGTTGTTTCTATTTCCCCTGGTTATATAGGTGGTCATGTCTTGAATCCAACTTATGAGCAAATTTGTACTGGTAAAACAGGACATGCTGAAGTTATTAAAATTGAGTACAATTCATCTCTAATTTCGTTTAAAGACTTATTAGTCGTTTTTTTTTCTACTCACGATCCAACAACTTTAAATAGACAGGGAAATGATGTCGGAACTCAATACAGATCATCGATATTTACTGATAATAAAGATGAGATTAAAATAATAGAAAATTATATTTTAGAGCTTGGTGAAAATGGAGTGAATGGAAACAAGATAGTTACAAAAATTGAAGATGATACTGTTTTTTATTTAGCTGAAAATTATCATCAC
>Ga0209192_10001032_pt1 | contig 23762 bp, 24 predicted proteins | sample ArcticOcean_MG_C_11_FD_187433 | JGI IMG/M metagenome (GOLD analysis project Ga0209192, IMG submission 187433) | Marine microbial communities from western Arctic Ocean - ArcticOcean_MG_CB2_154 (SPAdes) (version 2) | ecosystem: Environmental > Aquatic > Marine > Oceanic | place: Arctic Ocean... | reverse complement strand
TTGTTCCTGAAGAACCGTCAGTTCCAGAAGAACCGTTAGTTCCATTTGTTCCTGAAGATCCATTTGTTCCTGAAGAACCATTAGTTCCAGAAGAACCGTTAGTTCCATTTGTTCCTGAAGATCCGCTTGATCCATCAGTTCCTGAAGAACCAGCAACGCCAGGGTTACCTTGATCTCCTTTTAATCCAGTTGCTCCAACTGGAATAGTAAATGCTAATTGTGCAGCTGATGCACTTCCATTATTTGTAACGCTTGCTGGAGTACCTTCTAAGCCAGTAGTTGTAGCTGCTATTGCAATACTTGCAGCAGCTCCAGCATTACCTGAACTTCCCGAAGATCCACTTGATCCATCAGTACCTGAAGATCCGCTTGATCCACTTGTTCCTGAAGATCCGCTTGATCCATTATTTCCATTTATTCCAGAAGAACCATTTGTTCCTGAAGAACCGTTTGTTCCTGAAGAACCGTTTGTTCCTGAAGATCCGCTTGATCCATCAGTTCCTGAAGTTCCGTTAGTTCCAGAAGATCCGCTTGATCCACTTGATCCATCAGTTCCAGAAGTTCCAGCATCACCTTGATCTCCTTTAACACCTGAAGTTCCATTTGTTCCTGAAGTTCCAGAGTTTCCGCTTGATCCTGAACTACCATCAGTTCCAGAAGATCCGCTTGATCCTGAACTACCATCAGTTCCAGAAGTACCAACATCACCAATAGGTTGAATAAACATAAATACCTCATCATTATCTGATACATTGCTCCAGTTTGAAGATGAGATTGGTTCTAAAGTTAATGTTCTTTCACCTACACCTGCAGCTACACTTCTTACATAAAACGATTTAGCCGCTGTTCCATCATGCTTTTTAGAAATAACTACAATAGATTTTCTTAAGTTTGATGAAAGTGTTGCAGCTGTTAATACTGTTACAGCAGAACTTCCTTTAATATCGGTGTCTGATACAGTCACATTAGCTGGATTACTAGGATTATCAAATTTTAAATCACCAGATGCTAATGTACCTGAAGAGTTGTACCTATATGGTAAACCGAATGTATTAGGTATTGCGTTGTTTTCGTACTTTCCTGTACTTGTATTAAATAACAATGCATCTCCAGAGTTTGGTGATGTTGAGATAAATTCAAGTATTTGTTTTAGTTTCAATTGAGACATGAATGGTATATTCTTTTTTACGTTATATTATTATATATCTAACTAACAAGCAAAGACTTCTTACCCTGGGCAAAAAGTGCTATTTTTATCAATTATTTTTTTGTTAACATCGACATCAAATCAAGATGTTTTTTTAAAATGCTTTGTTTTGCATCATCCTTATCTGTTTTATACCAGACCCATGCTGTTGAATTAACTATATTATTCTGTCTCTCTTTTAATTTATCTATACTAGCCTCAATGGATGATACTTGATCATATGCTGATTCAGGTATATCTATCTCTAATTTTATAGCACATCTTATTAATTTTGCCCAATCTTCTTTTTCATTAGCATCGACAACATCTTCATATATTTCTTTATACTCTGCAAACACAGATTCTGAAATATCTTTAGATAATTTATCAGGATGACATATAACCACAACCTTTCTAAATAATTTCTTAAACTCAGGATGTTTATTAGATTCCTTTTCTGAATCTTCAATTAATTTATTATGTTTAGCCCAATCGCTAGCCATTGATTCTATGTGTTCAGTCTCTAAAACACCATCATCATCTATATTAGATAATTCCTTCATAAATGAATCTTTAATTTCTGAATTAGCAGATTCTATATCTTTTAGATCCTCTATTAAAAATTCATATTCTCTTACTAATCTTTTGAATATTAATTTAGTAGCGTTAGTTGACATAATTTATTTATATAGATTAGTTTTCCAATCATATGCTGTTCCTATAATATGATCTTTAATACCCATTGTATTTTCTATTAACATCTGATATGTTTCTAACATCTCTTCATTATATGCTGTATATCTAGTTAAAACAGATTGACTTCTTTCATTATATTCTTCTATATTATTGTCATGATTATCCATTGCCTGTTTAAGTTGTCTAGCGCCTGAACCTATACTATTACCTTCATAATAATATCCGGCGTCTTTAATCATTGATGCGTTATGTACTAACGGGAACTGCAAATAGAGAGCATCTAGATATGAATAGTTTAATGGATTCTGGTGTTGGTGTGCTAATACAACATCTGTTAGTTGTGCAAATGCATCAACTGCCACCAATCTAGGTAAATAGTTTAATTTAATAGGATCTGCATTAAATATTCTAGTATTTTTAATAACAGATATGTAGTAATTATTTTTAATAATCTCTTTACCACACATTATATTTAGTTTTTTAAACTCTCCACCCATTCTCATATAATCCTCTGCTATTAAAAGGTTTATCATATGAAATTTTTGTACGTCCATATTAGGTTCAAAACATATCAATTGTTTTTCTTTGTTTGATTTTCCTGGAATGTATATTGGTAAAACAATATTAGCTTCTGCTGGTTCAGTGTCCAGTGTAGTATATTTTGCAGAAATTGCATCTAAGAATATAGGATCCCATACAAATGGAACAGGTCTAACTTTATCAGCTGGTACATTGTGTAAAATTCTATAATATTCTCTGTTTAAAACATCTTGTTGTGGCACAAACCATACCTCGTCTAATTCTTGATTGTATCCAGTTTCAGGTGATCTTTTGAACATAGAAGATAGTGCGTCATTAAAATAATTGTTACCACAAATATACTTAATTACTTTTTTTCTTTTATCATTAGCTTTAAATTTTAAAATATCAGTATCTGGAAATGTTGCACCTAACATAATTAAAAGATCTGTTTCTTTTTCTTTTTCTACATAATTATATATAGGAAACATTTTCTCATCCCATACAACCTTACCATGATATGGTGATTGAACATCTCCACCAACATTAAGTAAATACACATTATAACCTAACTCTGTTAAAGTCTTTTGTAAATATATTGCATTTAATTTAATTCCGTTTGTCCACAGAGATTCATTCTCTTCTAATAAACTTATTGTAATACCTATGTTCATTCTTCTAATATTTTTATTTATATATTCACCTTAATAAAAAAGGCCCCCAAAATTGGAGGCCTTTAATCAATTTAATTAGAAAATGCTTATACAGCAACACCAACCACAATAATGTGATCAGATGATTCTAAGTCGTAACCTAAACCTGAAACGGTAAATGATTGACCATCAGAAGTTGTATAACCATCAACACCTTCAGAAGCTTTGTGAACTTGTAAACCATTAACAAATACTAAGATATCATTATTAACTAATGATAACTGAGTAGTAGCTCTAAAAGAGGTTATACTAGTAAAAACACCAACTTGTTCTAAGATATCAGTACCTGCGACAGCAGATAATTCACCTCTTAATACAGATAAAATAGAAATTTCTCTTGTATCAGTATAAGAACCAGCAGTAGCAATTGCATCAGCTTCAGCTTGATCAGCATAAGACTGAGAAGCAGTAGCTCTTACAACATCTTTAGATTCAGCAGCAGCAATAGCATCAGCTTCAGCTTGATCAGCATATGCTTGAGAAGCAGTAGCTCTTACAACATCTTTAGATTCAGCAGAAGCGATAGCAGCAGATTGTGCAGCAGCAGCATCACCACTTGCATCATAATTAGAAGCAAGACCGTCAGCATATGACTTAGCATCAACTTCAGCTTGATCAGCATATGCTTGAGAAGCAGTAGCTCTTACAACATCTTTAGATTCAGCAGAAGCGATAGCAGCAGATTGTGCAGCAGCAGCATCACCTTTAGCATCATAAGCTAAATCACCGTTTACAACAGCTTGAGAAATTGCCTCAGATTTTGCAGTTGCAATATTTGTAACAGCAGTAGCAGCTCTTAAAACATCTTTAGATTCAGCAGCAGAGATAGCATTCGATTGTGCAGTTGAAATAGCACTTGATAATCCAACGATATCAGCTGTTTCTAATTCATCAACGAAAGTTTTAATCTCAACGAAAGTGTCTAATGCACCGTCAGCATCAGCAACGATAGCATCAATTCTTAACTTCTGTACGTTTGCAGCACCTAAAGCATCATAAGCTAAATCACCGTTTACAACAGCTTGAGAAATTGCCTCAGATTTTGCAGTTGCAATGTTTGTTACAGCAGTAGCAGCTCTTAAAACGTCTTTAGATTCAGCAGACGCTATAGCAGCAGATTGTGCAGCAGCAGCATCACCGCTTGCATCATAATTAGAAGCAAGACCGTCAGCATATGACTTAGCATCAACTTCAGCTTGATCAGCATAACTTTCTAAATTTGAAACAGCAGTCCCAAGATTAGTAGCAGTAGTCGAAGCTCTTAAAACGTCTTTAGATTCGGCAGCAGCAATTGCTGCAGCACCTGCACCGTTAACATCGTAAGCGATATCACCGTTTACAACAGCTTGAGAAATTGCCTCAGACTTCGCAGTAGAGATAGCAGTAACAGTATCTGTTCCAGCCGCTCCGTTGTGGATTGCATTAACTCCTGATATAAAATCAGAAATTTGTTTAATTTTTAATTGTGCCATGTATGTATATGTATTATTTTTATGGACAAAGAACCATGATTGGCTCTTCTATTCTATATATAACAAGCGCCGTTCTAGATAGTCTAGAAACGGCGCTAAATTTTTACTATTATGATTAACTTTATAATATGTTAATCTAAACTTGATTTTTGATATGAAATATCTAAATCATCTGTTCCATCTAGTTGATAACCTGCGTTTGTGCCGTTCCAATAAAGTGTATCGCCAGCTGTAATATCTGCAATTAATCTTGAAGTTGTACCTCCATCTGCAGAAAAATAAGCGTCTTCGTTTTTGTTTCCATTACTTAAATTAATTTCCATACCATTTACTTTAATAGTTACCGAACTATCAGAAAACGGAGTATATGTTATTGTAATTCCAGTACTGTCTCCGTCTGATGATGTTATTGAAGGACTGTTGTTTAAATCAGCTGATGTTAAAACACCAGATTCAGATGAGCCGCTTCCGCTTCCATCAGATTCTATTAATAATAAGTAAGGTACTCTACCAGAATTAGAAGATACTGCTCCGTTTGAGTTAATCCATCCACTTGATATAGGTGATCCTGTAATTTCAATTGGTCCACCAGCATTTCTAGTTAAAGTTAATACTGGACTTCCCACTGTTGCAGTCATTCCAATACCAGTCCATGATGCTGTACCAACTACGTTATTTCCAAATGCTGCTGTATTAACGTTTGTTAAAACTATTTGAGTTGCTGCACCGTTTGTAGTTAACTTTATAGCTTGACCATCATATGCTACCATGTCTATAAGTTCTGCACTTATGCTAAGCCCGTTTTGAGAAATAGCATCGTTAAATTTAACTAACTGTGCAGTAGGTGTAATGATATTATATTCTTGTCCACCAACATTTATCGTGTCGTCTGGATTATTGAAAGATATTAATGCGGATGTTATACCATCTGAAATAGCGACTTGTCCTATATCTTGTGTTCCACCAACAGGTCCAACAGTAATATATGAATCTCCTCCTGACCAGAAATCATTAGGTGCATAATTAGGTTCTATATCTCCACCTTGTACACTTACTGGTGTTGCGGTTGCGGTTGCAACTACATTAGTAGATGCTGTAAAACCGTTAATTAAGTTTTTCCATGCTTCTATGTTTGCAATCTCAGATCCACTATAAACTTCTACTCCATTGATTAATACAATGTCGCCACTTGTAGGAACATTGGATGACATTACTTTGGTAGAAGCAATTTTAGTATTTAATTGTAAATAACTAGCCTTTCCTCCTGCAATTGTAGTAATGTTACCAGCTGTATTGATGTCTGTATAATATACAGAACCAGGTGTACCTGTTAATGCTTCTGGATTTTTATAATTTCTAGATATGTCATTAAATGGTTTAACAAAAACATCCTTTCCATTTCTAATTGTATTTAATACAGTACCTACTTTGATAGAAGAACCTCCTATTGTTCCGTATTTAACTAGGTTTCCATTATTATCAACTGTTACTATATCTCCTGCTTCAACACTAGGTGCAACTGAATGTGTAAATTTAACTCTATCATCAGCTTCGTTTACTAAAAATCTACTTTGTATTTTATCTAAACCTCCTACTTCAAATCCACTAGTATTTGTTATTACTGCTTCACCTTCAGGGTTGTTACTAAATACAACTATTGATCCACCTGCAGATAATGAGTTAATGTTATTTAATCTAAAAGATAACATATCTACATCTTCTGCAACTAATTCAACTATACCTGCTGATTTAGAAGAAATTGATTTAATTCTTAGAATAGTACCACCTGCAGAATCAGATATCCACATACCTTCAGATACATCTATACCATTGTATTCGTTTGCTTTTCTTGAAGAACCATCTCCAGTAGATTGTGGGTTAACTGAAATTAAAAGATCATAAGTTTGCATTTGTAATTGCATTCCAGTTCCATCAGTTTCCCCGTATGCCAATTGGCCTGAAGTTGAGGTCACTGTTCCGTTTAACGTGATTGGTGTAAATGTTGACATAGTTTACTTTTCTGTATTATTATAGGGTGGCCGAAGCCACCCATTGTTTAGTTTACTTTATTAAAATTTAAATATGATGAATGCATGAGCTTCAATTGTTGGTTGACCAAATCCACCGGCACTTCTCACTGCATCTATATTACCCATTGATAAGTCTAGTTTTACAGTAGCGTCATCGAAATTAGTAAATAAATCCGTAGTTACTTGATTTCCAATTAAGTGTGCACTTTGGTAAGAATTGTCAACAGTTATGCCTTGTGCATAGAATGCTGCGTTGTTACCACCACCATCTAAGTGTGTAATTACATATCTTGAATTATTTGCTTGGTATGCATATGCTAGAATAGCACTTGGAGGACCTACTTCAATATCAAATGATAATTCAATGTTATTACCAGTAAGTGTTCCAACTGTAGTATTACTTGTTGTAAATGTTCCAGTTCCACTTGGGTCGATAAACTCAACACCACCTAAAGCTTGCGCTGCAGTATATTCTGCTCTTATACAATACAATGTAGATCCGCTTCCAGATGCGACATCCGCCCATTCAGCGTTATAATCTGTACCGTCTATTTTTACAAGAGCTTGTCCTACTGTACCTCCTGCGACAACTCCAGAACCATTAGTTCCAGAAGTTCCGCTAGCTCCATCATTTCCGCTTGAACCAGAAGTTCCATTAGCTCCATCGTTTCCGCTTGAACCAGAAGTTCCAGCATCACCTTGTGCTCCATTGTTTCCATTTACTCCTGAAGAACCATTAGTTCCAGAAGTTCCGTTAGCTCCATCGTTTCCGCTTGAACCAGAAGTTCCAGCATCACCTTGTGCTCCATTGTTTCCATTTACTCCTGAAGAACCGTTTGTACCATTAGTTCCAGAAGAACCATCAGTTCCAGAAGTTCCATCAGTTCCAGAAGTTCCAGCAATACCAGGATTACCTTGGTCACCTTTAAGTCCGTTAATACCAGAAGCTCCATTAGCTCCATCGTTTCCGCTTGAACCAGAAGTTCCAGCATCACCTTGTGCTCCATTGTTTCCATTTACTCCTGAAGAACCGTCAGTTCCAGAAGTTCCGTTAGCTCCATTGTTTCCATTTATACCAGAAGTTCCAGCATCACCTTGTGCTCCATTGTTTCCATTTATACCTGAAGTTCCGTTTGCTCCATCGTTTCCGCTTGAACCAGAAGTTCCAGCATCACCTTGTGCACCGTTTATACCTGAAGAACCGTTTATACCTGAAGTTCCGTTAGCTCCATCAATTCCTGAAGTTCCTGTTAAACCAGAAGTTCCATCAATTCCAGAAGTTCCTGTTAAACCAGAAGTTCCGTTAGCTCCACTTGCTCCAGCATCACCTTGTTCACCTTGTTCACCAGTTATACCATCAATTCCTGAAGTTCCGTTTGCTCCAATATCACCAACTTCACCTTGTGCTCCATTTATACCAGAAGTTCCAGATAAACCAGAAGTTCCATTAATTCCTGAAGTTCCATTAGCGCCATCGTTTCCTGAAGTTCCAGATAAACCAGAAGTTCCATTAGCTCCAGCATCACCTTGATCACCTTGTTCACCAGTTATACCGTCAATTCCTGAAGTTCCAGATAAACCTGAAGTTCCATTAACTCCTGAAGTTCCGTTTGCTCCAGCATCACCTGTTAAACCGTCTGCACCGTCTGCACCTTGTGCTGCAGCAACACCGTCAATTCCAGAAGTTCCAGCATCACCGTCAATTCCAGAAGTTCCAGATAAACCAGAAGTTCCAGATAAACCAGAAGTTCCATGTGGTCCGATTGGACCAGGGTTACCTTGTACACCCATTTGACCCTGTGCTCCAACATCACCGTGTTCACCTTGTTCACCAGTTATACCGTCAATTCCAGAAGTTCCAGATAAACCTGAAGTTCCATTTGCACCGTTTGCTCCGTTTGCACCGTTTGCTCCGCTTGCACCAGTAAGACCTTTTTCACCATCAACTCCATCAACACCAGATAATCCGGCTAATGCTAATCTCCAACTATATGAATATGTTCCGTTATTAAATCCATCGTTAAAGCTACTAGGTGGAGCAATTGTTAAATCACCAGTTACCGCATCATACGATACTACTTCTGATATTTGCCATTGAGACACAACTGCAGATCTTTGAATCTTTACAGTTTGTCCAGGTTGCCAAGCAAGTCCTGATTGAACTGTCAGTGTTGTATCAGTTGAATGCCATCCTAGTCCAAGTTGAGACCCTGATGTAGTATTATATCTTTCTCCAGATACACCAACTTCACCGTTTGTTCCAGAAGTTCCGTCTTTTCCAGAAGTTCCATTGGCTCCATTATTACCTTGTACTCCGTCTATACCTGAAGTTCCGGCAGCACCGTCAAAACCTTGATTTCCTTGATTTCCTTCTTCACCTGCAGGTCCAACTGGTCCAATAGCACCGTCAATTCCTGAAGTTCCAGCAGTTCCAGAAGAACCGTTTGTTCCAGAAGTTCCAGAAGAACCGTTTGTTCCAGAAGTTCCGTCTTTTCCAGAAGTTCCACTTGTTCCATTAGTACCAGCAGTTCCAGAAGAACCGTTTGTTCCATTAGTTCCAGAAGAACCGTTTGAACCATCAGTTCCAGAAGAACCAGAAGTTCCAGATGTAGTAACTACAACTGAAGGGAATACAACTTCTAATGCACCGTTTCCAGTGTTATTAACTACTGCACCACCACTAAATGTTATATTATTAATGTCGTCTATTCTTGCAAGACCACTTGGCGTTATTGAAATACCATGTGGAGATGAATATGATTCTGTAAAAATACCTAGTTCATCACCTGCTCCTATTGTGTAAACACTTCCAGGTATTATTGAATGATCTTCTGATTGAACTATTAATTCAATAGCATCTGTAGAATCGTTATCTGTTGGGTTATTAACATCTGCGTTTAATACATCTATTCTCGACCAATTTTTTATTTCAAATATAGAATATTCACTATTGTTATTAACATTAGTTAAGAATAAAGAAACTTTAACACCGTCTACATTAATTCTATTTGCTAATACTCCTTCTAAGAATGAATTTCTATAACCTTTATCGTCACATACAGCAACTCTAATTTTAGTAACACCTGCAGGATCTGTATCATTTAAGATTAATTCACCTTGTGCTGGCTTATCTGCTATTGCAAAAGATTTTACCTTGTATACTGCACCTGGTAAAGTAAATCTACTAGCCACAATACCATCAACTTCTGTACCAGCATCATATATATTACCTACCTTTAAAGTGGGTAACTGAACAGTGTTAACTCCAGTAGTAACATATATTTTAGCTGTAAGAGATCCTGATACGTTAGTATCAGCAAATGGTAAAGATGCAGATTGATCTGCTGTTATTGAGATTACAATCTCTCCTCTATTATCCGTGTTTGGCGTTCCATAAGAAAGCGTTGCTTGAGATTTAGAAAAAGAAGATACCAATACATTATTTGTATTGTATAATTCGACCTTCACATCATCAATGATTCCGATATTCAATTGATTACCGATAACCTCTTGGTGTAAAGTGATTTTTGCGCTATTAGATTGTCCTCTAATAATTCTTACCAATTCTGGTAATACTGCGATTAAATTTTGGGTTGAAACAGTTGGCATATATTTATATTTATTTTTCTTGGTTTATATATCATCATTAAAAGTTATAGTCTCTATGTAGCATAGAATATATCATCTGGTTTATAACTCCCATTGCATTATTTTCTAGAACAGTGTCTGTTTTACACTCTGCTCTAATAATAATTTTATCAGAATCCTTAACAATTAACTCCTCAATTCTTTGAAAATAAACCTTATCAGTCCATTTCTCAGTTTGTATATGTGTCATGTTGAATTTCTTCCAATCTTGTGTAAAATATTTATTAGGTTTTATGAAATGATAAACATGCATCATGTTATCTGGTGTTTTTATAAAAACAAAACCGTCATTTAGAAAATATGGCTTAGATGGTACATAATTACATGTTAATCCGGATTCTATTATTCTCCATTGTTCTCTACAACTTGTATGTAAACTTTCATATTCATCTATGGCATCATCCAGTAATACATCTAGTATATCATCTGTCTCTATATCATCGCCTGTTGAGAATACTAATTCTAAGTTAGGTAACTCAAACCCACTGACTATCTGACTAATTGGGTTAGGTTCATGAGTTACTTTAACAGCGTCATATCTATATAAAAAATCAAGTGCATCGTCAATTTCATTGAGGCTATCTATTAAATTACCATCATTTAATCTTTTCTTTATATCAGAAACAGTACTCTTGAGCCTATAGAGTCTATATTCCATATCCTCTGGCCCTTCTTTAACCCAATTGGGTACTTTAATTTTAGATTTCATATTCTATTTATCAATAAAACATTAGGTCTAGACCCTAAAAAAGGCATTATATTACTATAATGCCTTTTTTTTCATAATATAATATTATTATTTCTTTGTTCTACTTCTTGTTTGTTGCTTTGTTCCTGAATCAGATTGCATTATTTCTACTTCTGTTTCATTTGTAGTTAATCCCCATTGTAATATAAACCAATTGATTTCCTTTTCAGCTACTGATTTGCTCATTCTAAGTTTAGATCTTAGTATTTTATTGGCTTCAACTATAAAAACTTGTTCTTTTTCTCTAGTCGTACTATATTTCATATACCAATCATGGTCACCTACAACATCTTTATAAGTTTTGTTGTGTGGTTTTAGTTGTAAATCTATCAATTCGATAAATACTTGTCTGGTTTTTGTTCTACTAGCCATATTCTATATATATTAATTTTTCTTAGGTTTTATTATCTCGTCTATAATACCGTATTTTACTGCTTCTTCTGCATTTAACCAAAAGTCTCTGGTAGCATCTTTCATAACTTGTTCAGTCTTCTTTCCACAGTATGATCCTAGTAAATTAAATAATTCTACATTAATTTTTTGCCACTCAGCCCAATCTACTTCAGCATCTTGTATATTTCCACTGAATCCACCACTAGATTGATGTAACATTGTAGTAGAGTGTCTCAAAGATGCTCTTTTACCTTTTGTTCCAGCACCTAATAATACTGAACCCATTGAAGCTGCCATACCTGTATTAACTGTACGTATGTCACATGGTATATATTCCATCACATCTACCATAGATAATCCTGACTTAACTGAACCTCCTGGTGAATCAACATGCATTGTGATATCCTCTGCGCTGTTACTTGACAAAAACATTAATTGTGCTTGTACAACAGTACTCATCGCATCATTTACAGGACCTGCTACCCACAATAATCTATCTGCCATTAATCTTGAAAAGATATCCATTTGCGTAACTCTCATTTCTCTCTCCTCTAAAATATAAGGTGTCATAGATGCCTGCTTTGCAGCACCTTTACTATATAGATCTAGGTGTGTTCCGCTAACATTAAATTCTGACTGTGCATATCTTTGAAATTCTTTATCTTTTGGGTAATAATTCATTTAGTCTATTTGTTTTTGTATTTGTTTAATTAAATCACACGTCTCATACTCTTCTATAAGGCTGAAGTATTCCTTAGCTTTTGCCAATGATTTGCCAAAACCCTCTTTCGGTAGTGCCATCTCATATTCTTTTCCCTCATCGTCAACTAAAATAGCAAGTATACTGCTTTCTGGTTTTTTCTCTATTATATTTAAAACGTATTCTACAATTCTTCTATAAAATATATCATACTTAGAAACCAGCAACTTCTCAAAATCTTCTGCCATGATCCGACTAGGATCGATATGTATTCTCGGTGGTGTTGCCATTTTAAATTGTAAAATAATCTTTTAGTATGTTCTTATAACTAATACCCTTTGATCCTAGTGTTTGATCAATTCTATTTGTAAACTCAATACCATCATCTGTTAAGAATACACCATCTTCTTTTGTGTAATCTACTAAAGGTTTCTTTAAGATTAGATAAGTTTCTTCAGATTCTGTTAAATCTAAATCTTGTATTTTATTTGCTAATTCAAAATGTCTTTCATAAAAATGAATATTATCTGCGAAATGATGATATGTGCCTAATTCTAAATCTTTATATTGATCATTCTTTTTTAGAATCAAATAAACAGTTTGCATTAAAAATGAAAAGAACGGTGCATCAAATGTTAAGCCATAAAATACATCATTAGATCTCATTTGAATCTTCATGTTTAATTTATTTTTTCTAATAAAGAAATTAGCATACATGGTACATACAAAATCTTTATTACCTTCAAATTGAAACTTTGGTTGATTAAAGAACATAATTGCCTGTCTGCTATTATTATCAGCTAACAATGAATCTATAACCCATCCTATTTGTTCAGTATTAATTACTAACTTTCCATAGTTAGAATTAATTTCATTTGTTCCAGGATTTGTAATACCTTTCCAAAAACTTGAGAATTTATTAATATAATCTATATTATTATCTCTGTGTAAGTACCAAGCCATTTCACCTGCAAAATACTTCCAATTAAAAGATCTATCATCAAAGCTTGCAATTGGTTTGTTTGGATCAATTGATATATGTGCTAGTAATAATTCCTTAACTTCTAGATCTCTAGGTTTTGATATATCACCATGTGTGTCTATGTTATATAGTATGTCTTGAAATGTATTTGAAAAATCTGCCATTTGTTGTTTTGTTTATAGTAGTTATACTATAATTTAATAAAAAGTTTATCTTCTGAATCTATTTTTGAAATAGTATATGTTTGCCCCTTTTCTAATGCTCTATCTAATATTGCATCTGCTACTATATCTTCAACATATCTTTGAATTGCCCTTTTAATTGGTCTAGCACCATACGCTTGATCATAACCTTCTTTCACTAGAAGATCTTTAGCGGTTTTAGTAAATTTAAAAGTATATCCTTCATCTGTCATTCTATTAGAAAATGCATTCAATTCTATTTGAACTATTTTCAATATATCTTTGCTTTCTAATTGATCAAATAAAACAATATCATCTAATCTATTTAAAAATTCAGGGCTAAATTTGTTTTTCAATTCCTTTTTTATAATAGAATCCATCTTTTTGCTTTCCTCAGCAATAGTAGAACTACTAGAAAATCCAATTCCAGATCCAAAATCTGCTAACTTTCTTGCACCTACATTAGATGTCATTACAATAATAGTATTTGTAAAATCAACAACTCTTCCACCAGAATCTGTTAAACGACCTTCGTCTAATACTTGAAGTAGTGTATTGAAAACATCTGGATGAGCTTTTTCAATCTCATCAAATAATACAACTGAATATGGTTTACGTCTTACAGCTTCTGTTAACTGTCCACCATCTTCATGGCCAATATAACCTGGAGGAGAACCAATAAGTCTACTAACATTAAACTTTTCTTGATACTCTGACATATCGATTCTAATCATTGCATCTATATTACCAAACATATAATCAGATAATGCTTTTACTGTTTCAGTTTTACCAACACCAGTTGGGCCTAGAAACATAAATGATCCACTTGGTTTTCTATGACTAGCTACACCAGTCCTAGATCGTTTGATCACGTTACATAAAGCATCTACAGCTTTATCTTGACCAATGATCATCTTCTTAATTTCTTTAGACATACTCTTAATCATCTTAAGATCATCAGTACCTAATTTATTAACAGGAATTCCTGTTTGTGTAGATATTGTTTCAGCAATATCTTCAACATTTATTTGTCTTTTAGATTTTTTAAGAGATTCTTCCCATGTTTTAGTTTCTTCTAGTATTTTGCTCTCTAAAGAAAGTTGATCATCTCTAAGTCTTGCAGCAACCTCATAATCTTGTTCTTCTACTGCACTTTTCTTTTCTAATTTAATTTCTTCAGCTTGTCGCTCAAGTGTTTTTATCTTAGAAGGTATTTTGACTTCTAATAAATGTGTTCTTGCACCGGCTTCATCTAATAAATCAATAGCTTTATCTGGAAGTTCACGTTGCTTAATATATCTGTCGCTCATTTTAACACATGCTATGATAGCTTCTTCTGTGTATTCTACTGAATGATATTCTTCATAATTATGTTTAATCCTCATTAGTATGTCAATCGTATCATCTACTGAAGGTGCTTCTACGAATACCTCTTGAAATCTACGTGTTAATGCACCGTCATCCTCTATGTTTTCTCTATACTCGTCTAATGTAGTAGCACCAATACATTGTACTTGTCCACGTGCTAATGCTGGTTTAAGAATATTAGATGCATCTAAAGCACCGCTAACTCCACCTGCACCGACAATCGTATGTAACTCATCAATAAAAATAATTACATTTTCGTTGTTTTTGAGTTCTTCTACAATGTTCTTCATTCTCTCTTCAAATTCACCTCTATATTTTGTACCTGCAACTATAGTTGTCATATTTAAAGAAATAAGACGTTTGTTAATTAACACACGTGCCACTTTTTTATCTACAATTCGCTGAGCGATAGCCTCTACTATTGCTGTTTTACCAACACCGGGGTCACCTAATATTATTGGGTTATTCTTTTTTCTACGAGCTAGTATCTGACAAATTCTATAGATCTCTTTATCTCTTCCAATAATAGGATCTAATTTACCTTCTGATGCAGCAAGAGTTAAATCTTCGCCAAATTCATCTAAGAACGGTGTAGTCTTTTTCTTTTGACTGCCCTTTTTGTTTTTCTCGTTTTCGTATCCGTCTGCTAATGACATAGTTTAGTTTATGATTATTATATTTATTATATGTATCAATGTTAATTAGTTTACAATATTATCTGCAGCATATGCCCCGGGTAAAAGATCGGGTTTACATCTCGCTTTAAACCCTAAAGATTCAACATAACCAACTGCTGCTTTAACTAATTTATTTGATTTTTTTGTAGGATCAGTATTGTAATCCATGTCTATTGTTGAAACTTCAATTCCATGTTCTCTTAGATATATTGCAACCTCACATGAATTTTCAGTTTCTTTCCACAATCTAGTCCACATGTCCTTTATTCTAGGTACACGTTCTTTCTTATAAATAACATGACACCCACTGGATGCTATATGAAATACAATTGTTGTTGCATAAACAGTGTCTATTGCTTTGTTTTGACTATCACATCCTAGATAAATCTGAACGTCAAACCCCTCATGAAGTTTTAATATAGATTTAACATATGGTGCTAACTCGAACTCAGGTGGTCCAGTTAATTTTTTAAATTTCATTTAGTACCTGAAATGATAACCAGCCCAACCTGTTGCGATATACTTAGTCTCATTCGGTGCTGGAATACCTCTATGTGGATGCGTCCAACCTGCTGGCCATATCACTGTTAGGCCCTTTCTAGGTTTAACCTTAATACCTTGTAATAAAAATTCTGTTTCCCCACCTTCTTCTATATCGTTGAGGTATGTTGTGAATGCAAACTTCCTTTGAATTTTACCCTCTCTTGGTCCACCTTCTTCTATATGCATTGGGTTATATGCGTCTCCAGGTAAATATTTTTGTAGATTAAATGGTGGAAAGAAGCTCCATTCTGTTGTCATGATATTACTCCATTCGTATTCTTTTTTGTAAGCTCCAAAAGCTGCATTAACAGCTGCAATATAATTATCTTTTATGTCGCTATCCAAATGCGTCTCGTTTAATCTACTATAGCCACGTGTTTTATCATAGTTAGCAGATTTTTGCATTCCTTCTATATTTTCTACCATCATGTCGCATAATGATTCATCTATTTGATAAGCCATAATAAATGACGGAGAAGTGTGTTCAATTGTTGGTAGTATCATGTTTGTGTTTTTAAAAAGTTATTTGCTTTTATTAAGTCTGATGGTGTATCAATACCAAATGATTTATATTCTGTATATTCTGCAACCATTGGAATATCATTATCTAACCAAGTTAGCTGTTCCAATAGGTTATTTATCGAGTTTTCTGTGGGCTTCATTACAGCAATTCTATCTAATACTTCTGAAGAATATCCATAAATCCCAATATGTTTAAACCAGTTTCCAGCTGGAACTGCGTTCCTAGAAAATAGTGCAACCTCTTTGTGTATATACGTTATGATTTTAACTGTATTAGGATCTTTCGCTTCATCATCTATTAAATCGGTTTTAAGCGTTGCTATAGAATTAGGATTTGACTTAATCAAATCAATAACTAAATCAATATCTTTAGGATTTATAAATGGTTCGTCACCTTGTACATTTACTATTATATCGCTGTCTATTGTATGGTGAACCTCAATAACCCTATCTGTTCCAGTATCACAATCAGTAGTCATCATAACTTCAGCACCGAACTCTAACGCACAATCAAATATTCTTTGATCATCTGTTGCAATCCATACTTCATCAGCTTTTGATAAACATGCTTTTTCCCAAACCCACTGAATCATTGGTTTTTCACCTATTAATTCTAATGGTTTTCCTGGAAATCTAGAAGATTGCCAGCGAGATGGAATAACTACAATAGATTTCATGTTTATTCTTCTTTACTTTTTTGACCTAAATATCCACTATGATGTCTTTTAGAATATTCCTTTTTTGTAAATCCTATTTTCTTCATAAGTTCTACCACTAACATATCACCAATGACAGTCATAAGTGTTGTCGAAATAGTAGGCGTTAATCCAAGTGGACATATTTCTTCAGAATCTCCAGTATGTAATACAACGTCGGACTCTGTAGCTAGAGGACTATCTGTTTTTCCAGTGATAGCAATGACTCTGACACTTGGTTGTAAAATCCTAGACAGTGTAATTAGTTCAATGATCTCTCTAGTTTTACCAGAGTTTGATAAAAGAATTAATACATCATGTTTACATAATACACCTAAGTCACCATGTTGAGCTTCGCTTGGATGTAAATAAACCGAAGGAGTTCCTGTAGAACTCAGCGTTGTTGCTATATTAAGTGCAATCTGGCCACACTTACCCATTCCTGATAAAACTACTTTACCATTACTTGGAATGTCATGTACATAATTCTTAATAAGCCTCACAGCTTTTTCAAAAGAATCATTTACTGGAATATTCTGTATCGCTTCTACTTCTAGGCGAATAAGTTCTTTAATACTATTTTTCATTTCTATTTTAATGTGTTGTTTTTTTAATATATTCTAACTTGTCTTCAGATTCATACCACTCATCCATATGTATATCGAAATGCATTCTGTATTCAAATCCACCACAAAATAGTTCTCCACATCGACTACATCTAATTGTTGGTTTACACATTTAATTTGATAACGGTGCTTTAATACTCGGATGATATTTATAATCTTTAACTTCAAAATCAAAGTCACCATCTAATAAGTTTACATTACTAAATTCTACTGTTGGTAAATCATAAACCTCTCTGGCTAATTGTTCTCTTGCTTGATCTTCATGATTCTTATATAAGTGAACATCACCTAAGTTTCCAATCAATTGATCTGGAATCATACCAACTTCTTCTGCGATCAAACAAAGTAATGCCGCATAACTCGCAATATTAAATGGAAGTCCTAAGAAAGTATCTACAGATCTTTGGTTCCACATTAAAGAGATTGCTCTGTATTTCCCAGGATTAACAATCTTTTCATCTCTAGTAGTTTTTCTAGTGTAAACCTGAAACCCATAATGACAAGGTGGAAGAGTCATTTCTCCTAACTCACCAACATTCCAAGCAGATACCATTAACCTTCTACTATCTGGATTTGTTTTTAATTCGTTGATAAGGTTTGCGATTTGGTCTATTAAAACTTCTCCTTCTTTGTAACCGTATTCTAATACATCTTCTTGTTTCCATTTCCTCCATTGCTTACCATAGATCGGACCAAGTTCTCCCCATACTGCTGCAAAATGCTCATCAGTTTTAATTCTATCAATAAACTCTTCTAGAGTATCTGGATCATTGCCGTATTCTTCGCTCGTATTATCCTTATATTTCTTATAAGCATCACCGTTCCATACGTTACAATTATTATCAACTAAGTATTTGATGTTTGTATCTCCTTTAAGAAACCATTTTAATTCTGTCATCATTGTTTTAACTGCCATTCTCTTGGTAGTTAATAAAGGAAATCCACCCTTCATTTGATGCCTGATTTGGCGACCAAATACTGAGCGTGTTCCAGTTCCAGTGCGATCTGATTTTTCTGTTGAGTTTTCTAATAGAGTGCCAAGTAAGGCTCGGTATTGTTCTTCAATTCTATTCGCCATTTTACATATTAGTTGTTACATGTATTATAGATCAAAAATGAATTTTGTTTCAATAAAATTTAGATTCCGAATCTATTTCTTTGTGCATTAAAGTTTTGTGCCATTTCTTTTGATGTGAGTATTCTATTGTATACCATTAAATTAGCAACCTTAGAGTGATCGTATGCACCGCCTGCTCTCCTACCTATTATCCAATTGTTTGCATCAGGATCCACGTATTGGCTGGAATTAGACACTGGCGATTCTATTAAATTCACACCACATTTAAACTCACCCGTATTTTCATTTCCTGTAATTTGAATAAAGTACCAATTATCAGCAGATAGTGTTGATAGTGTACTCGCTCTTTGCCAAACACCACCATTAGCTGCTGAAAGGCCACTATTATCTCTATATTGTACACTGACCCTGTTTCCACCATACCAGAATAAACAAAATCTACCATTAGGTGTTTTCCCATTTATTATACCGTTATGTGTAGAGTTCTGCACAGTCGATGGATTATAGAAGAAAGATACACTAAATTCACTGTTTCTTGCAATTGTAGGATTTCCTAAATTAATATGATCATCTACACCATCAAATGTCCAATGACCTCCGTTATTTTTATCAAATCCAACTGAGTTTACCAACGATGCTGTTTCTGTACCTACTAAGTCATATGCAGTTGTTGAATCTTCTTCGTACGATACTAAATTTCCTGCGTCGATTGCTAATACTAAACCATCTGTGACTATTGGTGCTTGGTAGTAGTTTTGCAATATTTCAGATTGTGAAAGAGCTTTATCATAAACCTTCATTTCAGCAAGATCCATATCTGCAAAATAAGTACTATTTCCTCTTTGTCCTACATTCCAAACGCCTTCCCAATCAAGTGCAGTATATAGAGATGCTTCACTATCTTCTAATGCACCATCAAAATATGCTGTACCACCAATCGATTGTTTATATGTAAAAGTTACTCTATGAAATCTATCTGCACTAAGTGAACTTTGAGTCCACAATGTTTGTGTACTAGAGTCTGGTGCTGGAATTACTGCCATGTATATTCTACTAGAACTATTCATTCTAACATATGCATCAATACCATGACTGAGTGGACATATTACAAATGGACTATTTGTGGCTCCTGATTTAATCAACAATTCTATACTCATACCATCTGTCATGTTGGTAGGAGGTTGAGGTATTTGCATACTATCATCTATTCCATCAAACATGAGATATCCATTAGAGTTAATTGTTGGTGTATTGATTAATGTACTGTGGGCATCAGTATTACTTAAATCATACAATGTCGTATTCTGTAAACGAGTGCCCTTGGCGAATGCTGTCATTTCTGTTCCTAATTCTACTTGAGGTGCACAGTACCAAACTTGATCATCCACTTGGGAGCCTAAATAATTACTTAAATAAACTCTATTTTCATTTGATTGTACAGTAGCTGTTACAGAAACTCTAATCCATTGGCCTACTGGCCATGAACTAGTATTTGTAGAACCGTTATATGACATATAACCTAAAGTATTGTTATTCACACCAGTTCTCATATAAGGTCTTGAAGCACCCGCTCTACTATGATAGTAATAAACTGACATAGTATATGTTTCGTTAGGGCTAACTGTTACTGAAGTACATCCAAAATGTTGACTACCTGTAGTTACGGATTTACCATGCATTAGATTTACATTACTAAGATCTATTCCATCTATTATTGGTTTATCATTATTAGTTGCATTGTGACTATATGTCCATTGTCCACTATTAGTCCACGTAACTGCTCTAACAAAATTATCATTATATGCTGCTAGTAAATTTGTTGTTGGTTTATTATCGACAAAACTGGCAACATGTGAAGTATCTAATTTTAATACTAAACCATCAGTAACTTGATTATCAAATGCTTTATTTAATACAATAACTGTTGATTCTCCTGCTGCCCAACTCAGTGCGGCAGGTATACTGCCCCAATCTCCACCTAAATTTCTTACCTTTCCTAAAAGTTCAGCGTCTGTATTTGCTCTAAAAACTCCATTTACGCTATAGACTGTATATCCACCATTTGGAATTGGAGCACCATGATATAATCTAGTAATATTACTTGGACCACCACCAGAATTGGCAGAAGATGTGTCTATTGCCCAGTTACCCTTGAATATAGATCCAGCTTCTGATATGCGTAAATCAGGATTCTTTAATTCAAATGAATGTGTATATGTTGTGTAATCTGCACCATCTTGCCACCATAATCTAACAGCATTCTCGTTTTCTGCTAAAGTAAATGTCCAACTTGCAATTTGCCATCCATCAATATCTCTGATTCCTGTTTCTTCAGTGTTTGTAAATTTAATAGTTCTTGCATAAGAACCACCAATGTAGCCCTGAATTTGGAATCTAAAAGTTGGAGTGCCAGTTAATTTTTTGAATTCAACTGATACTGTATACTCTTGACCACCTGCTATATTTGATATAAGGTGAGTTTGTCTAGTGTTTGAATTTGTATCTGTAATTCTAACATGATTGTCAGATATAAATTCTCTGGTTCCAATATTACTTTGGCCAGAACCATCATTTCCTATACTAGAAAATGGTATTGTTACTAGATTATCATTGACACTTTTATACTTGAATTTGTTAGCCATTCCCGGAATTATGTTTTTTATTTAAGTTGATTAATCTTCCGGATTAGGATTTACCCAATCAGACGTTGATAATATTTGTTTAAATTCGGCATGTGTGTATAACTGTGATTTTGTAGTTAATGCAGTAATACTTGCCGGAATTTGCAATTCAAATATTGGGTCTACTAAATATGCTTGTTCATTGTGACCGCGGGGTGCAGTATCAATCGTATTAGTTTCAAATTTTACGAATGTTTTTGTTCCATCTACTGATGACCTAACAGTCTCACTAGAGGTTTGATATACTTCATCAAAATTAATTGTTGATAATTCACTTATGCTAAAGATAACATAACGTCTATTTACATACATGCTCATAATATAGTAATTGTATTTTACTTATATATCACGTCATTTATGTATATGCTAAGATTTTTATTTTAAGTTTTTTTAGACTTTTTAAACATTATATATTTTAACTGTATATAGAATTTTAAGTCGTAAAACCAACTGTATGTTTGGCGTCTTTTTGCCTTTCTATACCAACTGGAATCTTTTATAGAAATCCTGTCTATCCATTCTTGTGTAGTTTCACCTTCTTGTCTAGCATGCTTGTGTTGGTTTCTCATTTAACGGTACATATCCATATCATTAGTTGATATTTCTATTTCTTTGACCTGATCAAGTTCTGGAGTACCATATTCCATGATGGCAGTGTATATAGCTAAATACCTTTCATCTGCAAAATCAACACTCACCCAGTTATCTTCTATTAATACAAAGAATTCATCACCATTATTATCCTCAGACCAACGATAGATTATATCTTCTCCGTCAATATTCACTTCACCTTGCCAAGTGGTCATTTGATATTTAATGTAACCCTCTTCTTTTATTTTAATTATCATGATCGTTTAGTTTGTTGATTTTTAATATCTCGTATAACATCTTTACGTACAGTGTCTAAATACTTTTCTCTTTTCTTTTGTGTCACAAATGGCACTGACCAGAATTGTTTAGTCTTTGTCCATAAAGCGGCTTTCCATCCGAAGACAAATGTAAACACACCCATTACTAATCTTAATTTAACTGAATTGAAATAAAGAGTTTTTACTGGCAGAGCAGGAGCTCCGTGTGTAATGTATGTTCTTATTTTTTTATCACCTAAGAATGGCTTAGGATATGCATACGACCCAATAACTGGAACAAAATTGTAAGCATAACCAGGAGTTAGAACCTCATCAAAGAATATTTCCATTCGTGGTGTTAATCTAAACCACCAAACTGGAGAAACAAAAAAGATTCTATCAGCGTTGGTAACTAATTCTTTATAACCTTTGATCAAATCAGTTCGAGGCCTTTGGAAGCTGTCTCTATATAGATCTATAACATTTATGCTATTTGCATAACCATCTTGATCCTCAAGAGTTTCTTTAATAGTTTTAAAAATACCATTATAACAAAACGAGTTCTCATCAGGATGGCCAACTATAATCAGATTATTCATTACTTCTTTTTTCATCTCGTATACTACTTTTTAAGATTGCTTATTTAATTTTACGGGTGCCATTTTAGAAGTAAGAACTTCTTTAATAATAGCACAGTGATGAAACTGCTCATCCTTTTCAAATGCTCTTAAGCATGCACGTAAATCTAGAATCGAGCCTAATTCTGCCCATTCTTTAAATTCTACATCGTCTTTGAAATATTCAATCAAACTACTTGGTCGAACTAAATTAACATAAGACTCTTCTAATGCCTTTAGGTACTCTTTACTATAATTACTCATTTCTATATTTATTGCGTGTTACTATTTACTCTGCGTCACGGAATTGACCACCGTTTAAATTATTTACAGTACTTGACGTGCACCTCCAACATAAACCTGCAGTTGATTTCTCGTCAATGAATAGAGTTTCTTTACAGCCACCGGTTGGTGCGTATTGCCCCCACTTCGATGCTTCAGGATCATGATTCATGCATTTAACCTCCTTTTGGCCATGTCTAGTTGTTGCTTTCATTTTGTTTAGTTTGTTTTATTAATCCTTATATAAACCTTAAGTCGATTGTTTCATCCCTCCGAGAAATTAAACGTCTTTGGGAAAATTAGAATCTGGGAAAATTTCAGACAAGGGAAAACCCCCACTACCGTACCATAACTAAGGTCGCCCAACTCGCGGACCCGCTTGGCCTGATTAAACCGTACCCAATACCAAGTGCGCGCGGAGACTGGGGCTCCAAGTGGCTTAGTCACGGAGTCCACTGAGGTGTCTGATACCAGATTAGTAAATACCATACACGTGAACGTGAGGCCCAGAGGGCTGGTCTAGATCACGGTAGTCTCTGAGGGCTTCGGCCACATA